>Ga0315905_10004901_pt1 | contig 13681 bp, 10 predicted proteins | sample LakEriMetagenome_5_FD_203522 | JGI IMG/M metagenome (GOLD analysis project Ga0315905, IMG submission 203522) | Freshwater fungal communities from buoy surface, Lake Erie, Ohio, United States - Buoy 4 MA121 | ecosystem: Environmental > Aquatic > Freshwater > Lake | place: USA: Lake Erie, Ohio... | reverse complement strand
TACCCCCCACTTTCTTTGACTTCAACTGGTGTTTCCTTTCATTACCGGGAACAAATCGAAAAATTATAAAAAAATAGCATCTTTATGAGCTTGGTTAGCGGTCAAGGACGTTAATTTTACCTAAAATTGCACCAAACAAAATACATTTTTTGAACTAGATAGTTTAAATAGAAAAGTAAACCCCTTTTGCTGTGAGCCAACAAAAAAATACCACCTCTCAAATCCGTCTTCCATTGCTTCTTGCCCTGTCGATTGCTGGGGGAATTTGGATAGGCGCCACCTTTGCGGAGCCTAAGGGCAGTCAAAATGACCTGCGCGCTGCGCTATACAAGTTGCAGGAAATCATGACTTACATCAACCGCGACTATGTGGACAGTGTAGACACCAACGAGTTGGTGGAGTTTGGCATCACCAAAATGTTGGAGAAACTCGATCCCCATTCCAGCTACATTCCTGCAAAAGATGCTTCCTTGGTTCAATCCCAGTTGGAAGGAGAATTTGATGGGATTGGGGTGGAGTTTGGCATCATTCGCGACACCATTTATGTGGTAGCTCCGCTTACTGGAGGACCTTCCGAGGCGCTTGGCATTCAAACAGGTGACCAGATTATTTCGGTAGATGGCAAGACCGTGGCAGGTATTGGCATCACCAACCGGGATGTATTTGACTACTTGAGAGGACCAAGTGGATCCAAGGTCGCGGTAGAGATCAAGCGAAAAAATGCCCCAAGTTTGATCAAGTACTCGATCACACGGGCCAAAATCCCACAATACAGCATCAATGCCACCTACATGGTAGACAAGGAAATTGGCTACATCAAAGTGACCCGATTCGCAGCGACTACCTACGATGAATTTAGAAAATCCATAGCTGACCTGCAGGCAAAGGGCATGAAAAAGCTGATTGTCGACTTGCAAGGCAATCCTGGAGGCTACATGGGAGCAGCGATTTACATGGTAGATGAGCTCCTTGGCGGGAGAGACCTCATTGTGTCACAGGTAGGTAAAGTGAGTCAGTACAACAGTAAGGCCTATGCTTCCAAGCCAGGCATGTTTGAGGAGGGATCGGTGATAATTTTGATCAACGAAGGCTCTGCTTCTGCATCTGAGATTATGGCAGGAGCGATTCAAGACAATGACCGTGGACTGATTGTAGGCAGAAGATCTTTCGGCAAGGGCTTGGTGCAGATGCCGATAGACCTATCCGATGGAGCAGAATTGCGATTGACGATTGCCCGTTACTTTACGCCATCAGGACGATCCATTCAAAAGCCCTACGACAGTGACTACGAGGCTTACGAAACGGACCTTAACAACCGCTACGAGAAGGGCGAGTTTTTCTCTGCGGACAGCATCCAGTTTAACGACAGCCTCAAGTACAAGACCAAAAAGGGGCGTACCGTCTATGGGGGTGGAGGCATCATGCCAGATTACTTTGTGCCGCTAGATACCACGATGAATAGTGCTTATGTGAACAAGCTCTTTTCAACGGATGCATCACGGGAGTACTTGCTCGACTATGTAAGCAAAAGCAAGAGCAAGTTTTCCAAGGTCTCCGTAGAAGATTACTACAAGAATTTCAAGGTCAGCGATGCGATGCTGATGGACTTGGCGGACTTTGGTAAAAAGAACAAGGTGGAATTTGATGCCAAGGATTTTGCGAAGTCGAAGGAGTACCTTCGAATCTTGATCAAGGCACATTTGGGACGACAGCTCTACGACGACAGCGCCTTCTACAAGGTGATCAACGACATCAATGAGGTATACCAGCAGGCTGTTAAGCTGTTTGGGGAAGCGGATAAGATCAACCTTTGAGGTCTCTAACCTTTGAGGTCTCCAAGACCTCGAAGGTTTAGAGATTGGAGTTAAATCCTTCGAGGTCTAAAAAAGACCTCAAAGGATGGAGGAAAAACCTTTGAGGTCTTTCAGACCTCGAAGGTTTTGATCCAAATGACACAGGAATTTCACGCAGATAAATCAGCGGGTTTTTTCTCCTAATCCGCCGCGGAGGAGCGTGAAAAAAAGGTTTTACGCAGATTAACACGGAAAAATAACGCAGATCTATTGGGTTGAATCCCCTGGTAATTTCTTTCCTTTTTGCTCCGGAGGTATACTATTATTGGTAGTAGTTCGATGTCGCTCCTCTGGAGCTTTCCGAAAAACACAAGTTGTGTTTTTCTATTAACATACAGCCCCTCTGGGGCAAGCACCACTAGGGCAAAGGAGTGGTATCTAAATTATCCCACTATTGCTCCGGAGGAGCGAAATGTTAATAGAAATAGAATCACAAGGTGTGGATGCGCTCCGGAGGTGCGCTATCAAATAGGTTTTTTATGTCGCTCCTCTGGAGCTTTCGGGAAAATACAATTCGGATTTTCTATTAACATACAGCCCCTCTGGGGCAAATATCCATTTTTATCCCTTTCCGATTTGTCTGTTAGTTCGGAAACCTGCTCCGGAGGAAGTCTATCCCGCAGAATTGCGGGGCAGCATGTCAATAGAAAAATTACAAATTCAATATCTGGCGCGCTCCAGAGGTGCGCTATTGGTTTTTTCCTACTTCACCACAATCAATTCTGAACTCGGCACTCTAAATCGTTCCCCATAGATGCCTTCAGGCATTCCTTTGCCGCAGCCAATAATCATCGCGATTTCAGATCCCGTAGGGAGGTTCAGTAGTTTTTTGACCCGCTTGGAATCAAATCCCTCCATGGGGCAGGTATCGTAGCCCGCTGCCTTCATGCCCAACATAAACGTCATGCAGGCAAGGGATGCGCTCTTGTGTACTGAGATGCGCACGGCAGTTTCACTTACCTCACGTACCATCGGCTTGCTGAGGCCCTGTGAGATGGCAATTAACTTTTTGACAAAGGACCATCCCGGAAATTTGTGGTAAAGCATGGGTACCAACTTTCGGTAATAGCGGAGTGCCAATTTTACTTTTTTGTCGCCTTCCCCAGATGCCGAAGCGGAGATAAAGTCAAAATTGGCTTTGGCATGGGCTTTCCAGCGGTCGCGTCGGGTAAGGACTACCACCAATTCCCGAGCGGAGGTGGCTGCCTTTTGTCCCATGCAGAGTTGAGCCAAGCGGTCCTTCAGCGTAGAATACTCCGGTACGCGCACAAACTGATACAGTTGTAGGTTCGAGCTGTTGGGTGAAAGGATGGCCGCTTCCAAGCATTTTTGAACGATGGTGCCATCAAAAGTTCCCATTTGATCAAATACGCGCACAGATCGGCGCTCGCTTACAGCCTCGAAAAAATTTAGTTCCTTAGTCATTGCCTTCTTTTAACTTTTTTTGATTGGTAAAGATGGCCAAAATTTTGAAGTTTACGTTTCAGAATTTAACCTTCTGTTGCCTATGTTTTTTACATTGATTCGCTTGCAATACCTGAAGAGCATTCGCTCCACCAGTTTTGCCAAAAGTGCCCTCGCTGCCGGATTTTTGGTATTTATCGCCTTGCTGCTCCTGAGCTATGTGTTTTTTGCAGGGCTATTTCTGGGGAGGATCATCGATCAGTTTGCCGAAGGTAAGGACCCCATTTCCTTCCTCAATTCGGTTTTGATCTACTTTTTCTTGTTTGAATTTATGTACCGCTACTTCGTGCAAAAGTTGCCGGTGGTGGATCTAGAAAGTTTGCTGCACCTCCCGATCGGGAAAAAGAAGATTGTATCCGTCCTGTTGCTGCGTTCCTTTTTGTCTCCACTTAATGTCATTGCCTTGCTGCTATTTGCACCTTTTGGGGTGGAGGCGGTGCAGGAGCAGTATGGGGCACTTGGGCTCGTATCTTGGTTGGGAACTTTGCTCTGCTTGAGCTGGTCTTTGCACTGGTTTATGCTTTGGTTTAAGCAACGCTTTGAGGATAGCTTTATTGGTTTGGCGGTGGTGTTTGGAGTGGTGCTGCTTTCCGGAGGATCTACCTACCTAGGTTGGTTCAATGTAGGTGCGCTCATTGCTCCCTTCTTTACTGCGGCTACACAGAGCATTCTTCCTTTGGTTGGTATGGTCCTGCTGCTTGGATTGGTCTACCTACTTTCGTACCGCTATTACGTAGCACATGCCTACTTAGAGGAGCTTGGGGAGGAGGAGGAATACCGGGTGGCGGGGCAAAGTTTTGGCCTTTTTTCTCGGTTTGGAATGGCAGGGGAGCTGGCAAACCTGGAGTGGAAGTTGATTATGCGACATAAGAAAAGCCGCAGCTACTTGATACTATCGGCCTTTTTTCTGTTTTACGGCTTGATTTTCTATACCAATCCAGCCTACCAAAGCGAAACTGGGATTTCTCCTTTTTACATTTTTGTGGGGGTATTCATCACGGGAATTTTTATGATTCAGTATGGACAGCTGTTTTTGAGTTGGAACTCCGCCAACTTTGATTTCTTCATTCAGCGCAAAGGTGGACTCGAAGCCTTGGTTCGAGGCAAATACCTGTTGTTTATGAGTATTTCTGGACTTTGCTTTTTGGCATCCGTGCCCTACGTGTATTTTGGCTGGGAGATTTTGCTGGTGCACTTGGCTACCTTCTTGTTCAATGCTGGGGTCTTGATCCATGTGATTATTTACGTGGCCTTGTGGAAGCCCAAGCCCATGGATCTCAACAAAGGGGCCATGTTTAATTACGAAGGGGTAGGCGCCGCCCAGTTTTTGATCATTATCCCCTTGATGGCTGGGCCGTATTTGGTGTACCTTCCTTTTTCCTACCTGATCAATGACTATGCAGGCTTGCTTGCCTTGGGATTGACTGGACTGGCAGGAATCCTTGCCTTTCGCCCACTATCCCGCATCATTACCAATCGCCTTCTGGCCAACCGTTACGAAATATCCTCTTCCTTCCGACAAGAACTATGATACAGGTCTCTCAACTCAAAAAACAATACAAAGAAGCCGTAGTGCTGGATGTCCCAGAATTACTCATCTCCAAAGGGGAATGCTTCGGGCTGGTAGGCAACAATGGCGCAGGCAAGACCACCTTGTTCCGTATTTTGTTGGACTTGGTGCGTGCAAGCTCCGGTCAGGTGACTTTCCAGGGGGAGGATGTGAGTAAAACCGAGGCTTGGAAATCCCAGGTGGGTGCTTACTTGGATGAGCAGATGCTCTTGGCATTTTTGACTCCTGACGAGTACTTCGAAACCTTGCGCAAGATCTATGCACTTTCTACAGCTGACCTGGAAGTACATTTGAGCAAGTTTGAGGAACTGTTTAATGGAGAGGTGTTGGGCAAGAAAAAGTACATCCGAGACTTGTCTAAGGGCAACCTGAAGAAGGTGGGGATCGCGGCTGCCCTGCTTGGCCATCCACAGGTGGTGCTATTGGATGAGCCTTTTGAAAACTTGGATCCCAGTTCCCAGATTCGCTTGAAGAAGTTGATCTTGTCCGAATTGGAAGCTTCCAAAATCACCTTCTTGATCTCCAGTCACGACCTAAACCATGTCACCGAGATCTGCGACCGCATTGTGCTGCTAGAAAAGGGAAAGGTCATCCGAGATTTGCGCGAGAAGGGGGAGATGCTGAAGGAGCTGGAAGCCTATTTTGTGGGGTAAGTTTACACAGACTAAAGTTCCCTATCGTTACTCCCCAAACGCCGACTTCGGCAAATAGGCAGTCCGCAGCTGATTGGCCTTTTCCTTGACCTCAGTCCATGCGAAGTAAACGTTCTCCCCAAGCACCTCCAGCTGAGGGAACCCGCTTTTTCGACCCGAATCCATCTTCCCAATCTCCCAGCGTGTGCCCATCTTGCCCCCACTGTCAATTCGAGCAGCCATCAAATAGGTACCCGTCTTAGTAGTTTCCATCCAAGCGGCGATGCCGGACTGCTCATCCAGTAAGGCGACCTCTACGCGACCGATGATGCCCTGTCCCTCCACGGTGATTGGCGCAGCAAAGGAGACTCCAGCATCTGAGGAGAAAGAAAAATTAACTTTTGGTTCTCCCTTGGCTGCGGTAAACCATCCCACTAGCAGCGTATTTCCTTCAGCTACGACCTTGGGGCCATTAACCGGGCAACCCGAAATTTCCCAGTTGTCGGCGTGAATGATGGTTGGCTCGGTCCAGTTTCCGTCTACCAGGCGAGTGATCGCAATGTCTCGGATTTCTTGGTCAGATCGATTGCGGTAGACCACAACTGGTCCTTGGGAAGTAATCGCCGTACTGGTCTGGCAACAATCACAGGTTTTGGCATCCAGGAGAGTATCCCTAAGCACCTGTCCCTGCAAATTTACCTCTGCCGCACGGATGCTCATGGCACCTGAATGTCCATCATGGCTTTCATGTCCGCCCCCGCCCGTATTGCGTCCATCCAACCAGGACACCAAAAAGCTTGAATCGCTGTACGCTGCTGCAGACACAAATCCATGTTCGGTCTGCGTGGAGTCGCGGTGCAAAGGAAGTCCGCCTAGCCAGGTGGTCTGTCCTTTGGGTAACGCATGCATCAGAATGTCGTAGGAGAATTTTCCTGGGGAGGATTTTTGCAGGTGGTAGGCGAGTAGCGAGCCTTTATTTTGAACGAGCGCAGGGTAGTCCGCCCAGTTGACAAACCAGTTGCTGCCCTTGGCTATCTGCTCGGGAATAGACCATTTCCCATCTTCACCGAGGCGAGCAAAGTAAAATTGAGAAATACTATCGGTGGGAGTGGCTACCCAGGAAAGTACCAGGGTCTTGCCATCTGAAGAAAGGGAGGGCAGGGAAGTTTCTGCCCCACCTGGAAAGGGAATGTCTTGGACTGCTACTGGAGGTGGGGGAGCCGAAGTGCAAGAGGCGAAGTAAAGCCCCGAAAAGGCGAGTAAAGAGAGTAGGAGGCGGTTCATGGCTGCTGAGAGATTAGGTCTTCAATGGAGGGGATCTCCTGCCAGTTTAACTGTCCCATGTGTCGATACACTACCTTTCCTTGGCGGTCAATGACTAGGGTAGTGGGAAGGGCATGCACTTCAAAATCAGCAAGCGTACCTTTTTTGAGGTGGAGAAACTCCAAACCGAAGTTGCGTTTCTCTTCAAAAGTTCGGATTTGATCCAGATCCTCCTCCGTCGCGAGGAAAAAGGCAACGCTTTCGCTTTGCAGGCGAGGCAGGGCTACTTTTAATTCGGGAAACTCTGCGAGGCAGGGCTTGCACCAGGTGGCCCAAAAATGCAAAACGGTATAGGTCTTCTGTTCGGGGCTTAAGCCAAATTCAGTCCCATCCAGCCGCTGAAATTGTGCATCAGACATGGTGAATGGCGTTGCCTCAGCTGTAGTAACGTTTTCCGCAGGAGCTTTGGATTGGCAAGCGCCAAGAACCCCTAAGCCTAGGGTAATGATTCCCCACAGAAGAAGTTGGTGTGGACTTTTTTGAGAAAGCAAGTTGGCTAAATTCCGAAACATAGGGATGGGTATGGTTTCGTTAAACCTAGCAATAATCCCATTACCTCCAAAGCGAAACTTTGGAAAAATCATCCCATGAGTCTATCAAAATCCCAATCTCCAACTTGATATTTTCATTATTTTTTCGCGCCAGCGCCCTTGACAAAATGACCTGGAAATGCGCCGGTATGCTCCCCATTTAGGAGTACTTGGATGCCATTGACCCATACCTGATCGATTCCCTCGGCAAACTGCAAAGGATTGTCAAAGGTGGCCTTGTCCTTCAGTGCCTTGGGATCGAAGAGCACCAGATCTGCCCAATACCCTTCTTTGATCAGTCCTCGGTCGGTTAGACCCAAGTTCGCAGCGGGCAATCCAGTCAAGCGGTGGATGGCAGACTCTAGGCTAAGCAAACCTTCCTTGATCGAAAATTCACTAAGCACCCGAATGAAACTTCCAAATGCTCGAGGGTGTGTTCGGAAGTCGGGTTCCCAGCTGGAATAGCTTCCTGCATCGGAGCAAAAGGACACCCAAGGAATTTGCATTTTTTTGCGAAGGTTCTCTTCCGACATGCTGAAGTAGATGCATTGAATGCGGCTATCGTCCTCCAAAATTAAGTCGATGACCGTTTCTTCTGGGGTCTGTCCCCGCATGACTGCCGCTTCAGCGATGGTCTTTCCTTGGTAAATTTTCGCCAGCGAATCATTTTTAAAGCCCACCATTAGGATGTCCTTTGGGGGCTGTTGACTTAGTTCTTCCCGTAAGTCTTGGAGCAGACGCTTTCTTGCCACTGGATCACGCATCCGCTTCATCCAGGCCTCGTGTCCGCCTTCCTGCACCCAAGTGGGTACCACACCCGTCAATCCGGTGGAGGAGGCATTGTAAGTATAAATATCTGCCGTGATTGCCAGGCCAGCCGCTCGTGCTGAGTCCACCTTAGCAATTACCTGATCCAGCTTGTGAAAATTCGCTGGTCGGGAGGCTTTCAAATGGTAAATCTCTGCGGGCACGCCGGCGGTTTTGGCGATGTAGATCAATTCATTGACCGACTCAAGTAATCGCTGATCCTCGTTACGGATATGCGAAATATAACGCCCACCGTAGGGGGCGGATGCCGCACATAGGGCTACAAGTTCCTCCGTAGGTGCATAATCCGCCGGGGCATAGATCAAGGAAGAGCCGATGCCCAAGGCTCCCTCTTCCATGGATTGGATGACCAGCTGCTTCATGGCTTCCAGTTCCTCAGGGGAGGCAGGGCGATTGTCGTATCCCACCTTTTGGATGCGTACTGTGGTAGCGCCCAGGTAGGAGGCAATGTTGGGGGTTACCCCTTTGTTGGCGAGCTTGTTCATCGCCTCGCCAAAGGTCTCGTAGTTGGTGCTGTCCTTCTTTCCAGATGGACCTGGGGAGGTGCCTTCGCCAAATACCTCCAAGGTTACCCCTTGCTTGAGGTCAGAGAGTGAGCGCCCATCTTCCAGCAAGTTGTTGTAACCCCAGGAGAGCATGTTGATGAATCCTGGGGTGAGGGCTTTTCCTTCGGCATCGAGAGTCTTGTCGGCAGACAGGGGCTTTTCCTCGCCCACATAGACGATTTTCCCATCCTTGACTCCCACTTGCCCAAGAAAAGGGGCTGCACCCGTGCCATCGTAGATCAGGGCATTGTGAATAAGTAGGTCTACCTCGTTTTCTTTAGAGCAACTTTGGAAGAGTAGGGCAAGGGCAAGGCAAAGGATGGGTAAGATAGTTCTCATTTGGTTGATTTTGGGGTAAGAATCAGGTGTTCTCGGGTATGCTGGTTTATCTTTTCATCTGAAAAATAAGCTGGAAAATAGCAATCCATGGCCCAGTCTTCAAATAGGTTTTTATAAAAGGGACTTCGTGGATCTCCCGATTGTCCAGGGGTATTGGTCATCTGCGTCCAATCCCAATCCGCTAGGTCGGTCACCATGCGGAAGCTCGCGCCAGCGGTTTGGTTGTTACCAGATCCATTTGCTGCAGGCGTATGGGCATAGCCGCCTCGAGGCAGCGGTCCCAAATTGACCTGCTGCTGCAGTTGGGTATCCACCCATTTGGACAGGGGGTGCTGCAGGGCAATGTGCTTGTAGGCCGCTTGCCCATAGTTCCATTGTGCTTGATTGGGTCCCAAGGCTTTGGAAAGGTCCTCCACTGCGGTAGACCAAGTTTGGGCGAGCAAGCGATCCCGCTGCTGGATGGCATTTTCGGAGAAAAGCTGCTCTGGATGCAGCACCCAATCGATGATTTTTGTTAGCGGGGGTTGGATCAGGCCTTGAATGCCCACTGGCACTTTTCGGAGTCGAACCTCCTTGACCAATGCTTTTTCCCAGGCTACATACATGCCTGCGGCCACACTTTCGGGCAGGAGTTGGTAATCCCAATCCTTCATCCAAGCCAAGGCATCCTTGCCTTTGGGGTCTGTAATCGGCGCTTGCAGCAGGAGGGGTGTGAGTTGACGTGCAGGGATAGCGGTGACATCCACTTGCAAGGCGATGGACTTGGCAATTGTGGCGCTGCTGTCTTGCGCCAATACCTCGTTCACACGATCTCCGCGGAAAGGATCTGCCCAGGTAAAGGCCAGTGCCTCCGGATAAGGATAGTCGTCTGGAGTGACGTGCTGGTTGGCCGTTCCCCAAAACCCCTTTTCGGGGTTGGTTAGACTAGGCTTTAAAGAATTGGGCCAATACCCATCCCATTCGTAGCGCCCATCTCCTGGGACAGGCACCATGCCAGAAAAGTTGGGGCGCTTGGGGGTGATTCCTACGGCTTGCCAACCAATGGTTCCTGATTTATCTGCCCAGATCATGTTTTCCCCAGGGATAAAGCTGTAAGTACAGGCTTCTTGAAATTCGGCCCAATTCGTGGTTTGATTCATGCGTAGCGAAGCGAGGTAGGGGGCAGCGCCTGGTTCGAGCCAGGCGGCACGAACGGCTGCTGCCCGGTGGTTTTTGGTGTCTAGGTAGGTGACCGGCCCGTGTCGGGTGTAACGCAGCGTCACTAGGCTGTCTGGCTGTCCCTTCACCTGAATGCGTTCCTCGATCAACTTCATGTCCTCCCACTGGGACCGGTACTTGTACTGGTTGGGGTTTTCTGGATTGAGTTCGTAGAGGTAAATGTCTTCCGCATCGCTTTGGAAGATCGTCAGTCCCCAGGCGCCGTGGTCGTTGTGGCCGATGGACACCCCCGGGATTACTGGTTCACCCCCACCGATCACATTCCATCCGGGGGCCTTCAAATGGACCATGTAGCGTAAGGAAGGGAGGGCAATGCGGCGGTGTGGGTCGTTGGCAAGAATTGGAAATCCGCTTTGGGTGCGCGCTCCGCTGATGATCCAATTGTTGCTCCCTTCGGGCATTTCTTCGGATTCAAAGAGGTCTTCAAAAGGGATGTCTTCCCCTAAGGCGAGGTAGGGCTTGAGCAGGTCTGCTGCCAGCCAGTTGGGGTCGATGGATGGGTCCAGGCTAAGGTCTGGGTCGCCTGGGTGAAACCAAAGTAGCTCCTTGATTTTTTGGGCATCGACCTGGGCCAGTGCGCGGCCGATGGACAATTCTTGTTCGGCATTGGATCGGATGCCATTGTGTCGAGAGATGACCACTTCCGGCGTCCAGAGGCCCGGTTCGATGCCCAGCGTAGCAAATTCAAATGGGAGTAGGGAGGGGTCTTTGCGCGTTTCTTCGATGTAGGCATTGACACCGGAGACGTAGGCTTCGATGATGGCTTTGCCGTTGGGGTGGTAGTGGTTCAGTTCCGTATCCATGTCCTTGCGGTAGCGCAAGAGGCGGGCACCAATGTCACTTTGGAGGCCCGCGGGACCTACCAGTGCTGCGGTGGTGCCGGTAGCTTTTCGGCGCCAGAGTTCAAACTGGAAGAGGCGATCTTTGGCGGCGAAGTAGCCCTGCGCAAAAAATAGATCTTGTTCGTTTTTGGCTTCGATGTGGTTGATGCCCCAGCTGTCTCGGCGCACGCTTACTTCTTGGCTAATTCCTACTAAGGATTGGTGTTTTGCCGTGCTACAGGCCCAAAATAAGGTGGCGGTAAGTAAGGGTATTCCCCATTTCGATAGTCCCATGGTGCTTGGTCAACTTGTTGACAGGAATATAGGTAAAACTGCTTTTTTATCTTCTATCCTCCGCTATTTTTTGAAAAAGGGGCCTTCCATTTGTTTTTTCTCCTTGAAGTAAGAAGTGCTGCCTTCGCTCAAGATCTAGGAGAGTCAAAATTTGTCCTTAGGCAATGTTGATCCGAGGGCATCCTTTTTATGGGGTATGCCGTATATTGGTTTTGTGGACACAGGTTTGCAGGCTATCCAGAACTGTATTTTTTGTTTCACTTTTTTAGATAACCAGACTGCTAGTTTACCAAGGTTGGCTTAATCCCATATCGCTACCTCGTCCGGAATTAGCAGCAGCAGATTAAGGTTTTAAGCACGTAAAGTTCGGGGCTTATTTTTTATCAGAATGCCTAAAGCGCAAGCAATAAAAAGCAAATTAGTTATGGATACCCAAATTGAAATTTATCAAGGAAGTGACGGACAAACTCAAATCGAGGTAAAGTTTGATCAAGAGACTGTCTGGCTCAATCAAAGGCAAATTGCAGCCTTGTTTGGAAAAGATTCAGACACCATTGGTTTGCACTTGAGGAATATCTTCAAGGAACAGGAGTTGGAAGAGAATTTAACTACCGAGGATTCCTCGGTAGTTCAACAAGAAGGTAGGCGATTGGTTAGGAGGAAGGTCAAATTCTACAACCTTGATGCGATAATTTCGGTAGGCTATCGAGTCAATTCCAAGCAAGGAACTCAATTTCGCCAATGGGCAACTAAGCGACTGAAAGAATTCCTTGTTCAAGGTTATGCGATTAATGAAAAAAGGCTCGAACAAAAACACCAAGAAATCCAAACGCTAAAAGATGGAATCAGAATTCTAAGTAGAGTAATCGAGAAGAAAAGTGAAGATCAAAACTTAGCATGGTTGAATCACTTTGCCAAAGGCCTCGAACTACTAGATGATTACGATCATGAAAATTTGGATAAAAAAGGTTTAACAAATAAGCAGGCCTACTATCCAAGTTTAATGGACTATCAGATGGTGATTAGCTCCATGAAATCAGAATTTGAATCTGGAGTTTTTGCCAAAGAAAAGGATGGAAGTTTCGAAAGTGCAATAGCACAAATCAGTAAAGGATTTGGGGATGAAGACTTTTACCCCACATTGGAACAAAAAGCTGCAACCCTCCTCTACTTAATAATTAAAAATCATGGTTTTGTAGACGGCAATAAGCGTATAGCGGCAGCATGTTTTCTATTATTTCTACAGAGAAATGACCTGCTTCAAAAGCAGAATGGAGAATTACTAATTAGCAATGATGCCTTAGCCGCTTTGACCCTATTTATCGCATCTAGCAAACCAGAGGAAATGGATACGGTAAAGAAATTGGCAGTTAGTGTGTTAAATAGAAATCTAACATGATTTCCACAATCCTACTAGTGGCTTAATAGGAGTGTTTATCATTGCGGATCGTAGTCAGACGTTAGACTGCTCACTTAATTGAACTTCAAGCTTTTAATTTTTAAACAATAACAAAGCATAAAGTTTTCAAAATGAAAACTTTATGGATACCTTTACATTTTCAATCGCATTGCCTTAGGACCTTATGAAGTGGGATAAATTAATTACAACGGAGAAGGAATACGAGCAGGCCCTTGCCCGACTTACCAAAATTTTTGAAGCAGACCCAGCTAGTTCCGAAGGGATGGAGGCAGCACTGTTGGTGCTCTTAATCGAGCACTACGAAAAGGAGCATTACCCCATCTCGCTACCGGATCCGATTGCAGCAGTCAAGGAGACGATGGAAAGAAAGGGCCTGAAGGACAAGGATCTTATCCCCCTGATCGGCAGCAAAACTACGGTTAGCCTTGTTTTAACGAAGAAAAGAGGAATGACAATTGACATGATTCGAAATCTCGCGGAGGGCTTGAATTTGCCAGTGGAGCTCCTGATCCAACCGTATCAATTGGATGAGCAACAAAAAACTGAGTTGAAGTCTCGATCCAAAAAAAGGAAGCCGAATGTGGCTTCCCCAATTTTTAAAAAGCAAAGTTAAATCAGTAATTCAGCGTCAGGAGACCTGCTTACTCGGGATAGTTTACGCTGAGTTGCTCCCTAAGAAAGTAGAGCATCCGTCTCCATCTCCACGAGGTAGCCGTCACCGATCAGGGTGGCCTGCACCAGGGTATTGGCGGGCTGAATTCCTGCAAAGCGCTGCCCATGTGCTCGGGAAATGGCCTCCCAATCGGATGCGCGCTGCACAAAAATCCGCGTGCGCACCACGTCC
>Ga0315905_10004897_pt1 | contig 13685 bp, 7 predicted proteins | sample LakEriMetagenome_5_FD_203522 | JGI IMG/M metagenome (GOLD analysis project Ga0315905, IMG submission 203522) | Freshwater fungal communities from buoy surface, Lake Erie, Ohio, United States - Buoy 4 MA121 | ecosystem: Environmental > Aquatic > Freshwater > Lake | place: USA: Lake Erie, Ohio... | reverse complement strand
TGGAATGGGTACCGTTTATCTCGCCGTCGATCAGCAGCTCAAGCGGACGGTGGCTCTCAAAGTCCTGCCGAAAGACAAGGCGGACAACAAGACTCTGGTCCGGCGTTTCAAGGCTGAAGGACAGGCCGGTGCCCAGCTGGAACACCCCAACATCGTTTCGGTGTATGAGTCGGGCGAAATCGATGGTTATCTCTATCTCGCGATGGAGTACATTGAAGGGCTGGATGCCTACGAACTGCTCAAGAAGCGGGGTGTCCTGCCGGCCAAGCGGTCTCTGGAGATCATCAAGCAAGTCGTCCAGGCCCTCGACCATGCGTATCAGCGTTCGGTGGTCCATCGCGACATCAAGCCCTCGAATCTTCTGATCCGAGATCGCGACGGTCTGGTCAAGCTAGCCGACATGGGTCTGGCTCGCGTGATCGAAGACGACAATGAGTCGGGCATCACCAAAGCTGGAACCACAGTCGGAACGGTCGACTACATGGCTCCGGAGCAGGCCCGGGACAGCAAGCTGGCCGACTCCCGTAGTGACATCTATTCGCTCGGCTGTACGTGGTATCACCTGCTCGCGGGCAAGGCGCCGTTTCCCGACGGCGATCTGATGAACAAGCTGCGGGCACATGCCATGCAGCCAGTCCCGGACCCTCGGGATTGGAACGACAATATCCCCGCAGGAATCGTGGCCGTCATTCAACGGATGATGGCCAAAAAGGCGGATGACCGGTATCAGACGCCCAAGGAACTGCTCGCCGATCTGAATTCCCCGGCGCTGCTGCGAAGCAACTTCTCGGCGGATCAGTTGTCACTGCTCGCTTCCTCGCATGCGGGCGGTTCGGCAGTCGACGATGACGATCCCGAGGCGGACGACTCTTCACCAGTCCCCTCGAAGTCGAAGAAGTCCAAATCGCCGGCTCCCGTCTCGAAGTCCGGATCGCAGGCCCGGCCGCACGTCGAGCGAGAAGAGCCCGAGCCCGAGGACGATTCGCCGGCAACTCCTTCCAAGTTCAAGAAGTCCAAGCCGACTCCCGAGTCCGCTTCGGGCAAGCGACTCGCGACTCGAGACACCCTGCCACCGCGTGGGTCAGCGGACACCGCACCGGAGCCATCCGGCAGCGGCAAGAAGGCCAAGTCCGAAAGAGTACTGCCGGGACGTATCGATCAGCCACTGCTGTCGGAGGCTCCTTCGACTTCGCTGGATCCCAATACCCTCAAGCTGGGTTTGCTGGTGCTGATCGTCGTCGTGACTGTCGGCGGTCTGGTGTACGGCTTGATCAAGTACTCGCAGGGGGACAGCGGTGGCGCCGGGATCGCGAATCCCTACGCCAAGCCGGGTGTGGAAGCTGCTCCGACCGTCGCCCCAAATATCGTGCAGGGAAATCCCGCAGCTCCGAATGCCCCGAACGCGCCCCCCACGACACCGGGGGCTCCCCATGTCGTAGCCCCTTCCGTCACTGTCACCAATGCTGCTCCGCCGGCCGGGAACGCTCCCCAGACTGTCGGAACTCCATTTGGCGGAGTTGTTGTCAACGGACAAAACTCGCTGCCCGGCTGGATCGCCCAGTCGCGGCTTGTGCCTCCCAATCTGCCACCGCAGGTCGTGAGGGCGGGAGATCCCGCTGACGGAGAATTCACCGGTATCTCGCAGGCTCTGGGTACCATTAAAGGTGATGCAATCATCCAGCTGGCGGAAGTCGGGCCGCATGAGATCCCCGCTCTGGAAAAGAAGTCCGCGGGAACCTGGCTCATCCGCGGAGCTGAAGGCGTGATGCCGATTCTGGTACTCCGCAGTGGTACTCTGCGACTTCAGCAAGGCTCTCTCATCCTGGAGGGTGTGCATCTCGTTCTGCTGTCTGATCACACAGGACCCGGGTTGGTCGTTGGTCCGGGAATACTGACGGTTCGCAATTCCACCGTGACTCATCTGTCTCCGAGCGCCGCGGGCTTGATCGTCGCCGAATCCGGTGGCAAAGTCCTGATCGAAGATTCACTCATTCGGACGCAGGGAACCTGTTCCCCGCTGACTCTCCGCGGGCAGTCAACGGGACTCGCGCTGGGGAACTCACTCGTCATTGCGGGGAACTCCCGGGCCATTCAGTTGCAGTCGAAAGATGCGGTCGGTGACTCTCGGCAAGTGACACTGGTCCGCTCAGCGGTGTTTTCGGGTCAGGCGGGCCTCTGCTGCTCGCATGAGGGGAAACAGCCACCAGCGCTGGATCTTCAGCTCCGGCAGTCGTTGCTTGGATACCTCCCCGGCCACAGTGCGGACGCTATTGGCGTTGAGTTCCAGGGCTGGCCGAAGGCAGCTGAGGCACTGGACCGACCACGTGTTTCGGGTGTGACGTGGGTCTCCGAAAAGTCGGCCTTTGTGGGTTGGCCACACTGGGCGATGCTCGGTTTCGCCGACAAGTCGGCGCCGCTGGACATTCGCGACGATGAGGCCTGGCGCGGGTTCTGGAGATCACCCACTTCACCAGGAGAGCTGATCCCCGAAGGGGCTAATCTGCAGAGCGCCGCTTCCGCGGCAGCCCTGGCCACGGTCGATCAGGTCCAATCCGGACTGGTTGGTGTCGCTCCCCAGATCAATGACATCGGGCCCCAGTGGACCGGGCTCCCGAAACCGCCACAGTCGATCTTCGCGAACATCATCGCCTTCGATCAGAAGACTCAGCTCCCCCCTGGTCTGGCGGCCCCCGATCCCGGCCAGACGCTGCGGTTCGATCTCAAGAAGCCCACGCTGGGGCGATACCTGACCAGCGAAGAAGTCCCGGATGGATCGACGGTCATCGCATTCGGCTCTGGGTTAAGGACTCTCGATCCGTTTGTTCTCAAGCAGAAGCGGGTCCAACTGGTCTTCGAACAGACCGAGGGAGTACCGCTCGTCATTCAGCCCGCCTACAAGACCGAACCCGGAGCCACCAAGCCCGCAGCCTGGATCGGTGTCGAAGACGGACAACTGACCATTGAAAACGGCTTTTTCCGCATGCTGGCGGGCAATCGCAACTATCCGGATCGCTTCCTACAGATGTCAGGTGGCCTGGCAGTCCTGCGTACCACCAAGGTCGAGGGTGTCGACTCGGCCTTTCCGCTGATCGATCTCCTTCCTTCCGCCGGGCATGCGCCTCCGCAACTGTTGATTGATCGCAGTCTGCTGGCAGGGTTCCGTTCTGTCCTCCGTCATGGGGCGGCCGAGTCGGTGCTGGAACTTCGGCAATCAATACTCTCTTCATCGACCGGGGTCGCGATGACCTGGGACCTGGGATCGGAAGGTTCAACGACGTTCGTCAACAATTCGACGCTGGTCGGAACCAAGTCGGTGTTCCAGGTACTCCCGCTAGGGGCCAATTCTCCAATCGAACTGTTTTCTGAGGGAGCTGTCTATTCCGGAGGCAGCATGCTTGATCTCGGAACCGCAGCATCGGCCGTTCAGTGGTGGGGACGCCGGAACGGCTACTCCGGAGAGATGAAGACCTTCCTGCTGTCGGGCGGAAATGTTGGACCACAAGATTTTCAGTCGACGTGGGTCCAGGGGTGGGGAGCTGGCCATGAGCTGAATCCGGTGTCCGGAACCAACGCGGTGCTCCTGCCCTCGCAACCCGCCGTACCGGTCGACACCATCCCCGAATCGTTCACACTGCACGACGACTGCGCCGCGTCCAAAGCCGGCTTGGGAGCTCCGACATCGCAGGTCGGTCCCCAGCGCATTGCTGCGAAACCGGCCACAACCAAGCCGGCAACTCCGACCGTCAAACCCAACACACCTGTGAAGTCCCCCGGCTTTTAACGATCCTGCGGATGCCTCCCATGAAAAGTCTGCTCGCCGCTTGCGGTTTGCTGTTATTGATCTGCGCGACCGCCGGCTCGAAGGAAACGGAAAAGCCCAAAGGACCGGATCGCTTTGAAGGGGAGATCCAGAAGTTCGAGGCAGCGGACCGCGCCGCCAGTCCCCAGCCTGGGGGAGTACTGTTTTACGGCAGCAGCAGTGCGCGGCTGTGGGATCTGCCCGCGTCGTTCCCGCAACTGGCCACTGTGAACCGCGGCTTTGGGGGTTCCGACATGCTGGCTGCTGCTCACTTTTACGAGCGCGTCGTACCTGCTCACAAGCCCCGGATCGTGGTGCTCTACGAGGGCGACAACGATCTCAATTCGGGGCGGACCGCGTGTCAGATTCTCGCTGACTTTGAAGCCCTCGTCGCGAAGCACAAGGCCGCATTGCCCGACTGTCAGCTGATCTGCCTGTCGATCAAGTTCAGCCCTTCGCGGGCCAAGCTGCGGCTCGATCAGGAAGCTGCCAATGCCCTCCTCAAGGCCCGTTGTGCGAAGGATTCTCAACTCCGGTATCTGGATGTGGCTACTTCACTGCTCGATTCGAACGGACAGCCGAACCCGAAATACTTCAAGGAAGACATGCTGCACCTGAATCCCGAGGGATATGCCCAATGGAACGCCGTGCTGGCACCGCTGCTGGAGCCCGTCCGACCAGCGGATGAGTCGCAGCCATGAAGGGGCTCCATCTCGAACTGCCCACCATCCAGAACTGGAGCTGCCACAACTGTGGTGGCTGCTGTCGACAGCATGCGATCTACGTGACAGCTGCAGAGGAGCAGCGCATCGTGGAGCAGAACTGGACCGATCTGCCGGACTGGCCAAGTGAACGCCCCCTGTTTGTCGCCGATGGCCCGGGAGGCGAAAAGAGGCTGGCCACACGCGAAGACGGGGCCTGCGTCTTTCTCGATGAGCGCGGACTCTGCCGCATCCATGGCAAGTTTGGTGAAGCGGCCAAGCCGCTGGCGTGCCGCGTTTACCCGTATGCATTTCATCCGCTTGGAGATGGCCTGACGGTCAGCCTCCGCTTCAGCTGTCCGTCGGTGGTAAAGAACCTGGGCCGTCCGGTGTCTGCTCAAGCCTCCGAACTGCACGAACTGGCGAGGCTGGTGCTGCCGGCCAACTACAAAGCCGCAGAGCCCCCCGAACTGGTTCGCGGCCAGCGCGTCAGCTGGACCGATTTCATTGACTGCGTCGATGCCCTGGATGCGATGTTGGATGTCGAGGGTGTTTCGCTCGTCATGCGGCTGCGGAGAATTCTGGCGTGGGCCACGTTGCTCGAGAAAGCCCCACTGGCGCATCTCTCTGGCGAGAAGCTGACAGCCATGATTGAACTGCTGTATGCCGAGTGCGAACACATTGTCAGCGATGATCCACTCCCCGCACCAACAAGCATGGGGCAGCAGCTATTTCGTCTCGCGGCGGGGCAATATGCCCGGCACGACACACTGGCGACGAAGCCGACCTGGAAGAAGAGATGGACGTTCTTCTGGTCCGGTATCCGCTTTGCGCGAGGCAAGGGGCTGACGCCGTCTCCGCATCGTAGCCTGAGCCCCGTACCGTTCGCCAAGCTGAGTGAATCGTTCGGCGGCCTGACACCGGAAATGGAACTCCTGCTGACACGCTATCTGCGCGTCAAGGTTCAGGGACTGCATCTGTGCGGACGGGCCGCATATGGCGAGTCGTTGATCGATGGCATGCGGACACTCGTGCTCGTCGTGTCGGTCATGCTGTGGATCGCGCGCTGGGTGGCTGCAACGCAGGGCCGGTCACGCTGGACGCTCGATGACCTGATTGAGGCGATCACGATCGTCGACCATAACCACGCCTATTCTCCGGCGTTCGGCACAGCCAGCTCGCTGCAACGTGTTCGGATGCTGAGCCAGCTCGGAGACCTGGAGCGGCTACTGGCGTGGACGGCTCGCTAGAACAAACGACGAAGGACTTCAAGTCACTTCGGCAGAGTCATGTCCACCTGCCAGTGGTGCCGCAGGTCTCCAATGATCTTCATGAACTTCGGCACGTCGAGCGGTTTGGCTAGGTAGGCCTCAACCTGCAAGGATCGGCAGGCAGCTTCATCTTCATCCCCCGCCTCACCGGTCATGACCACGACGGGCAGCGGTTGCAGCGTTGGACTCTTGCGAATCGTCTCCAGGACTTCACGCCCCATCCGCGTGGGCAGGACCAGATCCAGCAGGACCAGATCGGGCGTCGGAGCCTTCGAATAACGACCGCTCTGAGACAGGAAGTCGATCGCTTCCTGCCCATCCCGCAGCCACGTCAGCCGGTGCTCAAACCCGCACTGTTTGATGGCCGCAGACGCCAGCCGCCCGGCGAGGAGACTATCCTCGACGAGCAGCAGTTCCATCGGTCGTCCCACCGTCGTGCGATCCATGGGTTGGTCACTCGTCCTTTGTCATTGGTCCTTTGTCATTAGTCCTTGGTCCCTGGTCACTCGCAAGACCTCTGTCACCAGGGACTAATGACTAGTGACTAGTGACCAATGACTAAGGACTACTTTTCGGCTTCCGGCTTCGGAGCTTCCGCTGCAGCCTTGGCGGCTTTTGCAAAGTCTCCAGCCACGATCACGCCGATCGTCTTGGGGTCGAGGCGCTTCTTCAGCACGGCATTGACCGACTCGTGAGTCAGCCCCTGCATGGCTGCGATCTGCTTCGAGTAGTACCCCATGTCGCGACCAGCGTAGAGCAGCTCAGCCAGCCGCGCTGCCAGTGCGTCGTCGGTGTTCCACTCGACCTTCTGCTGCTCCAGATAGCCGACCTTGGCCGATTCGATTTCACCCGAAGTGAACCCGTCCTTCAAGGCCTTGTTCAGCTCGTCTGAGATCGCCGCTTCGACCTTCGGCATGTTGACCGGGTTCGTGATCGCATACATGTAGAACGAGGTCCGGTCGTCGAGCGACGAAGCCCGCAGGAACGAGCCGACTCCGTATGAGAGCCCCTCCTTCTGACGGACGCGATCCCCCAGCCGAGACGACAGCGTGCCGCCGCCCAGCACAAAGTTCCCGATTACCATCGCCGGGTAATCCTCCGCAGCGTCGTTCATCGGCAGCACGGTGGCTGCGAGGTAGACGGCGTTTTCCTTATCCGGAGTCTCGATCGCCTCGCGGATGTCGGTGGTCTTAGTGGTTGGTCGTTCGATCCGGGCGTACGCCTCGCTGCTCTTCCAGTTGCCCAGGATCTCTTCCATCTGCGGAACGAGTTCATCGGGCGAGAAGTCTCCCACCACGACCAGCTCGCCATACTGCCCGCCGATGAACGACTGATAGAGGGCCTTCACATCGTCGATGGTCACTGCCTTCCAACGCTCAATCGATTCCGGCATCGTCGGGACATAACGCACATCGGTTGCGGGGAACGGGCTCAGCTTCCGCGAGATTGCGTTCTGAGCCAGGGCCTGCGGATCGGACAGCTGTTGCTGCAGGGCATTCAGCTTGGCGTTGCGGATGATTTCGAGCTGATCGACGGGGAGCGTCGGCTCGCGCAGGACCTGCTTGAGGACGTTCAGCACTGCGGGCAGATTCTTCCGCTTGGTCTCGCCCGAGAACGACAGATCCCCCAGTGAACCCGACGGCGACAGCCGACCCGAATTCTGATCGAGGGTGTCCTGAATCTGCTGGCGATTCAGCCGGGCTGTTCCACGCATCATCAGAGCGGGGAGCAGCTCCGCTGCCACGGACTTTCCGACGAGCGACTTGTCGTTGCCGTAGCGCAGGCTCAGGCGGAAGCTGACGGTGTTGCCGCGTGTCTTCTTAGGGAGCAAGGCGACCTTCAGCCCGGTGGAGAGCTTGGTCCACTGGGTCCGTGCCTGGATATTCTCGGGCGTGACTTCGAAAGCCTCGCCCTGAGCGAGTGCTTCGCGGCCCTTGTAATCGCCGATCATCTCCGCCAGGTTCGGAGTGGCGGGCACAGCGACTCGCTCCGATTCCTTCGAGGGCAGGAACAGGCCGACCGTGCGGTTGTTTCGCCGAAGGTACTTCTTGGCGACTTCGTTCACGCTGGCTGGGGTGACCTGCTCGAGGCGATCGCGGTACAGGAACATTAGCCGCCAGTCGCCCTGGGCTGCCCAGTCGCTGAGCTGGATCGCCACCTGCTGGCTGTCGTTGAGGGTCATCTCCCACGACTTCAGCCAATAGGTCTTGGCGCGGTTGACCTCGTCTTCGGTGACCCCGTTCTCAGTGATCGACTCGGCGATCTCGTTCATCGTGGCCAGGATCTCATTCGGGTCGTTCCCCGCAGCCACCTGGGCCGAGAGCTTGAACATCCCCGGATCGTGCAGGGCGTAGGCCCCGCCGCTGACGCTGGCTGCGCGGCGGGTCTCGACCAAAGCCTTGTAGAGCCGACCGCTGGGGGACGAAGTCAGAATGTGCTCGAGGGTATCGAGCGACACATAATCGGGATGAGCCCCCGCACAGATGTGATAGACGGCACTGGCGATCGCCACATCGCCGACGCGACGCAAAGTCACGCGGCGTTCTCCGTCCTGAGCCGGTTCTTCGGTGTAAGTGTTCTCCAGAACGCGAGTCGGCTTGGGGATTGAGCCGAAGTACTTGGTCACGTAGCCCAAGGCCTTCTCGGGCTCGAATTGCCCGGCGATGATGACCATCGCGTTATCGGGCTGGTAGTACTTCTGATAGAACCGCTTGAGGTTATCGACCGGCACACGTTCGATGTCGGCCCGGTTGCCGATCGTCGACTTGCCGTAGTTGTGCCATTCGTAGGCCGCCGACACCATCCGCTGATCGAGGATCCGGGCGGGCGAGTTCTCGCCGCGCTCGAACTCGTTGCGGACGACGGTCATCTCTGAGGCGAGGTCTTCGCCCTTGATGTAGCTGTTGACCATCCGGTCGGCTTCGAGGCGGAGGACAGCTTCCAGATTCTTGTCACTGGCCGGGATGGTCTCGAAGTAATTGGTTCGATCGAGCCAGGTGGTGCCGTTGAAGTCCGCGCCGAGATCTTTCAGGAAAGTCGGGATCTTGGGATGGTCGGGCGTCCCCTTGAAGACCATATGCTCGAGCAGGTGAGCCATACCGGCCTCGCCGTACCCTTCATGCCGCGAGCCGACGAAGACCGTCAGATTGACGGTCACCTGAGGCTTGCTCTGATCCGGGAAGAGGAGAACCTTCATCCCATTTTCGAGGCGGTATTCGGTGATTCCTTCCACCGAGGCCACCGGAGACAAATCCCCCGCCTCCGCGGGCTTGGTCGCCATAATGATCAATCCTGCCAAGAGAGCCCCGATCGCCAGCTGCTGAATCCGCATGGTGCCTAATCGCCTTCGGGTCCGGAAAGTGGACAATCGCCCCACACCGGGGCCGATGAACTGTGATGGTAACAACCGGTCACGTGACCGGGAACAGCGAATGACTTACGGACTTTGCTCCGCGAGAGGGAGGGCAGTGGAGATTTGGCCGTAGAGCCCCAGCATTGCGCCCACAAATTGAACTCCGCCAGCGTACACCCGAGAGCTTGCCCATTTCCGGTCGGTGTCCTCTCACGGTACACTCCAAATCGCAGTCAGCCCCGGCACTTCAGGACTCTTCATGAACTGGCTCCCCGGATTCACGGCTCCGCTCAACGCGCTGTTGCTGCTGCTGTTGATCCCCGTGGTCATCATGTACTTCCTGAAGCTGCGCCGCACGCAGAAGGAAATCCCCTCGCTGCTGCTCTGGCAGCAGGTCATCGCCGACCAGCGGGTCAACTCGCCATTTCAGCGTTTCAAACGCAATATCCTCCTGTGGCTCCAGCTCGCGCTGCTCGCGCTGCTCGCGATTGCGGCAGCCCAGCCGTTCATTCGCGGTCGGGATACGCTCTCCAAGAATCTGCCAATCCTGATTGATTGTTCCGCCAGTATGGGGGCGATCGACTCCAAGACGAAGAAGACCCGGCTGGAGCTTGCCAAGGAACAGATTCGTCCGATTATCGATGACATGCTGCCTGACCAGCGGCTGATGCTGATCGAGGTCCACAACTCGGCCCAACGGCTGACCCAGCTCACCAACAACAAGACCGAGCTGCGGCAGGCCCTGGACCGGATTGAAGTGGTCGACGTCCCGTCGCGGCTGGAAGATGCCCTGGCCCTGGCTCGGGGGCAGTCAAAGCTGGTGGAGATCCCCGCGATCCGGCTCTACTCGGACGGCAACGTCCCGACGCGGCCTAATCCGGTCTCGGGAGAGCTGCAGGCGATCGTCGATTTCGATCTGCCGTTCCAGGTCGACTACTACCGGATCAAGACTGAAGGCGGGAACATCGGGATCACCTCGATGAATGCCACCCGTCCGAATGCGGAGTCCTGGGAAGTCTTTGTCCGCGTGGAAGCCTCCTCCGCAGCAGCCGGCAACGGACAGCTGCGGCTCTCGAAGATGGTCGACGGCAAGCCGGTCATCATTGGCGAGGAACGGGTCGTGCTGAATCCGGGCGAGTCGCAGCGGCTGGTCTTCTCGCTCGACTCCGCGACTGAGCTGCAATTGAAAGCCGAACTGTTTCCGAGTGACTTCGACTCGCTGGCGATCGACAACAGTTCGTGGCTGGAACTGCCAGTGGGGCGCGAGCTGCAGGTCTTCTGCCCGCCCACGCTGTCCGCGTTCCGCCATGCTCTGAAGGGAATGGACGGGATCAAGCTCGACCCGCCGGATGGGAAGACGTCCGAACAGGCCACCTATGATCTGGTTATTACCGACTCCGAAGCCGATCTGGCCCGCGAGTCCACCACCTATCTGACGGTCGGGATCGTCCCGAAGGAGCTGACCAGTCGGCTCAAGATCGGAGAGGGGAACGTCACCGTCGTGGACTGGAAGCGCGATACCCCGCTGATGCAGCATGTCCAGCTGCGTGAAGTGCTGATGGTCGACGACCCGATCCTGGAGCCCGGGGTCACGGACTCAACCCTGGAAGAGCTGGGGTTCGAAACGCTGTGCCACGGAGAGCGAGGCCCGCTGATCCTGGAGCGGCAGTCCGGGCCGCGGTTGTATCTGCACTGGATGTTCAAGCTGGACCGGACCACGCTGCCGTACCGGCTGGCGTTTCCGATCCTGACGACGAACCTCGTGAATCTTTCCCTCCGTCAGGCCGCATTGGCCGAAGTCAAAGCGGCCTCGACCGGCCTGCTGCCGGCGGTGAAGCTGGAGCGGGAGACGACCTACGTGGTGACAAATCCTCTGGGAGAGCACGTCACGACGAAGTCCGATGCCGATGGCTGGGTCAGCGGCTTGTCCGCGCGGTCGGTGGGCCCCTACGAGATCCGGTCTGATGGCAAGCTGGTCCGCGAGCTGGGCGTGTCCCTGCTGAACCCGACCGAGACCTCGATGAACGGAGTCGAAGCTTTCCAGACCAAGGAAGCGACTGTCACGGCTACCGAAGAGAAACTGGACCAGGACAAACCGATCTGGTCATCAATGGCGGCGATCGCGCTGTTTGTGCTGCTGCTGGAGTGGTGGTACTTTCAGAAGCGACCGGGGTGAGTGTCTGTTGCGTGACAGTTTCAATGCTCCCTGATTCTCTGACTGCTGATCGCTCTTCATGCCTGGACAATGGACTCGCCACACTGTCGCCAACCGCCCGGTGGAGGTCTGGAACCCCGGCGGCCAATTTGAAGTTGCCGCCATTCTGCTGCACGATCTCGATGGGCAGGTCCCGCTCAAGTCCACCATTGAAGAAGCGAACTACCCCGTCATTTGCCCAATCGCGGGTCGCACCTGGTGGCTGTCAGTCGAGTCGGCCGGGTTCGCGGAAGGAGCGCTCAGCTGGGTCCGCGACGAGGTCGCCCCTTGGGTCGCTGAGCAGTTCCTGCCTCTCGCCCCTCAACCCTCAACGTCGCTGCGGATCGGCCTGATTGGGATCGGGATGGGTGGGCACGGTGTCCTCAACCTCAGCTACCGGCACGCTCGAAAGTTCCCCGTGGTGTTTGCGATCTCCGCAGCTGTCGACTTTCACAGCTATCAGCCCAGCGAACCGGTCCTGACGGAGACATTCGAATCCGTGGAAGCCGCCCGGCAGCAGACAGCCACGTTGCACCTGCACCCACTCAACTGGCCGCTGTATCAGCGCATCGCCTGCGACCCATCGGACCCATACTGGTTTGAAGGGTGCGAGCGTCTGGCCAGCAAGCTCAGCTCGTCGGGGATTCCGTTCGATGGGCAGTTCGACCACGTCAGCCGCGATCGCGCTGTGTATGATCGCGGCGAACTGAAGAAGGCGATCCGCGACCTGCCTGAGAAGGTCCGCGAGGCGAGCCGCCAGCTGGACGTCGTCTGAGCTGCCCGACGGGCTACATGGCAGCCGTGATCATCAGGACTGCGGTGCAGAGGGCGTCCACATCAGCTTCGGTCGTGAACGGGCCGATGCTCGCCCGGGCCGTTCCTCCCGTGTCCGCCGTTCCGAGGCTGCGATGGACCAGCGGGGCACAGTGCAGCCCAGATCGGATCTCGATCCCGAAGTGGCTGTCCATGATCGAGGCGGTGATCCGCGGGTCCATCATGTCGATCACGAAGCTGATGACACCGGCGTTGTCGACCTTCCGGGGATCTGGCGACAGGACGCGGACACGGGGATTCGCCGACAGCCCTTCATAAAGCAGGGCCAGCAGTGGCTGGGTGCGAGCCTGCAGGGCGGGGACTCCATGAGCTTCGATCCACTCGACAGCTGCGGCCAGTCCGACAAGTCCGACGGCGTTGGGGTTGCCGGACTCGTACTTGTCCGGTGAACCAGTGGGCTGATCGAGAGACTCGCTCTGGCTGCCGGTTCCTCCATGCCGCAGCGGGCGGATCTCGGATGCTCGCGAGGAGCGAATGTAGGTGACACCGGTCCCCAATGGGCCGAGCAGACCCTTGTGACCTGAACAACACAGAAGATCAATGTGTGCCGCCTGTACATCGATCGGCACATGCCCCGCTGTCTGGGCAGCATCGACGAGATAGAGCACCCCTCGGGTGGCTGGTTCCCCTCTACCCCCGAGAAAGGGGCCAGGGGTGAGGGTTCGCGACTGCGCGATCAGCTCCCCAATCTCGCGAATCGGCTGAATCACGCCCGTCACATTCGACGCATGAGTCACAGCCACCAGCCGCGTATTCGGTCGCAGTGCGTCGCGAACTGACGCTGGATCGATCCGTCCGTCAACGTCCGGTGCGAGGTGAGTCACCTGCACTCCGCGATGAGTTTCCCAATCCCGCAGCGGTCGCAGCGCGGAGTTGTGTTCCAGTTCCGTCGTGACGACATGGTCGCCGGGTGCCAGACAACCATGAATGGCAAGGTTGAGGCTGTCGGTCCCGTTGAACGCGAAGCTGATCGCATGCGGGGAGGCGGCTCCCAGAAGACGCGCCAGTCCCGCCCGGCAGGCTGCGATCCGAGCATCGAGTTCTGTCGCCTGCCGCGAAGTTCCTCTCCCCGCAGCCACACCGCACTGCGTCATGTACTGCGTGACTGCAGCAACGACAGAGTCCGGCTTGGGAAAGCTGGTGGCTGCGTTGTCGAGGTAGATTCGTTGTGGTTCCGCGGAGTTCACGAGTTTCTCGCTTCATGCAGAAAGCCCAGAGGTTATGACCCCTGGGCTTTGTACGGCAGAAGTCAGAATTGTTACGAATTCTGCTACGGGGCCGTCTCCATCTTTTTCCGTCGCGGAGGGTCGAGGTAGCGGAACCCGGCGTTGGGGTTCTTCTCATCGAATGCGAAGGCATCCCGGTTTCGCAGGAAATGCTTGACGTAGCTGATCGGAATCGCGAAGCCCAGCCCCTCACCACCCAGCAGCTTCATGTTGGTCACTCCGATCACCTCGCCACGCGAGTTAAACAGGGGGCCGCCACTGTTGCCTGGGTTGATCTCCGTGGTTGTCTGAATGTAGGTCAGCCCCTC
>Ga0315905_10004896_pt1 | contig 13686 bp, 25 predicted proteins | sample LakEriMetagenome_5_FD_203522 | JGI IMG/M metagenome (GOLD analysis project Ga0315905, IMG submission 203522) | Freshwater fungal communities from buoy surface, Lake Erie, Ohio, United States - Buoy 4 MA121 | ecosystem: Environmental > Aquatic > Freshwater > Lake | place: USA: Lake Erie, Ohio... | reverse complement strand
TTCCATACGTATTCATCAACAATTTCTATGTTATGGCCTAAAGAAATTGGTGTATAGTGCCGCAGAAAATCATCATGATTCCCAGTTACATAGATTACTTGGGTCCCTTTTTTCGAGTAAGAAAGAATTTTTTTTATTACATTGGTAAAATCCTGTGTCCAATAATGTCTTTTCTTTAACAGCCAGCCGTCAATGAAGTCTCCTACAATAAAGAGGTACTTGGGATTGTGTTTCTTTAAAATTTTTAGCAAGTGTTTTGCATTGGAACCACGCGAACCTAAATGCACATCACTAATAAAAAGAGCTTCTATGGTTTTCATTCTGTCCAATAGTTATAATCTTTAGTATAAAAAGAATCGTTTTTTCGATTAAAGTAGCAGCGGATCATTAAAGATGACATATAGAAAAACCCTTTACTCCGCAGCCTTCTGTCTGATGTATAAGCAGGATAATTGTAGATCTTAAACCTCTTAGGATCAACTTTCATGCTTAAATGAAAATCCTCAGCAAAGACATCTTTCTCATTAAATCCACCTAGCTTGTTAAACACATCCCTCTTAAATAACATAAATCCGCCTACGGCAAAAGGTGTTCTTTTTGAAATAACCTTTTGCAGCAGATAGAAAAGACTATAGAGAAAGCGATACTTCCGCTTAACACAGAGTTTAGTTGTGACTAGATGGTAGTCATTGTCCGCAACATCTTTAAGTAAACGTTCTAATGGAACCTCATTAATATCCATGTCAGCATCAAGAAACAAGATATACGGGGTTTCCACTTCTTTTGCCCCTGCATTTCTTGCAACCGCAGGAAGACCTCCTTTTACTACTTTCACATCTCTTGTCAGTAAATTTAAAGTGGTATCAGTCGAACTGTCTGCCACTATGACGGATATGTCTTGTGGAAATGAATCTAGTGTATGAACTAGATTCCACATTTCATTTTTGCATGGGATAACCACAGTTATCATACGGTGGTACTTTTTAACGATTCCAGGTACTTCCAGAGTGAAGAGATGTCTTGGCAGATGAGTTCTTTGTTTTCATCCCAAGCGCCCATTCCTTTTTCACCGTAATCGTTTTCATAACAAAACCATGAAAACCAATCATAGCCGTCTTCGCCGTAGATTTCTTTAATTAAGTCAGTAATGATTACTTGATAGGGTTCAACAAAGTCGAGAAGGTCAACTTTTTGATCGTACAGCTTACTGATAACTCTGTCTTGTTTCTTTAGCTGTAATACTAGTGATAGAAAGTTTTCGTATGTCATATTTAGTTGCTTAAGGGTGCTTTAATTGCAGGGTGTGATTGATAGTTAGCTAATTGAAAGTCATCAATTTCAAATCCTTGAAGGTTGGTCTTAAGTGGGCCAACACCGCAGTCTCCACTCTCTGTCTGCCAGAACTCGGTATTGATACTTACTGTAGGTAATGAGAAAGGATGACGAGACCGGGTAGGTGTAGGCTGCCAATAGTCATTATCATAGTCGGGAAGTCGCTCTGGATCATAATGACGTTCCATTCCCGTTTCATAGTTGAGGTCAAACCAGAGATGATAGCGCTCTTCAGCGGTAAGGTCATGACCAATCTGTTCTCGGGCTTGCTCAATGTGATTGGAATAGAGGTGGACATCACCTAAGTTACCAATCAACTCATCAGGTACCATGTTCACTTCCTTAGCAATGATTTCTAATAACAATCCGTAAGAGGCGATGTTAAAGGGCAATCCAAGGAATGTATCGACGCTGCGTTGATTCCACATGAGAGAGATTGCTCTGGTTGGGATAGTGTCTAAACATTCCATAATAAATTCACTTCTTCCATCTTGTTGATTTTGCCAAATTTGCATTCTTTCATCCATACTCAACTCTCTTGTATAAACTTGAAATCCATAATGACAAGGAGGAAGTACCATTTGGTCTAATTCACCTGCATTCCATGCCGAAATCATTAATCGTCTTGAGTCTGGGTTTGTTTTAAGGTCGTTGATTAGATTTGCGATTTGGTCTACAGGCTCTCTACTGTATTTCATGCCAGAATAGTTAACTACCTCGTTTTCCCAACTTCTCCATTGCTTACCATAAATTGGACCTAATTCGCCCCACTTCTTAGCAAACTCATCATCGGTTTTGATTTTGTTGATGAATTCTTCTTGTGATAGAATAAATTTTTCCCCACTCATAGATTGAACTGTAAGTTCCCAAGCCGATTTTTTCATATCGTTTTCTAATGTGGTTGATTTATAATTCTTATAAGCATCACCATCCCAAATATGACAATCATTATCAACAAGATATTTGATGTTAGTATCTCCACTTAAAAACCATAGTAATTCAGTCACCATAGTTTTAAACGCCATCTTCTTGGTTGTAAGTAGTGGGAAACCCTCACTCATTTTGTGACGAATTTGTCTACCAAATACACTCAAGGTACCAGTTCCAGTTCTATCTTTCTTTTCTACTCCATTATCAAGAATGTCTTGAAGGAGTGCTGTGTATGTTTTATCTAGGTTGTTCATTGTATTTCTGTGAGGTCTTTTTCGTTTATCAACCAAGTATTAGGTTCTATTTGTTTATCAGTAGTTACTATCAAATAACCGTTACCTTTATCCTCAACACACCTTACTATTTGACCATTAGGTTGTAAATCTGGTCTGTGACTTTCGGATAATCCTGTGTAGTATGTTTTATCTAGGTTGTTACTCATAACTTTCTATTGTTTGTTTCCAAAGTGTGATATATCGTATGATATCTTTTCTTTTTCTTCAACCGTGTTGTCACTTTTAATTTCACCAATTGCTCTTGATGAAACCCACACCGTTTGTTTTTGATTAAGCATTTCGTTCACCTTTTTTGAGGCATCGCTATCATTAAATTGAATGGTCTTTCCTTCATCTGTTGTGTATCCAACAATCTCACCATTATATTTTACAGGGATTTCTTTACTCATAACTTTCTATTGTTTTATCGTTGTAATTTATTGTGATTAGTTTGGTTGGTACTTTTAATCCTAAATAAGGAACTTTAAGTGATTGATGATTATTATAATATTCGTTACTTTCATCCCACGTCAACTCTCGTTCTTCAATCTGCAATCCCCATGTTTCAGAGAACTCTGTATCGGTTTTACATTTGTTAATGAATTCTTCTTGACTATAATGGATATAATTTGGATATCCTGAGTTAAATTCTAGTCCATTTGATTTGAAATGTTTTCCTCTTTCCGAGAAAGTAATAGAATCTATTAACGCTTTTGTGTAATTCTCATACGCCTCATCCAATAATTCTTGTTGTTCTTTACTCATAACTTTCTATTGTTTTATCGTTGTATGTTATTGTGATTAGTTTGGTTGGGATGCCTTTTTCGTTTAAAAATTTTTCATCCCAATCTGGGTAAATTCTATCATTGGAGTATTTGGACATATGTATTTTTCTCTCTTCTAAACTCAACTCTCGTTCTTCAATCTTTAATCCCCAATTTTCAGAGAACTCATCATCAGTTTTTATTTCTTCAATAAATTCTTCTTTAGTCAACCAATAAGTAACATTATGATTTAACCCACCCATTTTACCCACTAATAGTCCATTTTCGTATTTGAATCCGTTTTGTGACATACAAGACATATAAGCCTCATCCAATAATTCTAGTTGTTTTTTATTCACCTTTGCTTAAATTTAGTTGTTCAAATAGTACTTTTAACTTGTCTCGGAAAACCGTCATTACCAGATCTTCTGCTAAGAGATGTCCAGTTGGTGTAAGCATGTCTTCACAATGCTGACATCCTAAGAAAACTTTTTCTTCTAAACCCAGTAAGGTCATTTTTGTTGAAACGCCGAGTTGACCAATTGGGTAATGCTCAGAAGGCGCTGTTCGTTTCATCTCACCGATAAATTCTACCTCTAAGCCTTCATTAACTTGTTTCATTAAATCTACGGCAGCTATAATGATAGGGCTAATTTCTTTACGCATAACTTTCTATTGTTTTATCGTTGTATGTTATTGTGATTAGTTTGGTTGGCATAACAGGAATCTTTGGGTCAATAATTCTTAACGGTGAATATAATTCTTTTTCATAATGAAAAATACTCTCCTCGTCACTTAACTCTCGTTCTTCAATCTTTAATCCCCACTTTTCAGAGAATGTTTTATCGTGCGTACATAAACCAATAAACATTTCTTTATTGGGTTTACGATATGTTGATTTACCATCTGTTCGTGCAACTAAAAGACAAATTCCTATTGAATTATCTTTTTCGTATTCCTTCGAATAATTCTCATACACCTCATCCAATAATTCTAGTTGTTCTTTATTCATAACCTTCTATTTTTAAATGCTCCTATTAATTTTTGATACCATTTTGGTTCAATTATTTGTTTATCTCTAAAGTTTTTTTCAAGCAGTTGTAATGTTTTTACTTGATAAATGTTCATAGGATTTCCTACTATAGCAACATCTTTTTGGTATTGTTGGTACATACCCACTGCAAGTTCGTATTCTTGTTTACTCATAACTTTCTATTGTTTTATCGTTGTAAGTTATTGTGATTAGTTTGTTTGATGTTTGTTTGAATAGATTGGCTATATTTAATTCATCATCATTCAACTCTCGTTCCTCAATCTTTAATCCCCACTTTTCAGAGAACTCAGGATTGGTTTTACATTTGTTGAGAAACATTAATTGAATCATTGGGTCGGTATCAAAAGAATATTGTTCAATTAGTGTTTGGTTCTCAAATGACTTACAATAATTCTCATAAGCCTCACCCAATAATTCTTGTTGTTCTTTATTCATAACTCTCTATGATGATAGTTTTTTTCACTTTTATAAGTTTTGCCTCGTTTAATCCCATTGGGTAAGGTGACGCCACTTTACATGGGTTATCTAAATTAAGATTCCACGCTATTGCTTTAGTTGGGTCGTCATGCCATTCTCTTTCATGTATGTCTTCATTGTTACCATAGCCAAAGTATTTTCCATCCTTGGTTATTAACTGACAGTCCCTTTCGATTTTTCCAATTTCTTTATTCATATTTTTTGTTTTTTAATCTTTAATCCAAACTTGGCGAAACACACTGTTTGTTTCACATTCAACAATAAACGCTTCTTTAGTAGGAACGTCATCATAACCAGTAAAGTGATCACAGTATTTTTTGTACGCTTCATCAATAATTGACGGTGATTCTTCAGCTTCTATCAATTGCATTATTTCCCTGGTCAGGGAACCTGCAGTTTTTGTTCCATCAATATTCCACCTAATAATAAGTGTTTCAATTTCTGAGTATAGCTCTTTATTGTTTTTCATCGTTTTCATCTTTTGCTTGTAGATTACCAAGATACTCCTCTAAGTCTGCAATGGTCATATAGATCCGTTCAAATCCCGGTTCTATTCTACGTATATCTTCAATGAGTTCAGCCTTTCTTCCGTCACGATATGTCTTATCCTCAATTGCGCTAGACAGGTCTTGTAAGTGCTTGGGCGCGGAAATGCTGATACGAAGATCGTAAGTGCTCCACTTAGTCTTGTGGTCCCACATCATGATTCCCTGTGTCAGCCGCATTTCCAAATCATGCAGCCAGCGGTTCCGTATTCTTACGATTGAATTGTCACTTCCAAAGAGGTGAAGAAACCGCAAGAACCATCGTGGACACCAAGTGGGTTTAGCTTCCGCATCCATTGCAATAACCAGCGACTTTACCATGCTAGGACCTTTACTCCAAGGAATTGAACCCAGGTAACTGTACTTTTCATGAAAGTTGCGAGGAAAGAAAACTGCACGGACGTGATCAAGCGTAATGTCCATAGTATGAATCATTCCTTTCTTTCTTCCACGCCAAAAGAAGAGACTCTTAAAGAAATCTGTAACGCTAACTTTCAATGCTGTCTTTTGGTAAAACTTGCTGTTTTTCATAGTGTTTTTTATTCTTTGTCTAAATCTTCCAGGCCGTCTTGCAGCGTAACATCCCAATCAGAGATATCGGAATCATCGTATTTGATAGTATCTTGCGACCCAAACTGAAAGCCATCGGAAACATAGGGCGGAGCAAAGCTGCTTTTCATCCAGCCCTCATAGCTTAACTGCGGGTCAGGACCTTGTTGTAAATACTGTTGGTATTGTGTTTCTAGTGTTGCCATATTATTCTTCATTTTTTTTGAGTTGATAAAACCAGTTGAAAAAGTTAAATTTGCGGCACTTCTTTTTTGGTCTTCCTTTAATAGGAACACCTACAATTACCCAAGCAATGAATAGACTAATTGTGTTCCACATAGGTACAAAGATATCCACAAAGTCTAGTAGGTTAGGGCGTTGTCCATGCCAAAGTCCTCCGGGAGAATAGGCCTGACGATAGTGCCACCAGACACCTACCCCGCTCAAGAACCAAACTATGACAAAGATTACATTTCCCATGTTACCACTGATTAACTTGACTCTCTGAATCGACTAAGCGAACTTCCAATCCGTCCAATGAATGAGCCACTTTACTCAGTGCATCTCTCTTAAACTCGGTTCGGCGGCGATTAATTTCTCGTGTGAAAAAACGGAAACACCAGTCGGTAGTCAAAGGATCAAGAGCCACGTCATATCCTACAACGGTATTGACAATGCGAATTCGGGAATTCTCCAGAAAGAGATAGACAGGACAAGCAGGATCAATCCATTCAGCAAAACATTCATCAGTCTTGGGATTGTAAATCAGAACACTTTCTGGTTGACGAATTACACGCTTCCAGATACGAACTGCAACAAGAATATCAGCTGAAGGATTGGGCATTATCCGGGAATAATTCTGGCCTTCAACTTTTCTTCGCATAAATAGTTGAACCTTCCACAGAATACGTCGTAAAGGATTACGCAAAAAAAGTGGTGCAGAATAAGTTTTTGCAATTGGAAAACCGTCTTGATAGAGTGTGTTTGTCATAAAGAGATAGATTGCGTTTTTAATTAGAGCAAATATAACTATTCTTTTTCATCCTGGCAAACGTTTGCGTCGGAAGTTATTAACAAGGTTTCAAACTTTAATCGCTGTGCTGCTTTAGTCATACGGAACACGTATTGCAGTGCCTTGTGTTGTGTTGAGAACGCACCAATATCAACCCATGAGGGCGAATCCTCATGCTGCCAGTTGACACGATAAACTTTTTCTTTTTCCCGAGTTACATGGATGAGTAGACCCTGATGAGTCTGAACCGATAGGATTAAGTGTGGATTCATAAAAACTTTTGTGGTAGTTATATACACACCACTTACTCTAGTTCTTACGGACAAGATCCCGCTGAGTCACCGGTAATTGTCCAGCTATACGTTCCAGTTAAAACATTTCTTGCCGCTTGCGCTGGACATGGAGAGCTTGAGTAAACACGACCTAGAGCACCTAAGGTTACACTATTCTGCACAGTTTGCGCCGACCAACCTATTAACAAGTTATCATAATTTGTCTTTGACAAACCAGAATTACTAAGCATTCCAAAGGCCGATGATAAACTCGTGACATCCCAGCTTCCAATGTCCTGATTAAACGCTGACGCTCCATTAAGCATGCTGTTCATATCCGTGACAGAGCTGGTATCCCATCCGCTAATGTCTTGGTTAAACGAGGTTGCACTAAAAAACATGGCGTTCATATCGAGGACACTGGATGTATTCCATCCACTGATGTTTCCGTTAAATGCAGTTGCGCTCTGAAACATGTTGTTCATGGCAGTGACGGCAGAAGTATTCCAACCACCAATGTTTTGATTAAATGCGGAAGCGCCAAAAAACATAGAGCTCATATTCGTAACACTAGAAGTGTCCCAACCGCCAATGTTTTGATTAAATGCTATGGCAAAATCAAACATACCGGTCATATCCGCAACATTGGAAGTGTCCCAACCACCAATGTTAACATTAAACGCATTTGTTACAGCAAACATATAATACATGTCCGTTACTTGGGATGTATCCCAGCTACCGATGTTGCCGTTAAATGCAGTTGCGTAATTAAACATGCTGTTCATATCAGTGACAGAGCTGGTATCCCATCCACCAATGTTTTGGTTAAACGAGGTTGCGCCTTGAAACATGCCGTTCATACTTGTTACGCTGGAAGTGTCCCATGAACCGATGTTTTGGTTAAAAAAAACTCCATTGGAAAACATATTTTCCATGTTTGTTACTGCAGAGACATCCCACCCACTTATATTACTATTAAATGAGCCTGCTCCTTGAAACATTCCGCTCATGCTTGTCACATTGGAAGTATTCCAAGAAGAGATATTAGCATTAAAATAGAGCGCTCCAGAAAAGAGAGAATCCATTATGGTTATTGCAGAAGTGTCCCAACTGTTAAGACTACTTGGGCTAAAGTATGTACAGCCTGAGAATGCACCTGACATACTGCTAACACCTGACAAGTCAGGTGCATCAGTTGCGGTATAACTGTTTAGATTATCGCAACCTGTAAAGGCTACCTCAAAAGATGACCACACAATTGCACCCCACGCAAGAATATCTATCACCTTGCTACAATCACCGCCTCCATTAAATTTAATTGCGGGAAACCCACCGGTAATCTCAATGTCATATTGTCCACCTGACGGAAAGGTAATTGCTGCATTACCTGTCTGACTGACCAAGACTCCGTTATTACCTGGGTTACCCACTTCTTCCCAATAGACATCGTAATTATAAGTTGGGCCAAACGCCGTAGGAATAGTTAAAGAATCGAGCCCGTTACCTAATGAGGTATCAACTTGGAACTTGAAAGGCTGAATGCATGCGCCCGAGGTATCACCGGTAATTGTCCAGGTATACGTTGTGGTTAAAACATCTCTTGCCGCTTGCCCTGGACATGGAGCTGTTGAATAAACAAGACCAAGTGCGCCTAAGGTTACATTACTCTGTACAGCTTGCCCTGACCAACCTACTAAGAGGTTGTCATAATTGGTTTGCGACAGACCTGAATTTCTGAGCATGTCATTTGCACCAGCCAAAGATGTCACATTCCAACTGCCAATGTCCTGGTCAAAAGTAGTGGCTCCGTTAAACATATTACCCATGTTGCTTGCATTGGAAGTATTCCAACCGCTAATGTCCTGGTTAAAGGCTACTGCATCGCGAAACATATTACCCATGTCGGCAACTCCAGAAGTACTCCATGACCCAATAGGTTGATTAAATGCATCGGCACTATTAAACATGGAATCCATATTACCGACATTGGAAGTGTTCCAACCACCAATGTCTTGATTAAATACTGTGGCAACGTTAAACATTAAGGCCATATCAGTGACATTGGAAGTATCCCAGCCACCAATGTCCTGATTAAATGCAGAAGCTATGTTAAACATGGCAGCCATGTCGGTAACACTGGAAGTATCCCAACCGCTAATGTCGCCGTTAAAGACTGAGGCAACGTTAAACATTCCACTCATATCAGTGACAGCTGAGGTGTTCCAGGTGCCAATGTCCTGACTAAATGCAGTTGCGTAACTAAACATAGCGCTCATGTCGGTAACACCGGAAGTGTCCCAACCGCTAATGTCCTGATTGAATGCAGCGGCACCATAGAACATATTACGCATGTCAGTGACGGCAGCAGTGTCCCATCCACCGATGTCCTGATTAAAGGCTACTGCATCGCGAAACATATAGCTCATATCAGTGACACTGGAAGTATCCCATGCACCAATGTCCTGGTTAAATACAGTTGCGCTGTGAAACATGTTGCCCATGTCAATAACACCTGCGGTATCCCAGAAACTAATGTCTGCGTTAAAGGCAAAAGCACCAAAAAACATCTCAGCCATATTGGTAACCGCGGCAGTGTTCCAATTGCTGATATCATAATTAAAAACAACTGCGTTATAAAACATAGTGCTCATGTCGGTAACACCGGAAGTGTCCCAATCAAAAACATCGCTGTTAAACGCAATAGCATTGCCAAACATGCTATTCATGGTGGTGACGGCCGATGTATTCCAACTAGCAATGTTACCATTAAATGTAGTAGCATCGTAAAACATAGAGCTCATATCCGTAACGCTGGAAGTATCCCAACCAAAAAGACTCTGGTTAAATGTGATTGCGCCTTGAAACATACTACCCATATTGGTAACCGCTGCGGTATTCCAACTGCCTATAGGTATGTCGAATGAGATTGCGCCAGTGAACATATAACTCATATCTGTGACAGCTGACGTGCCCCAACCACTAATGTCCTGATTGAAAGCAGTGGCTCCACTGAACATACCATACATATTAGTGACACTAGAAGTGTCCCACCCACTAATGTCTGCATTAAACGCAGGGGCAATGTTAAACATGGAATTCATATTGGTAACATTAGAAGTGTTCCAACCGCCAATGTCCTGATTAAATACGCTTGCTTGAACAAACATGGCATCCATATCCGTAACACTGGAAGTGTCCCAACTACCGATGTTTTGATTAAACGCGGATGCACCGTTAAACATGGTAATCATGCTTACCACACTGGAAGTATCCCAACCACCGATGTTGCTGTTAAACGTATTCGCACCTGCAAACATCCCACTCATGTCAGTGACACTGGAAGTATCCCATGTACTAATATCACCGTTAAAAAGAGTTGCGCTCTGAAATGTCTCCTGCATAGTTGTTACGGTAGATGTATTCCATGATGTCAAATCAACGGGAGCAAAAATATCGCACTCGGTAAAAGCAAACGCCAAACTGCTGACACCTGACAAGTCGGGTGGAGCAGTGTAATCCAGTTGATAGCCAGTTAAGTTGTCACAACCTTGAAAGGCTCGCTCAAACGAGGTCCAAGCAATTGTGCCCCATTGCATAATGTCAATGACCTTGCTGCAATCGCCACCTCCATTAAAGTAGATGTGAGGAAAGTCTCCGGTAATCTGAATGTAATAAAAGGAATAGCCGCCCGGGGGAAAGGAGATGACGCCATCCCCCGTTTGACTGACCAAGACTCCGTTATTGCTTGGGTTACCTACTTGTTCCCAGAAGACATCGTAGTTATAAGTTGACACACCGTCCGTGGGAATAGTGAAGGTGTTAAGTCCATCACCCAGTGAAGTATCAATGAGAAGAGTAAAAGGAAGAGGAGCCGCCGCAGAAGCTGCAGAGTCAACAATACCGATCGAAGAAAGGATCATACGAGAGGAATCTTTTTCTATATATCGGAGCAGGCTAGAAGAAGACTCCACCTCCCAAAAAAGAATAATACCATCCACATCACCAGAAAAAAATCTACCAATACTACTCACCAGAGAATACTCCAATGGAAACAACAATCCAAATAACTTGGAATCCAACAATTCGATAATCGCGATAAAGGGACCATCTGCGAGCCCTGAGTACTCGGTAGTTGGCAGAATGCCGTGTCCTCCGGTGACAGGTAAAGGACTCAAATTTGTCTCATGATATGTACTACAATGGGTATTCCCAAGGGCGAGAAATGTACCTAGATGTCTTATAGAGGAAGAAATGTACCCGCTACCGGGAAGGGGTATAAGAGAACTCAGTGATGACCGCAACTCGCTGCCCGGAGACGGGAATTGTATTCAAAACGGGGGAAAAATGAGGAAAAAAGTTGTGAGGAGGACTGCTAAACTCTCGGTTCTATTTTTGTGTCCCATCGCGTGTACGACTTTGAGTATATTTTTTAGCCTCTTCCGCAGTCCCTTGTACCCAGCTAGCGCTGAGAGCCCTCTATCCCACGGTACCGCCACTACTCTTGGTACCGCACCCGACAACAATCGGGGACCACTCCAGTCCCCGAGTACCTATTCCACTTCCAGCGTTATTGGAGTATTTCCTGGTTGATATGTAGTCAGGACAGGATTCGAACCTGTATTTGTGGAACACCATTTCCAATGTCTGAATCGAACAGAACCAATCAACTCTCTACGAGCAGCGTCTAACCAATTCCGCCACCTGACTGGATTGTATTATTTTCTCAGATCCGGGAATTCCTGGTTGAGTTTTTCCATGAATGCGCGTTTACCTTTTTCCCACGCGAATAGTTCATCCTGGCAAGCTTTCATTTGATCGGGAGTTAATCCGCGAGTTGAATAACCCGGGCGACTCTTTTCGTATTCAGCAATCTTTTTCGCACGGAGGATATCACGAGCTTCAACAGCAGCATTTTTCGCTAGTAGACGGTCATGTTCCGGTGTTCCTTGAGCCGCGTAGCGCTCACGTTGTTCATTACTCATATTGCGGATTTCGCGTTGGAATTCTCCGTAGGCCTGAATTTGTTTTTCAACGACTGTTTTTCCCATGATTGCTAGTATTAGTTAATTAAATTGTTAGTTAAAAATAACCATTTGATTTGATCCATGCAAATAAATGGAGGAGTATTTTTCCAGAGTTATTAACACTCTCTAGTTTATTGCGCGATGAATTGTGGACAGTTACATTCCGCTAGACGAAAGAGGTATTGCGCTCGGTTGCTATCAGCAAAATACTTTTGGAACCAATTGGCAACCTGTAGGCTAGTGGGTTGAGGTTCGGTGATCTCGCGAGTAAAGCAAGTGGCAGCAAAGGTAGCACCCTCATTGTAAAGGAATTCCACCAGGTCAGATTTTGCGAATGTTGAATTTAAGAGAGCCATAGTTGATTAATTAATTGATAGTTAAAAATAACCAAATGGTTTGAGAGTAGCAAATTTTGTGGGAACTTTTTTCACTAAAGTTATTAACCAATTGAACACATGTATTTTTCATACACTCTGTTTTGTAGACTGCGGAATTCACTTTTTGCCCGTTGTTCAAAATATGTATTAAACCATTCTTCTACCAGAGAGCTGGGTACACTGTCACCTGGTTTTATACCCTGTCTAGACATATACCGGGTAAAGCGTCCAGGTGCATGGCTATATCTATGCTCTAAGAATGCAACTATGTCTTGGGTTTCGAAAGTCTGTTGGGGATAAATCATCTTACTTCTTTTTAACTTGTTCAAACCAATTTTTAACTTCATCGTCATGTGTGTAATCATATAATTCTGAACCGCCAAATCTGTCTTTGCAATATATTAATAACTTAATAACTTCTTCCTCACTATACATTCTTTCAGCTTGAGTATAGGTTTGCTCTTCGTGAGCGGTCTCTTCAGCTAGTAGTCTTGCAAGGTGTCGTTGGCGGGCAGCTTCAATAATTTTGTCAAACATATGTGTTTAAGTTAAAAGATTAAGATGATTAAGGTAAGTAGAAATCCTATTAGTAATCCAGATAGAGAGAGTTTAGCCATTAACAATTCTTCGTTGGCCATTTGGTTTTTAATAAGAGAATGATAATCGGATGTTTTCATAGTTGATTGTAGTATTAGATGATAAAAGCACCATTTTCATCGATCATGTTGAATGAATCCAATAGAGCGTATCCCGCAGGAGTGATTGACAGGGTACCGAAATTGTTATCGTCTCGGTTCCAATAGCGATTCAGTGTTTTTGTACCATCGGCAAGTTTGATGAACTTCTTTTCACCTTCGGTAATGACGATTAGACCTTTTTGAACTAATGAAGAAAATACACCCGAACGGGTTTTTCCGCGAAAAGGACAGATATCGTAAACTGAGAAATCCCATACAATTGAGTCTCTCCCGCGTTCATAGTAATCAGAACGAGTAATCGCCTGTAGTCCTTGTAGTTCCAGTGCTGTTAAATGCGTGTTTCCAGTAGCCATAGTTAATTAAATTTTGATAGTTAA
>Ga0315905_10004895_pt1 | contig 13687 bp, 13 predicted proteins | sample LakEriMetagenome_5_FD_203522 | JGI IMG/M metagenome (GOLD analysis project Ga0315905, IMG submission 203522) | Freshwater fungal communities from buoy surface, Lake Erie, Ohio, United States - Buoy 4 MA121 | ecosystem: Environmental > Aquatic > Freshwater > Lake | place: USA: Lake Erie, Ohio... | reverse complement strand
ATATCGATCTATACATCGATCAAGTCGATACATACAATAATTATGACAGGCTAAGGTGGCACTTGGCGAACCTTCTGAGAAGAGCCTGCCGCAACGACGCCTACCCATTCCCACCAGAACTGTCCAGGAGACCCCATGACAACCGCATCAGACGCCGCCAAAGAACAGCTAATCAGATTGGCACCCAAATTCAAACTGACCCGTGAAAAACTCATGGCCGCACGCCATTTGCCCGGCAACGTCTACAGCTCGCCGGAAATATACGAGCTGGAAAAAGAGAAGATTTTCATGACGCACTGGCTGTCGGTCGCCCGAGTCGAAGAAATTCCCAATGTAGGCGATTACATGACCTTCGATGTGATGAACGAGCCCATCATCATCAGCCGTCCGCGTGAGGGCGAAATCTCGGTCTGCATGAATATGTGCCTACACCGCGGCGTTGCCGTGGCCCGTGGATGCGGTCATGCCAAGGACTTCAGTTGCCCTTACCACGCGTGGACCTTCAGCATCGATGGCAAACTAATAGCAGCTCCTGGCATGAAAGAGTCCGAATGCGACCTAAAAAATGCCACCCTCAAAAAGCTCAGCGTGCAGATATGGCGCGGATGGGTTTTCGTCAACTTTGCGGAAAATCCGGTTCCCTTTCATGAATACATGGAGCCGATTGACAAAAACCTATGGTGGTTCCAGTCCGAAAACTGCAAGCTCGCGAATAAAGCTGTGATTGACGTCAAGTGCAACTGGAAGTTTCTAGTTGAAAACCTGATAGATATTTACCACGTGGGCGTGATCCACCGCAGCACCTTCGGCGGATTCGTCAAAGGTGAAAAGCTGAAATTCAACCTGGAAAAAAATGGCGGCTGGCATACTCGTTATGAAGCCCGTCCGCACAGCAAGTCCGGCGTACAGATATTCCCTACGCTGCCATGGGCAACCGAGGAACCGTCAGGCATTGCCTGCAAAGCCGGCATTTATCCCAATCTGAACCTTTCAATGCGGGCGGACAGTCTGCGCATGTGGCACATCTGGCCGATTTCCCCGAGTGAAACCAGGGTGATCTGCTACATGTTGTTTCCGGAGGACGCTTTCTCCATTCCCGATTACGACGAGGAAATGGAGAAATACATTGCCTTCGTCAAACAGATCATTGCCGAGGATGCTGTCATGGTGGAGTCGCTGCAAAACGCTTCGGGATCAAAGTTTTTTGTCCCCGGTCCGATGGCGCCCCTGGAAGAGGCCATCCACCACATGGAAAACCATTATGTCGATCTGATGACTGCCTGAGTTGCTGGAAATGCCCCGGAAATATTCTCCTGGAATCCGGGACATTGCACCGTGGCACGAGCGGAATCATTAATCAACACAGAAACTCTTATGTCATCACCATGGATCAAGGTCACTGAATACAGCGCCATCGAAGAGGATGAAACACTCTCTGTCGAACACGAAGGCGCAAAAATCTGCCTGTACAAGGTCGGCGGCGAGATTTTCGCCACCGACAACAAATGCACGCACGGCAATGCAGACCTTTCAGAAGGGTTGCTGCAGGACGGGCATCTTATCGAATGCCCTCTGCATGAAGGCACCTTCGATATTCGCACCGGCTCGCCGGTCGGGCTTCCATGCACGGAAGCCTTGCGCTGTCACGAAGTCAGAATAGACGCCGGCAGCATATTTTTGCGCGCCAGCCAGCCGTGAGCGGTAAACCCATGAGGGTTGTCATTGTCGGCGCCGGTCAGGCAGGTGCATGGGTTGCCCGGCGGCTGCGGGGGAAAAATCCGGACTTGTCCATCACCCTGATTGGCGAGGAAGCGTGGGCGCCCTACGAGCGGCCGCCGCTTTCCAAGGCGTCCATCACGGGCGAGGATGCAGCGCCAAGTTATATCCTGTCCACGGAGCAGGCTGAAGAACTAACTATCGATTTGCGGCTGGGCATCACAGCCACTGAGATTGACCGCACTGGCAAAATCCTTCAGCTCGGTAGCGGTAAATCCCTGGCCTACGACAAGCTGGTGCTGGCGACTGGCGGAAGGGCACGCCAGCTGCAGGTACCGGGCAGTGATTTACCCGGCATTTATTATTTGCGCACCTGGGATGATTCTCTGCGCCTGCGCGAACGGTTGAGGCCGGGAAAATCCGTCATGGTCGTGGGCGGCGGCTGGATCGGTCTGGAGTTGGCCTCCACGGCGCGAAAAACCGGTTGTGAAGTCACGCTGCTTGAAAGCGCTGACTGTTTGTGCGGGCGCTCCGTCACCCCGCAGATTTCAGCGTTTCTGGCGCAGCAGCATCAGCAGCATGGGGTGTCGGTCCAGTTCAATGCAAGGCTGGAAAAAATCGAAGCCGTGTCTGATGGCCGTCTGTCTGTCTATACCGCTTCGGGCCGGACCGACGTGGATATCATTGCAGTAGGTATTGGCTTGCAGCCTGAAACCGCGCTGGCACAGGATGCAGGGCTAGATATTGCCAATGGCATTGTGGTGGACAGGTTCGGCCTGACATCTGATCCAGATATTTACGCCACAGGCGATGTCGCCAACCAGCCTTTCCAGGCCCATGCTTCAGCACCTGAAACACGCATGCGCTTTGAGTCGTACGCCAACGCCACCAACCACGCGGTTGGCGTGGCCGATCATATCTGTGGCGATGTGGAGAAAATTGCCGAAATTCCCTGGTTCTGGTCGGACCAATATGATTTTCAGCTCCAGGTATTGGGTACGCCACGGCCTGATGGGCAATGGATTTTGCGTGGACAGATGCAAGACAATAAATTTTGCCTGTTCCAGAGGGTTGGCCAGACCGTGCAAGCTGTCATTGCGGTGAACATGGCGAAAGAATTGAAAATCGCCAAGCGGTGGATGAAATCAGGGCGCTGTCCTGCACCGGAGCTGCTGTCTAATTTGAGTCTTAAACTTGAACAAATATGAGATGGGTGTGTGGTCAATATCCAGATTTTCTCTGGTTGGCGGTCACTCTTTCCTGCGTGTTCCGTGCATAAATAAATTGATGTTATGCGCGCGAAGATGCGTTTTATTGAATACGCTGTCGTCCTTTGCTGGTCACCAGTTCCGAAATCGTCTGACGCAGCCAGCGGTTGGCGGGCTCAAGGTGTGCGCGCCTGTGCCAGAACTGGCGGACCTGCGCATGCGGCAATTGAAACGGCAGCGGCAAAATCCGGATGCCGGAATGCCCGGTGGCGGCATATTCAGGCACGGTCGCAATCAGATTCGTTTCCTTCACGACCGACGCGGCCATGTGGTAGTGCACCACCGACAGCCGCACGTTTCTGGCCTGGCGCTGAGTTGCTAGGTAGTGCTGGACTACGGTTTCTGCATTGCCGCCAGTGGCCACCACATGCGCCAGTGCAAAATAATCTTCCGATGACAAAGTGCTGCCAATCAGATGGTTCTTCTCCCCGGCAATGCAGACATACTGGTCGCTGAATAACTGCTGCTGGAAAAATCCGCTTTCGGGCAATTTAAGGTTACCGATTGCCAGATCGATTGCGCCGGTGCGCAGGCCGTCTGGATAATCGGCCGCCGGCAGCCGCAACGCGGACATACGCACATTCGGCGCAATGGCCATGAGATGGGCGGTCAGCGTGGGCAATAAAACCGTTTCACCGACATCAGACATCGCAACTTTGAAGGCATGTTCGCTGCTGCCGGTGTCGAATACCGTCGACAGCGTGAGGCACGTTTCCATAAGTTTCAGGGCCTGGTGAATCGGCTCCTTCATCGCCAAGGCCTGCGCCGTCGGCTCCATCACACGGCCCGCCCGGACAAATAAGGGGTCGTTGCACTGCTGGCGCAGGCGTTGCAGTGCATTGCTGATTGCTGGCTGCGTCAGCCCTAGGACCTGCGCAGCCCGCGAAACATGTCGTTCCTGCTCCAGTGCGGCGAAAACCCGCAGCAGGTTGAGGTCGAAGGTCTTGATGTTCATGAAGCTGTCCTGAATTCCCCTGATTCCCGGGGGCGCTGGCACATGGGACAAATTACCGGCTGTGACAGCGGGAAACTTTGATCAAACTCAAGCTATAAATACGGTGAATAGTATAACTCTCAAATATTGATTAGACAGAGGAAATTGGGGATGGCAACATCATGGCCATGTCAATAAAAGTACGCAGATAGATGCCAATGGAAACGAAAATCCTCATTGTTGGAGCCGGCCCGGTAGGGCTGGGCATGGCGATTGAACTGGGCAACCGGGGCATAGATTGCGTGGTGGTTGACCGCGGTGATGGAACGATCGAGCACCCGAGAACCGGGCTGGTCGCCATCAGGACCATGGAGGTCTTCAGGCAGTGGGGCATCGCCGCGAATGTCCGAGCCTGCGGTTTTCCGGAAGACTATGACTTGTCCATGGTGTTTTGCACATCCCTAAACGGACTGGTGCTGGACAGGGAGGCCTACCCGAGCATGCGCGATGCGCCCACCCCGCCGGAGACACCCGAGAAAAAGCAGCGCTGCCCGCAACTGTGGCTGCAGCCCATCATGGCTCGGGCGGCGATGGCGCATCCCAATGTCACCATGCTCTACAGCCATGAATACATCGATTATTCTGAAAACGGCGAAGGCATAACTGCCACCGTTAAGAATCTGGAAAACGGGAAGACGAGGGCTATTGCTGGATCGTATCTGCTGGCCTGCGACGGCGCGACCAGCCTGGCGCGCGAGCAGGCGGGCATTGCGATGAATGGGCGTTTGCTGAGTTATTCGGTGAACATTTTGTTCAGATGCCCGGCGCTAGCCAAAAAACACATCATGGGTGAAGCCGAGCGTTATATGTTCGTCGGGCCTGAAGGCATGTGGGGCAATATCACCGTCGTCGATGGCGATGAAATCTGGCGCCTGACGGTGCTTGGTTCTGAAGAGAAAATGAACCTGGACGGCTTCGATGCACGGGCGTGGATTTTGCGCGCATTGGGCACGGAAAATGATCCTGGGCAGATTCCGTTTGAAATCGAATCCGTCATCCCATGGCGTCGCACTGAAATGCTCGCCGAAAGCTATAAAAAGGGGCGCGTGATTCTGGTGGGCGATTCGGCGCACACCATGTCGCCGACGGGCGGCATGGGCATGAATACCGGTATTCAGGAAGTGCTGGACCTGGGGTGGAAATTACAGGGCGTGCTTGATGGTTGGGCGCATCCGGATCTGTTGGACAGCTATGAAATCGAACGCCGTCCAGTTGCTCAAAGAAACATCAGTTTTTCCACACAGAATTTCAAGGCCTGGAAAGACACACCGGACTCGAAAGCCGTGTCTGATGCCACCGAAGAAGGCCAACGGGTAAGGGCTGCACTCGGCCAGCGGCTGCGCGATTCCACCCGGGTGGAGTGGGAATCGATGGGCCTGCAAATCGGCCACCGGTATGAAAAATCGCCCATCTGCGTGGCCGACGGCACGCCGCCAACGCCGGACGATTTCCGTGAATATGTACCGACCACGCGCCCCGGTTCACGCGCGCCGCACCATTGGCTGGAAGACGGGCGCTCGACGCTGGACCTTTTCGGTAACGGCTTTACCCTGATGGTGTTTCCTGCTGCACCCGCAGAGTCGGCTGAAAAACTCAGGCTGGCTTTTGCGCAGCGCCATATTCCGCTGGAAATCGTGCAGGTGGCCGACGAATTGGTCGCCGCGCTGTATGAGCGGCCATTGGTATTGGTCCGTCCGGATGGACATGTGGCCTGGCGAGGCGAAGAAGCCGGTCGGGCAGGTCTTGTGGCGGCAGTGGTGTCTGGAAGAGCCACCGAGCAAGCGACTTTTTATCTAAATAAACTGGAGACAACAATATGAATACAAAAGCCATTTTTTCTCGCCGTACGCTGCTCGCTGCTGCCATGCTGGCCTTCTGCGTCAGCGGACAGGCCCAGACGCCTGCGGCCTGGCCGAATAAACCGGTTCGATTTATCGTGCCCTACACACCCGGCGGAAGCAACGACGTGGTGGCGCGCATCATCGGCCAGAAGCTTTCTGATTATTGGGGCCAACCGGTATTGGTGGAAAACAAGCCGGGCGTTGGCGGCAATATCGGCGCCGCATTTGTGGCCAAATCGCCGGCAGATGGTTATACCTTGCTGATCACGCCAAATAACCTGACGACAATGAACCCGTATCTTTATTCCAAAGAAAAACTGGGGTACGAAGTGGCGAAGGATTTCGAGCCGATTTCGATGCTGGCCAAAGGGCCCATCCTGCTCGCCGTCAATGCGAAATTGCCTGTCAACTCACTCGAGGACCTGGTGGCATATGCCAAAGCCAATCCGGGGAGGCTCAGCTACGCGTCTGCCGGTGTGGGCACGCCACACCATTTGACTGCCGAACTGTTCAAATCCATGGCCGGTATCGATGTGTTGCACATTCCATACCGCGGCGCCAGCCCGGCGGTCACCGATCTGGCAGGCGGCCAGGTTCAGATGATGTTCGGCATTCCCAACTCGCTGATGCCCTTCGTCAAGACTGGGCAGCTCAGGGCGCTGGGCGTGGGCAGCAAGCAGCCGGTCAGCAGCCTTCCGGGCATCCCCGCCGTGGCGGCTTCCTTCCCCGGATTCGATTCCGACTTGTGGATCGGCCTACTCGCTCCGGCCGGCACGCCTAAAGAAGTCACCGCCAAAATCCGACAGGACATTACACGGGCTACCCGGGAAGTAGACGTTAAAGGGAAGCTCGCCGCGCAAGGTCTGCAGCCGGAGTCCAGCACCGGCGAAGAGCTGAAACACACCATCCAAGTCGAGTCGGCCCGCTGGTCCAAAATCATTCTGGAAAACAAGATAACGGCGGAGTGATCACACGACCCGGTAGATGTTTTCAGCGCCCACAATTGCCAGCAGGTGATTCTGCGGTGTTACCAATTGTGGCAACATGGTATTTGTCTAGCGGCCTTCGATGCAGGCGTCTTGGGCACTGGCTTGAATCCGTTATCCAGCACCTGAATTTGCCGCCACGTTGTTTTCGCAAAGCTTCAGTCTTTCCAGTTGAGACCAGACCATGACAACCCAGACCCTTCAATACCAAAGCGGCTTCGCCAACGAATTCGCCACCGAGGCCTTGCCCGGCGCACTGCCCGAAGGGCGCAATTCGCCGCAGAAGGCGCCTTACGGGCTCTACGCTGAACAGCTGTCTGGGACGGCCTTCACCGCACCGCGCCACAGCAACCGCCGCTCTTGGCTGTACCGGATTCGACCTGCGGCCATGCACCAGCCGTTTGTGCGTATTCAAGACAGCCGTTGGCTGAGTCGCTTTGACGAAGTCCCGACGCCGCCGAATCAGTTGCGCTGGGACCCGTTGCCCATGCCTGATGCCGTCAATACACCCACAGATTTTGTCGACGGCATGGTCAGCATGGCTGGCAACGCCAGCTGCGGCATCCATCTATATGCGGCGAATCGATCGATGGAGACGCGCTTCTTCTACAACGCCGACGGTGAGATGCTCATCGTGCCGCAAGAGGGTCGCTTGGTGCTGGCCACCGAGATGGGCGTGATCGAGGTCGAGCCGCAGGAAATCGCGGTGATTCCGCGCGGTGTGCGCTTTCAGGTGCGTTTGCCCGATGCTCAAGCACGCGGCTACGTCTGCGAGAACTACGGTGCACTGCTCAAGCTCCCCGACTTGGGTGTGATTGGCTCCAACGGCTTGGCCAACCCGCGTGACTTTCGCACCCCCGTCGCCGCTTACGAAGACCTTGAAGGTGACTTCGAGTTGCTGACCAAGTTCAATGGCCACCTGTGGTCGGCCCGCATCGGACACTCGCCGCTGGATGTGGTGGCGTGGCACGGCAACTACGCGCCCTACAAGTACGACCTGCGCCGCTTCAATGCCATTGGATCGATCAGTTACGACCATCCTGACCCGTCGATTTTTCTGGTGCTGCAGTCCCCCAGCGACACCCCGGGTGTGGACTCGATTGACTTCGTGATCTTCCCGCCGCGCGTGCTGACCATGCAGAACACCTTCCGGCCACCTTGGTTTCACCGCAACTTCGCCAGTGAATTCATGGGTTTGATCCACGGCGCTTACGACGCCAAGGCCGAAGGCTTTGTGCCCGGCGGTGCATCGCTGCACAACTGCATGACCGGTCACGGCCCGGATGCAGACACCTTTGCCAAAGCCAGCGCGGCGGACACCAGTCAGCCCGACTACATCCAAGGCACCATGGCGTTCATGTTCGAGACGTCAGCAGTCATTCAGCCCACGCGTTTCGCGCTGGAGTCGGCTCAGCTCCAACCCGAGTACTACCGCTGCTGGCAGGGGCTGAAGAAACACTTCGACCCGTCCCGTCCGTGAATTTATCTTCCCAAAGCAGCGCAACGCTTTAACGCGAGAACACCACAACGCCATGCAAATTTTGGACGAAACACATGACCCGGCCCTGCGCAGCTGGGTCGCCTCGGCCAACCAAGCGCAGACCGACTTCCCCATCCAGAACCTGCCGTTCGCTGTTTTTCGCCGGCAAGGGAGCGATGAGGCGTATCGCGGCGGTGTGGCCATCGGTAACCAAATTCTTGATCTGGCGGCAGTCGCTGACAGTGGTGTCTTGTCGGGGGCCGCAGCGACGGCTGTTCACGCTGCATCTGTAGACAGCTTGAACGCGCTGATGGCACTCGGCCAGCCAGCTTGGTCGGCGCTGCGCCTGGCACTGTCACGCGCCTTGCGCGAAGGTGCGCCGGAGCAAGCCATTTTGACGGCGTGCCTGGTTCCGCAGGCCGCGGCTGAGTACAGCCTGCCAGCGCGCATCGGCGACTACACGGATTTTTATACCTCCATCCATCACGCCACCAACATCGGCCGCCAGTTCCGTCCTGACAACCCACTGCTGCCCAATTTCAAGTGGATTCCCATCGGTTACCACGGCCGGGCGTCCAGCATTGGCGTGTCGGGTCAGACCTTTCCTCGCCCACTCGGGCAAACCATGGCACCGGGTGCCAGCGCACCGTCATTCGGGCCGTGCAAGCGGCTGGACTACGAGCTCGAAATGGGTATTTTTGTCGGCAGCGGCAACGCGCTGGGTAAACCCATCGCCATCACCGAGGCAGAAGCCAGCGTCTTCGGCATGTGTTTGCTCAATGACTGGTCGGCCAGAGACGTCCAGGCCTGGGAGTACCAACCGCTCGGCCCGTTTTTGTCTAAGAACTTCGCCAGCACGATTTCGCCATGGATCGTGACGCTGGAGGCCTTGAGCCCTTACCGCGTTGCCTTCACACGACCCGAAGGCGACCCGCAGCCGCTGCCTTATCTGGACTCGCCGGCTAACTCAGCACAAGGTGCATTGGACATTCAACTCGAAGTCTTGCTGCAAACCCAGACCATGCGCCAGCAAGACCAAGCCGCCACACGCTTGACTCACACCAGCTACCGCCACGCGTACTGGACAGTCGCCCAGATCGTGGCGCATCACACCGTTAATGGCTGCAATCTTCAACCGGGGGATCTGATGGGAACTGGCACCTTGTCAGGCCCGTCGTTAGACGAAGCCGGTGCGCTGATCGAGTTGACGGTCGGCGGCAAACAGCCACTCACGTTGCCCAACGGCGAAAGCCGCACGTACTTGGAAGACGGCGACGCTGTGGTCTTGCGGGGTTGGTGCGAAAAGTCCGGCGCTGCACGCATCGGCTTTGGTCAATGCGTGGGAACTGTGCTGCCAGCGCTGTCCTGAACAAAAGCATTGGCAGGCGCTCCCGGGCGCTGTCTGCGAGGTTGGCAGCCGGCACATTGACCTTTGTTCCATCGGGCTGAATCGTCCACGCCTCAATTGAAATGACTTCATCCTGGCTAGCGATGTAATCAACAGACTGACTGCCGCCTGACCTGATGCCCTGGGGCGTATTGATCTTGAGTTGAACCTCTGTGGTCGATTCATATCCGCCATCAGCACGCACCTGATAAGTGATGTGATATTTCTCGTATGTGTACTGTTCACAGCCATAGGCGCATCTATGTGGACGGGGGTTCAAGTGTGGTTTACGGATTTGAACCGCCGTCCGCAATTCTGTAGAATTGGACCTGTTCGATTGAGGCGTTCCCATTGGGAGACGTCACTGAATTGGGGATTGTTCGCAGGAACTAGATGAGGCCCGCAGGGGCTACTCTGAGGCTGTTTGCGCAGTGGTTACGCCCCACCACCATACTCAAAACCCCAACTCGTCTGAGTTGGGGTTTTTTCTTGTCCGATCGTGCGTGTTCCCCGGTGTTTGTTGCGTGTTAATGCGGAATCTTGCGGACTTCGCCCTCAAGGTCATCGGGCCGGTTCCGCGTCCGGTTCTCTCAGATAGCCCGATTTCTCTCAGTGGGGCTGCCCCCCGGCAACACGCCGAAGTCCGCAAGGACCGCGCAATGGGGCCAATGAAATCAACGACTTACGGGTGGACGAATCGAGCGGTTTGATTTCTGCATTGGCAGGAGCGCAGAAATCACAACCGCCTGGACCGCACTCTCAGAGAGAAGAAAAAATATGAAAACTCTCTGCGTCACTCGGTGGCTGGGCCGCTTTGATCCTTGCCAAGCTCTGCCAGATAGCGCTCGTCCAGAAGCTCAAGCATGAGATCAAAAATGCCCTTGGCGCTGACGCGCACGGCAACATCGGTCTTGCCCACCACGACTTGCTCGATCAGTTGGCGAAACACGCGGGTCTGATGCGCAGGGAAGACTTGGTCGAGCATGGCCTCAAAGGCTCGCAGCCGTTGCGCCATTAACTGGCGGTCAAAGGTGGGGTGTTCAGTCAGCGCTGGCGGCAGCGCCTCAAACCACGGCTCGGGATCACGCAGGCAAGATCGAAGGTGCGCCCACACCGATGCGTGGAGCTTTCCTGCGGCCAGTCGCGGCAGGCGTGAGGCGCCTGCGCCCACCGCGATGTCTTGTTGGGGCACGTAGTAGGCGTAGCGGCGACCGCGGTAGCTTGATGAGAGGGAAGGCGTCATGGCCCGGCCATCGCTGCCCACCAGCAGGCCCTTAAGCCAGAACTGCTGTTCTTCCGTCGGGGTGGTGCTCACACCTGTGCGCCGAGCGCGAGATTGCATCACGGTGTGGACCTGAGCCCACAGTTCTGGCGTCACGATGGCCTCGTGTTCGCTCGCGTGCCAGTCGCCCTCGTAATGCATCTCGCCTAGGTAGACGCGGTTGTTCAGCATCTTGTAGAGCGCGTTTTTGTCAAAGGGCCGCCCGCCCTTGGGCTGTCCTGCCAGGGTCTTCCATCGCTTGGTTGTGATGCCTTCCAGGGCCAGCTCTTGCAGCAGCGTTGTGACAGAGCTTTGCGCCGCGAAGCGTGTGAACATGTCTCGCACGATCGACGCCTCTTGGGGTTCGATTACCAAGCGTTGCTGCACGAGGACATAGCCCAAGGGTGCGGCGCTGCCGTGCCACAGGCCGCGGCGCTTGGCGGCGGCACGCTTGTCGCGGATTCGCTCCCCGATCAGCTCGCGTTCGAACTGGGCGAATGAAGTCCACAGGTGCAGCGCCAGACGGCCGTGTGAGCTCGAGGTATCCAGTGATTGCGTCACGCAGACCAGTGCCACCCCGTGCTGCTCAAAGACCGACATCAGGGTTTGCATGTCTCCAACGTGCCGGGTCAGCCGATCGAGGCGATGCACCACCACAACGTCGACCAAGCCGGACTGAACATCGTCAAGCAGCATTTGGATCCCGGGGCGTCTCAAGTGGCTTGCCGAGTAGCCTCTGTCTTCGTAGAGCCTGCTGCTGGGCTGCCAGCCCAGCCCCTGCTGCGAGGCGATCAGTTCATGGCAGGCCATGAATTGCGCATCGTTGGAGCCGAACGGCTCGTGGCGAGCGTCATCGACCGACACACGTGTGTACACCGCGCAGCGCTTGCGTTCGGGTATGGATGCGTGAACCTGCGACTCGGCCATCTCCGGATGATCTCAGAGCCGCTCGCCCGCGCACCGTGCGGTATGGACTTGACACCATATGGCATTGAATCCATAATCACGCCTGTGAACTGGACCGTTCTTTTCCACGATGACTTCGACGGCGAGTTCGCCTCCTTGACAGAGGACCTGCAGGATGAGTTGTTGGCGCACGCGAAGTTGCTGGCGCAGTTTGGCCCGAACCTGGGGCGGCCCACGGTCGATACGCTTAAGGCCTCGCGCCACGCCAACATGAAAGAGCTCAGGTTTGCCTGGAGTGGTGAGGTCTGGCGCGTGGCCTTTGCCTTCGATCCCAAGCGTCAAGCCATCCTCTTGGTGGGCGGCGACAAGGGTGGGGCGGACCAGCGGCGGTTCTACAAACGATTAATTGCGATGGCTGATGATCGATATGACGGCCATCTGGCATCGCTGACCCAAGACAGTGAGGATTCCAATCATGGCAAGAAAACTCGATGACATGATGGCGGCGCTGCCGCCGGATCGGCTCCAGCGCATTGATGCGCGTGCGATGGAGTTGGCGACCCTGAAGGACTTGCGTCAAGCCGCTCAGCAAACGCAGGAGCAGCTGGCTGCGACTCTGGGGGTCGGTCAGGACACCATCTCCCGGCTCGAAAAGCGCAGCGATATGCTGCTCTCCACACTGCGGCACTACGTGGAGAGCATGGGCGGCCAGCTCAACCTGGTGGCGCAGTTTCCCAACCGTCCACCGGTGGTGATTGAGCACCTGGGCGTGCAGCAGCCGGTCGCATCCAGTAAGTCCAGTCCTCGCCGAGCCCGCGCTGCGGCCTGAGGGGACTCGCGCGCCTCCTGCAATCCTCGATTCATGAAGATCATCCGCAGCAAAGAATTTACCGCCGACCGAGCGTGGGGGGCGATGGATGTCGCGAACATGAACGGCATTACCACCCGCGTCCATTGGACCGACCAGCCGTACAAGTGGCATGTCAACGATGGCGAGGAAGTCTTCGCCGTGCTCGATGGCAAGGTGGACATGCACTACCGTGTGGATGGCAAAGAGCACGTCGTCGCGCTTGGTGTTGGCGATGTGTTCTTCGCCGGGGTAGGTTGCGAGCATGTGGCTCACCCGCAGGGCGCAGCCCGCATCTTGGTCGTTGAGACCGAAGGAAGCGTTTGAGTTTTCCTCCGTTATCGGCTCGCATCAATCGGCGTTTGTTAGTCCCGGTTTACTAAAAACCTCAATGCTGGCAATGAGTTAGCAAGCGTTTTCATATTCCTGCTTGCCACCAATACCAAAACCCCAACTCGTCTGAGTTGGGGTTTTTTCTTGGGCGATCGCGCGTGTCGCCCCGTGTTTTTGCGGGTTCATGCGGAAACTTGCGGACTTCACCCACCGCACCACTAAGGCGGTTCTGCGCCTGGTTCTCTCTCTTCCGGCCATTTCTCTCTGCATCCCTCGCGCCCGGAAACGAGACGAAGTCCACAAGGCCCTCCGCCAGGGGTCAAGCAGATCAACAACTTACGAGTGGACGATTTGATCGGTTTTTTTCCAACATTGGCTAGAGCCCGAAAATCACAACCAAGCGGTTTCGGCTGTGGTGGACTGAGAAAGGCAGGAGTCGGCCATTAGCTGACGGTCACAGCACTTGCCGATAGCAGTAGCTCGTGGAGCAGATCGGCCAGAAGCAGAAAGTCATTAGCGCAAGAGCATGGACCGGTTGTCCCGCATCGATATCTAGGTCCAACTCGGAGGAGTCCCCCGTATTGATCGGCTGCCGTTCTTGCTATCGCATCGGGACTGTGCTGCGCTGGCTCTTGTCTACGATAACAAACTCTAGAAAAACGAGTTTT
>Ga0315905_10004893_pt1 | contig 13690 bp, 16 predicted proteins | sample LakEriMetagenome_5_FD_203522 | JGI IMG/M metagenome (GOLD analysis project Ga0315905, IMG submission 203522) | Freshwater fungal communities from buoy surface, Lake Erie, Ohio, United States - Buoy 4 MA121 | ecosystem: Environmental > Aquatic > Freshwater > Lake | place: USA: Lake Erie, Ohio... | reverse complement strand
TTGTTTGCTGCGCTCCTCTGTTATCCCCAGATCCTCTAGGGTGCGAGGGTGATTAAAGGGCTGCCTAAAGAGGTCTTGCAGATTCATCGCATGATTCACGCTTTTCACCGTACCCCTTCGCACAGGCAATTGCAAATCGCAACGATCGGCATGTGATATGATAGTCACCGGGGGCCCTCGGAAGGGAGAATCCAAAAGAATGTCACGTAGCCTCTGCGTTCACAGTTCCATATTTCTCCTCCTGTACGGAGCATAGGCTCGTAGTGATTGTGTAACAAAGATTCTACTATGTACAAGGTCAATGTTATATACAGTATACACATGGACACTTTGGAGGATAAGAATCTATTTGCGTAGATGATTGAAGGAATTTTGATTGAGTGTGATGAGGATTGAATCGTTTAAGTGGTCGTTTTGTACAGTAGGAGTCACCGTGTTCGTTTTTTACAGTCAATTTGGTCGTCATGGTTGCAACGCCCTGACGTCTTATACTTTTGTCAACTTTGCCGGGCGACGGTTTTGTCTGTCTGTTTGACGTAATCAGACTGGAGACCTCTCTTGCTCCGCTGATATCGTAATGGGGATGCAAAGTGAGAGAGAGAGAGAACACGGACTTTTATTCAGACGATCACTACTTTGTACTTTGTAGTTGCTGATTAGCAGTAACGTAATCATCCGCAAGGCCCCGAAAGCCATACATGGAGATGAATGCCGGCTGCGGCGGAGGTCCTCATCAAGGTTTCCCTCGCTCACTCCTACCCGGGTTTCTTTCGATCTGGGAACCTCAGCTGCCGCTCGTGTTTCGAACCGAGGACGTGTAGCTGAGATTTTCGCTTAACCAGTATGACGTGTTTTCTACGGGCCTATGCTCCGTACCAGAGGAGAAATATGACCGAAGTTAAGTAGGGCTACGCGCATGCAGCTCCTCGGCAGTCTTAACAGCTACCGGATTACACACTCATGTAGGCACACATCGGACGTCTAGCGATCCTGCATATCTCTAACGTTACGTTTACTTGTACATGAGAGAAGAAGAAGAAGGATGTTGCTATTTCCGGAATCCGGGCCTAAAAAGAGCTTTCGAGTTAACGGTTTCACTAAAAACCGTGACCCGACACCTACGCTCAATCGGTACTAACCTCCAACGGCACATGGCCTACTTCGCTATACGGTTGTCTGGAGCAAAGTGTACAGGGCGCCGCAACGCGCGGAGCAACGAGGGGGAGGACTGCCAATGGACTACTCAAGCTCCGTCTCTCCAGAACGTGCACCTCATACACTCCGAACTAGACCCGAACCCCTATTTTTTTTCTCGGAAAAGTGAATGTTTCATTGACCCTGGTACCTAGACGCTGATCGACCATGGCCTAGGCCCTCGACGCTACGCTATTATGCACGTATCTCTATGCGCATACAAGCAGCCATCCGACCCAAAGTCCTCCTCTTCCTCCTCTGAACCCTGGTATCTAGACGCTGATTGACCATTGCAAACACCAAGCACACAACCACGCGGCCTTTGGCTGGCGGATACACGGAGGTGTAGAGGTTACTGAATTGAGTACCTATAAACAACTCTCTCTCTCCCAGGCCCTTAACCCGTATGTATCTCTATGCACATACAATCAGCTTCCCGACCCAAAGTCCTACCTGCTTTTCAGTCAAAGTTTTTGAAGACGTACAGAGACACACACTCCATGCATGTATCCTCCTCCTCATATGACATGCATGCCCGCTGGGCAGCCTTCAGGAATGCGGTCTCATAGTTTTGGTGTTGGGGACGAGTTACCAATACCCTAAACCCAACCTAATGTTAGGTATTTAAACCCAAAACAGTGTAAGGTCTCATGGTCTTAGGGTTGGGAACGAGTTATGTGAGATTGGAGCCTAAGACGACTAACCCGGTGGAGGATGGCCAAATGAGTACCGCGCCCTGATGGGTGTTGACAAACGTGTCATGAAAGTGTCAAAAGAGACCTAATATAGCGATCCAGGGGCAGGAAGTGCAAAGTCCTACGCACAGAGATCGCAGGCGAAGGGGATGAAGGGTGCCCAGGTTTGGGGAAAGCTTTGTTGAGAAGGTGAGCGATGTTCGGAGACGAGCCACTGTGGACGGCAAGGCAGCAGCTCCAGGAGAGTCACTGAAATTCCTTGCCGGAGGCCCGAAGGAAGAGACGGGATCAACTGTCACAACTGAATGCCATAGGACTGAGGGTGGCATTGGAAAAACGCAGCAGGGGAGGACATCTTCTTCATCTCAGAAGTGCACTTTGCCAAAGAAAAAAACAGGGTCAGAGGATGATGAATGGTGGTGGTATCGAGGTCGGTCGATCATATGGTGCAGAGAGTGTCGGAAATGTGGAGTTCGCAAGGAACACGGGGGGTTCAAGCAACAGGAGTGGAACAAAGAGCAGCTTGCCATGTGCGCTGAGTGTGACAAGGGAGAAGGCGTTGACTCAGGCGTGAAACGAGCCTCCTCATGGAAGACGAGAGAAGTGCGAAAACGGGTCAAGAACTCCCCTAATCCCCAGGCGAAGCGACCCCGAACAGCCCATGGGAAAGGAGTCGCAGTCAGGGATGTAACGTCTGAATCTGAAGAGGATGAGACGGAGAGAGTTGAATGGGGTGCACGCAAGTACGGGGTAAGGATGTCTCCAGCACACCCTTGGTATGTTGGACGAGGCTACGACACGTGCGGAGGGGAGGTGGTGCAAGTCGTCCACAAGTCCGTCCACTAGTTCCTTAGTGTGTCTTGGATGCATGGTAACAGGAACACACAAGTTACATGACATGACTGTATTGGCAATATCACAAGCAAGAACTCGGAACAACTCGATGGTCTAGCGACGAGGGGGCAAGAAGATCTAGGTGATGGGGCACTGGGACCACGGGGAGGGCGCGAAGACCTTGAAGAGAATTGGTTTCTTTTGTTTTCCAATTAAACACTCAACACACACACGAGGGGAACAGCTGGGAGTGCCGGGGTATACTTTTTCTTTGCGCTCTTCATTCACAAGGCGGCACCAGCACACACTATGTCGTCAGAAAGTGTCACGCAACCTACATTAATTAACAGAAACGGTGGCGCGAGGTGTCGGGCGAGCGTCCATCTTTTTCCGATTTCGTTTTTGGGTACTCGTCCGCACACACCCGGGGCAGTCGGCGCTGTGGCAACTTTCTCAAGATTCCGTTCAAGATTCCGTCACCGTGACTCGGTGGATTGGACGCGGGAGAAAGGTCTAGACATCAGAGGGGCCAGCCGTGGTGAGAGCGTCCTTCATTGCCTCGGCGATGTAATCGACATTGTTGGGGTTGACACCAGCCATGGAGTAGCGCCCGTTGTCCGTGCAGTAGATGTGCCACTTCTCCGCCAGGATCTGAACGTGCTTCTTCTGCAGACCGGTGAAGGCGAACATGCCGATCTGCGACGTGATGTGGCTCCAGTCGGCATAGATGGAGTTGGGCGTCGGGCAGTCGATCTTCTTGAGCGCCGCGACCAGGGCGGTCCGCATCTCGACAATGCGGTTGCTCATCATCTTGAGCTCCGAATCCCACTGCTTGTAGAGGGCGTCATTGGAGATGACCGTTGCCACGAGCTGCGCGCCGTGGAGGGGCGGGTTCGACACCATGGCACGCACGATCAGTCCCAGCTGCGACTGCACCTTGACGGCGCTGGCCTGGTCCTTGCACACGACGTTGAGCGCTCCAATCCGCTCGCCGTAGAGCCCGAAGTTCTTCGAGTACGACTGCGTCACCATCAGTTCCATGCCGCGCTCGTGCGCGAAGTAGCGCACCGAGAATGCGTCCTTGTCCAGATCTCCTGACGCGTATCCCTGCCGTCCCCCACCGCCCCTCCTTGGTCAGCGCCTCGCTCACCACGTCCCCATTCGCATCACACCTCATTTGCTGTTTCCTTGCTTAGCCTCTCTTGGCCTCGGTATGGGCAAGACAAGGGCAGCTAAGGGCGTATACAAGGACAGCCAAGGCGGTATGCAAGGACAGCCAAGGCGGTATGCAAGCGCACAAGCCTAGCCGCGACAAAAGGCGACGACTGCGGCGAGGCAAGGCAAGACTAGCGGCAGCAAACACGTGCCCAGACACCCACGCAAGACAAGTGACAAGCCACTGAGCCTTGCACACAGCCTTGCCTCTTTCAACCTGGTATGCAGTCAATCAAGAGAGCAAGCAAAGACGGCACGCCTGCGTACTGGCGTACTGGCGTGCCTTGCTGCTTTTCTTGACTGCATACTGGCGTGCCTGCGCCCGCCGAGGCACACGCTGCCAGACGCAAGCCCCAGCTCAGAAAGAAGGCCAGGGGGCTGCTGCACCTGGTAGGCGGTATCCAAGATGCAGATGGGTTTAGGGTTTAGGGTTTAAGGTTTAGGGTTTGGGCACCTGGTAGGCAGTATCGAAGATGCAGATGGCCTTCTTGGCCTCGGCCAGATCGGCGATCTTCTTCCACTGCTCCTCAGTTGGGTCCACACCCGAGGGGTTGTGGGCCACCCTGTCGACAGGGTGCTTGCGTCAGAATCGTGTTGCCGAGGCTCCAGCTGTTACGCTCCATTGCATGCACATCTCGTACGCTCCATTGCCTACACATGCCTCCACCCTTGCCGCTGCCCGGAGTGCCGCTGTCAGACATGGCACATGTCTCCGAGTGCACGCCGGCCCATGGTGCAAGAGTGACAAGCGATGAGACATGCCAGAAGACACGTACGTGTGGAGGACGAAGACGGAGCCCTCCTTGGCCTTGCCGAGGTCCTCGAGCATGCCATCGAGATCGAGACCCATAGTCTGTTGCCAAGCGTCGCATGGCCCCGCACCAATGCACCAATGCATTCCTCAGTCAGCCCGTCTCCTCCACACGCGTGCGGCAACCGCAAGGCAAGACAGTGGCAGTGTGCACTACGGCAAGGACAGTGCTCCACTACGGCAAAGACTTTGGCAGTGCGGCACCAGAGCGCAGCGCAGCAAGAAGCAGAGCCTCGCCGCCAGACCAGAAGAGAACATGTTTTACATAGAACATGTTTACCATCCATCAGACAGAGCCCCTTCTGCACATGACAACAGCATGCCCCGGGTGCACCCAAGAGGGCGCTGCTAAGGGTGGCGGGGGCAAGGCACCTTGTTGAGGTAGCGGTACTTGAAGGTCTTGAGACCCGCCTTGCCGAAGATGGAGTGATGGTTGCCCCATGTGGGGTCGGAGCAATACACGTCGACGCCAGGGTTGAACTGAGCAAGGAACTCGGCCGAGATGCGCAGGGCTCCGGTGCCCGAGAGCGACTGGCAAATGGCAACCTTCTTCTCCTTGATCAGGGGCGATTCCTTGCCCAAAATGACCTGTGTGTGTTCAGCCGCGCCACTTGAGTCAGCAATACCTTTGTGGCGGCGGCGCACAGAGAAGCACGAAGCTTTGGAAGAAAGGCCTTCAGACCTGCGAAGTCACGTCGAGGAAAGCCGCCAGACCCGTCACCGGAAGGTACTCCTTGTTGATTTTGCCTGCATTGAGGTCCTCAAGCAGCTTCTTCTCGGCCTGCACACCCAATGCTTACGTTAAGCCTAGGTCCGTGCGTCGCAAACGGGAAACCCACAAGCGCTGGATCTATCCCTGCAGCTGCACCGCCCTCCTGCAGCTCGCAGTCAGACCCCGACGCCCCCCCCTCCCTCTGCAGGCAATGCCTCTTGCTCACGGGGGAAGACACGCAGAAGAGATGACTGACCGCCTTGACGCACTCGAGAACCCACGGCTTGCCCGCCTCGTCACGGTAGGCGCCGATGCCGAGGTTAACCTTCTTCTCGGCCTGCACAACGAGGATTGCGACGAATCAATGCAAGACACCCCGTAGCCATCCTTCGGCTTCCCATCGGTCGCTCCGCGTCCCATGCGCGGATCGCAAGCAAGACGGGGTTTCGCACCGGATCCTTGTTGAAGGCCACGCCGACACCGAGGATGGGGTCAACGGGCGCCTGCTCGACGTGGCTCCAGCTGTTCCAGAACGCACGGCAAGGTAAGGTTGCTCCTCCTCACATTCCCGCGGCGGAACGATTAACTGCCGCGCGGACCCCGCAAATATTGCGGGTTTTCTGCAAGCATGCTGCAGGCGAAGGGGCTCTGTGGGCGGGGGCGCGGGGCATGGGGAGACGGGTCGGGCGGAGCGTGGTGCAGCGGCACGGTGGCGCCGAAAGATAGCCGTGGCTGCGTGCATGTTCTCACCGGGACATCGGGTGGCAAGTGTCTTGCTGTCCTTTCTCTGAAATTTTGTCAGTGGTGCCTTTTGCCTATGGCTTAGCCGTAGAGAGGCCCCGGCCAAAAAATGTGTTGGTCCTGAGTCCCCAATTCTGAGAAAATGATCCGAGAAATTCGCACTTGTTAAACTCAGAAATTCTGGAAATCTATTCCGACCTCTTTTGGTTTAGGTGGGGTCTAGCATTCGTGGCACTCCCGGAGGTTTGAAATCGCAGGGACGACGAAGGGAATCGGGTGCGGGCGGTGCAGGGACACGAGGAAACAGCCGGGTGTGCCCGGGCCCGACTGCCCCTCTGCAGAAGGCCCAGGGCTGTGTGGGCCGCTCCGGCAGCGGCGTGTTGCGCCAGCTCGCCTCCGGCTAGTGTGGCACCATGTCTGAGGAGATCGATAAGCACGTCCTGCGAAAGTATGAGATTGTGTCCAAGCTGGGCAAGGGGGTGAGTGCTCGGCGCCCGTGTGATTCCTGCGGATCTGCGGGGCGTTTGCGTGCCCCGCCCCAGCTCTGCGCCAATCCCCTCTCTGCTTAGCTTTTGCCGAATCAGCGGCCCGGGCGAACTGGCCCGGCGCGCGTGGCGCTCATGGCACGGAGCCCTGGCGACTTGCTGTGTTGTCTGGCACCGTGCATGCTCGTGCGGGCGGCTGAATGTGATCCTGTTTGGGTCTGCGATGTGTGTTGGCGTGTTGGCTTGCTGATGCAGGCGTACGGAATCGTATGGAAAGCGATCGACAAGAAGACCAGGTTCTCCGCCCGCGCCGTCTCCTGGCTGCCAGGGACTCTGTCAGGGTCGCCAGAAACTGAATGGCGTGTATAGCCGCACGCGTGAGACAGGGATGGTGAAAGCTTCTCATTCTCACTCTTGTGCGCGCTGTGCAGAGAGGTGGTCGCGCTAAAGAAAGTTTTTGACGCGTTTCAAAACGCGACCGATGCACAGCGTACATTTCGCGAAATCATGTTCCTCCAGGTTGGTTTTGTTCCACTCGCACGCACCCATTCACTCTGTCTGCGATGCTGCGTGGGTTGGTTCTTGAACAAGAGTGGCATCTCGGAAGGGCCAACGAGGGAGGCAATCATGCAAACGGCTGGTGCCGCCGGTGATGGGCAGCTGTTGGGTGGCGAGGATGTTAAATTGGTGCAGGAGCGGGCTTGACCTAGACTTGCTCCTCTCGTCCATGCACACATCGTTGTGTTGCCTGCCTGCTCTGGCTCCTGTCTACATCTTTCACGATTCCGCTTGTGGTGCTGACCATGCTTGCTTGGAGGCTGGTCCGAGGGTGGGATCGCGGGTGGTGCCGTGTGCTCCCTCCGGCTCACCACGCGTGCACGCACGGGTGAGAACGGCGAGGTCATGGAGGTGTTTATACGGCGCTGCGTGATGTTGTTGAGACGGCACTGCATTGCGTCGTCACAGGAGCTCAACAACCACGAAAACATCATCAAGCTGTGGAATGTATTGAAGGCCGACAACGACCGCGATATTTACCTGGTGTTCGAGTTCATGGACACAGATCTGCATGCTGTTATCCGCGCCAATATTCTTGAGGAGGTCTGCCCCTGGGAGTGAGGCATCTTGGTGTTGGGCATCCTGGCCAAAGAGTTGGAGCATTTCGAGCCCATGTGCGCCATCTGCGGCAGCTTGCGACAAGAAAGCAGCCTCAGCAGACGCGGCCAGCTACCACGTTGGCGTTGAGCGTGGGCGCTGCGTGCGTGTGTGACGAGGTTGTCTGCGTGTGACTAGGGGTGGACTGGAATGCAGGAAGAGATGGCTACGAGATGGCTACTGATTGGCAGACAAGCCTGACGTGACAGCTTTGCGTTGGCAGGTGCACAAGCAGTATATCATGTACCAGCTGCTCAAGGCGCTCAAGTACATGCACACGGCAGGGATGCTGCATCGTGACATGAAGCCCTCGAACATGCTCCTGAACTCCGACTGCCTGGTCAAAGTGTGCGACTTTGGTCTTGCACGATCTATCGCCTCGCTGTCTTCGAACTCCGCCTCCAATCCCGTCCGAGCCCCCCCCCCGCCCCTCCGTCTCCCTCTTTGCCACCCTGCGACCTGTTGTGTGCTTGATGTGAGGCGCGGAGGCATGGGAGGCTTTGGGGCCACGCTCGTCTGGTGGCTGCTGTCACCCGGTCTCCCGTCCTGCCCGGCTCTGCTCACACGGGAATAGCATGGGTATTCTGCCTGCTGACCACATTGGTATTCTGCCTGGGCTGCGCGGAGCTGTGACTGGACTAGTCTAGGCGCCGCTTGCGACGCCGATCCAGACTCTCGTTTGTTGCTCCTCACGTCCGAGTCTCTGGTTGTTGCTCACGTGCGGTGTGCATGTTTGGGGAAGCAGGTGCTGACAGACTATGTGGCAACACGTTGGTATCGCGCACCCGAAATCCTGCTGGGGAGCACCAAGTACACCAAGGGCGTGGACATGTGGTCCATCGGGTGCATCCTGGGCGAGGTGCTCTCCTCTATCCTCTCTTGCCATTGCCTCTGCTGCCGCCGACCACCGCTCATCGTCTCGCGCGGTCTGAGCCGAGGTGCCGGAGACGCGGGTCTGCACTTGCTGGCAGTACACGCTGTCGAAGCCGGCCCCTCGACTGAATGGCTCAGTGGGTAGAGGAGATGTGTTGTCGGCTGGTGGCGCAGGCAGTGCCCTGAGTTGGTTTGAGCTTAGCGCTTCACGAGGCCGCCCCAGATAGACTGCGTACCCATTCTCTTGGTGTGCGCCGTGCGAGTACAGGGGTGAGCGCAGGGCCACGGCGCCTTGACTTCCCTCCACTTGACTTCCCTCCACTCCCTGCCCTCCTCTCCCTCGCACACGCCGCCTCCTCCCTCACACACACATGTGTGTGTGCTGACGCATGCCTTTCTCCCGATGAAGTATGGGCGCTTTCGGTGAGCCCATGCGTTGCTGTGCGCATTGGTAATGTGTGGCGGGCGACAAGTAAGGGCAAGGTGCAGGCGCCTCTGAATGCCTCATGTGGCGGGATGCTTTCCTCGTTTGCCCCTGTACATTGCTGTCGCCGAGCCCGTTGTCTGCTGCGGGATAGCCTGCCATGATAGAGCAGAGAGCACAGAGCGTGAGCCAAGCCAATAGAGGGGAGAGCGCCAGGCGAGGCGGGCGGCAGAGCAGCAGGCGCCTGTCTTGTTGCCTGCCCCCCTCTCTCTTGCCTCCTGCGACTTGCGCTGGTGTGCTTGCGGGGTTGAGCAACGTGAGGTGCGCAAATGTGCCCACAGAAACGCCTGCTGCGTACGGAGGCGGGGTTGTTTCACAAGGCCGGTGAAACGTGCATGCCACGTCCACTACTCTTGCCGGTGGCCACACCGCCGCGGTCATGACGCACATGATAGGGTGGAAGAGGAGAGAAGGATAGAAGAGGAGAGGAACGGCGGTGTTCAAGTTGACAGAGAAACGCCCATTTCCAACAGATGCTGGGGGGCAAGCCAACATTTCCTGGCACGTCGACCATGAACCAGCTCGATCGAATCATAGAGGTCTGCACGGCACCTGTGCCCTGCACGCACGCCGAGGCCGTGTTGTGTGCATGAGAACACCGCTCGCCACCTCTGCCTTTGCCGTGCCCGTGCGAGTGAGTGGTTGTGCGTGCGCTCAAGGACAGCTTGCGGTGCAGGGCTTGCCCGCTCCTCTCTCTTGCTCCCATGGCCCGAGCGCAATGGCTGCAGACGACGAGGTGCCGGAGGGATTGAGGGGGTGGGCCGTTGAGGTGATGTGGATAAACAATGACTGGGGGTTGGCGGGCGTGTGGGGATTGGAATGACAGGTGACGGGAAGGCCATCGGCAGAAGACATAGAGTCGATCAAGTCGCCCTTTGCTGCCAACATGCTCGAGTCGCTTCCTCCCTCCAAACCCCGTTTTTTGTCGGACATGTTTCCTCACGCCTCTCCCGACGCTCTGGATTTGCTACGGCGATGCCTCAAGTTCAATCCCTCGAAGCGCATGACGGCGGAGGAGGCCCTGTCACACCCGTATGTCGCACAATTCCACAACGAGGTCGAGGAGCCGGTGTACCCAACGCCGCCCATCCGCATTGCACTGGACGACAACACCAAGGTCTCCTCCCTCCCCGCCGCGAGTCCTCTCCCGCCTTCCTCTTCCTGTCGCGCGCTGCATGTGGGAGGAAAGGGAGCGAGGAGAGTGTGGTCGGTGTCGCGCATTTTGGCCTTGTGCTTAGGCTGACGCGGGGGCGGCTGTGGGTGGCTGCAGTTTTCTGTTGCTGAGTACCGTGATCGCCTGTACAAGGAGATTGTGCGCAAGAAGAAGGAGATCCGCCGGCGCCTTCGCTAAAGCTGCTGGTCAGCATGCACGCAAGAGTGCTTAGTCCAGGGATAGGCCCTGGGCACCCGAGCACGGAGGGGCGTGATGGCGACAGCTGCTATCTTGGACAAGAGGCGACAGATGATGGCTTGACAAGTGCGGCCGCCACCGCGTCAACGCCGCCGTCACACAAGGACTGGGTGTTGTGATTAATGCGTGCGGCTTGGATTTGGGCTGCTACAAGCTTCAATAGACCTACTCCCGGGCGGTTCAGAGGCTGCCCCTCCCCAAATCAGCGCCTCTCCCCTCTCTCGTGCCGCGCAGCTTACTTGCCCGGCGCATGGGGAGTTGAATGGGCAGCCTGGTTGAGGCGCAAAGCGTCGGCGTTCAGCTGTTGCCCAGGGACTCCTGTAGCTCCTCCGGTTGGCACGGCGAGGAGGGAGGGGAAAATGTGGCTAGAAAGGCGTTTGGCGGGTGGCGTGTGCCTGTCGCTTGCAGCCATGCCGGCAGCTTCCGGCGTAATGCGAGCCTTGCGGCCCCTTGAGTGCAGCTCCCTTTGAAAGTGACACTGCAAGCCCAGATAGAAACTAAGAAAAGGCTACGCGCCTCCGCTGTTTTACTACTGTCGACTTATTATATTTGTTCAACATTGCGCGACATGGGCAGCAAGAGGGCAGCAACAGACAAAGGCCTCGCTGACGACGGGAGTGAGGGCCTTCACAGGCGCGGCCTCGGCTGCTCGTTGCCCTGGATGTAGACGACCATCTGCACCTCCTTTTGCTTGAAGCCGCACCTTGTGTAGAACTTGACGTTGTCCTCGGAGCAGTCCAGGATCACCTTATAGCAGCCCAGCAGCCCTCCTAACCGCTCTAGTGCTTGGATGATTTTGACGCCCAGTTTCTTGCCTCTGCATGTATGTGTTGTGCTTGCATGAGTTTGACCCCCAGTTTCGCCGCCTCCCCACATCAAGACAGCATGCATACCGCTGAGACGCGTCGACCACGACGTCTTCTATGTGCCCGGCGAGATGTCCACCGCGCAAGAACTTGTACTGCCAGCAAGTGCCAGCACATGTCCTTCATCACTCGACGAGCGTTGAAACGGCAAGGGCGTACGACAGGCATGAGCAAAGTTGATAGTGGCGTACACCGTTCTACGTGCACGCGACAGGGCATGCAAACAGGCACGACAAGCACCTCGACGAGAAGTGTGGCGGTCGCGACGATCTTGCTCGCCGCCACGTCCTCGACCACCACCGTATAGTAACATTTGCTGCCAGCAGCATCGCGTGCGTCATTGCGTGCGAGCAGCATCGCGGCATTGCGCAGCATCGCGTGCGAGCAGCATAGCAGCATCGCGTGCGAGCAGCATCGCGTGCGTGCGTGCCTCTCGCGACGCACGCACGGTGAGGGACCTGACCGGCCGGCCCCACGGCCACAGCGCCCATACAGCGAGACAGACACCGGGACGATCACCTGTCGCGCATCTTCTGAAATAGCTCCATCCACCGATCTCGGCCCAGCGCCGGCGCCTGTGTCAGCTGTGCACGGGCGTCGGGATGCTCGAGAAGTCAGCGGGTATTGGGCAGGAAACCCCGCGCGCAGCGATTCTAATGGATCGACCTGACCCAGCAGCGCCACGTAACCCTTGTCAAAGTCGTTCGCGTCGAGCGACCGCATCACCAGCCCGGCGCCCGGCTGCAGGTCGTCGGGCAACGCAGGTTCGTTGAACAACTGCATTTTGAGGCGGTTCGTCACGAACCGCCTCGACCATGCGATCTCTGGCGTGTTGCCTGATCCTGATCTTGTTTCTGGCCACGCCGGCCGCGCCAGCTGCGTCGAAGGAAGACGATTTACTCGCACAAGTGCTCGGTGATGCCTACCTGCCTCTGCTTCCGCCGCTGGCGTGATAGACACACATCCTGTGCATGCCAGTGTGTGCGTGTGTGTGTGTTTTTGTGTGTGTGTGTGTGTGTGTGTGTGTGTGTGTGTGTGTGTGTGTGTGTTTATGCAGTGCATGCTCGTGCGCGCACGCAGCTCACGTTTACGCAAACTTTGCAGGCCAGGATGATGAGAGCCTGGTCAAGGAGGCGAGTCTGGACGACGTCATTGACCTCGATAACCTCGATGACCATCTCGGCCAGGTCGCGCGCGCAAAAGTCGCAGGTGCTTGCCCCGCAGGGTCGCTGGCCGGCGGGCAGGCACAGTTTGCCGCTCACTGAACGTGAGCACGGGCGCTGATGTGCGTCCCTGGATTGGGCAGAGAGAGATGCCGAGCCTTGAGGAAATAATAGAGGAGGAGCGAGGCTACTTCCTGCGAACAGACAGCGATGCCGACCAGAGGCTGAGCAAGAAAGAATTTATCCAGCATTTTCTCGATAGCATGGGTACGCTCGATCTCATGGGTACGCGGGCACAGCTGACCAAGCTGTTGGTATGTGAGCCGACCAGCTGTGTGGCTGGTGACGCATGTGTGTGATGCTCGTCAGGTGACTTCACGCAAGTCAACGTGACAGACGACGCCGACAAAGATGCAGCCTTCTCGTTTACCGAATTCGATGGCGATGGCGATGGCTTCGTGGACTGGTCCGAGTGGTCGCGCATGATGTCAAGCCCTCCCAGCCCCTCCAAGCCCCATCTCTGTCCCTCCCTGCCTACCCTCCCCTCTTGCTGCAGAGGAGCAGAGGAGCAGAGGAGCGTTTGCTGACGGCAGCTGCGCCCACTGCCACCGTGACAGGTTCCACGAACAGGAGCAAGACCCCGAGTACCGCGACGGGGAGGAGGTGGTGCCAAGTCAATTCCCCACGGCAGAGCAGGTCAAACACTTGGCCAAAATGTTCCAGCAAGCCGACACCGACGGCAGTGGCAGCCTCTCCAAAGATGAGGTGGGTGGCTCTTGGCTCATCTGTGAGGTGCTTGAGGTGCTTGCGTTGCATGCGGCGTTGCTTGAGGTGCTTGAGGTGCTTGAGGTGCTTGAGGTGCTTGAGGTGCTTTAGGTGCTTGAGGTGCGTGCCTCTTTGTTGATGCGAGCCCTCATAAGGTGCGTGGCGCTTTGTTGATGCGAGCCCTCATAAGGTGCGTGGCGCTTTGTTGATGCGAGCCCTCATAAGGTGCGTGGCGCTTTGTTGATGCGAGCCCTCATAAGGTGCGTGGAGCTGGGTTGATGCGAGC
>Ga0315905_10004892_pt1 | contig 13691 bp, 10 predicted proteins | sample LakEriMetagenome_5_FD_203522 | JGI IMG/M metagenome (GOLD analysis project Ga0315905, IMG submission 203522) | Freshwater fungal communities from buoy surface, Lake Erie, Ohio, United States - Buoy 4 MA121 | ecosystem: Environmental > Aquatic > Freshwater > Lake | place: USA: Lake Erie, Ohio... | reverse complement strand
GAAGTTGGAAAAGCAGCACGAGAGCGGGTGGCGACGCGCGTCGATGATCGTCGCGCCCGGCAGGATCAGCCGGATGAACGGAACGTGCAGCCAGTTGTTGGGCAGCTTGTCGATGAACAGGGGACGGGCGGTGTGGCGCTGGACGCGGGTGCGCTCGAGGTATTGCTCGCCAAGGTCCGTGAGCCGCGCGGGATCGATGGCGGCGAGATCCTGCGGATAGTTCTCGAGCGTGCGCGCCAGAATGCCGATATCAGGCAGTTCGCTGGTGCCTTCGACCTCACTGTGGCTGGAAAGGATCTGCTCGACCAGCGTCGAGCCCGCGCGCGGCATGCCAAGCACGAAGATCGGATCGCGCGCGGGGCAGCCGGCGCCGGACAGCCGCGCGAAGAGCTCCGGCGTGGCGACCACGATGGCCGCATCGACGGCGGCCGTCGTCTCGGCCGCCTGGTAGGGCAGGCGCTTCTTGCGCAGTGCATTGCCGGCTGCATAGTGCGCAAAGGCTGTTTCCGCTTCGCGGCGATCCTCGTGCGCTTTGCCGAGCGCGAAGTCGAGGTGCCAGCGGTCTTCGGGGCTGACCAGATCGCCCGTCAGTGCGGCTTGCATGGCGGCGATATCGTCATCGCTGAAGCGCACAGTCTTCAGGTTCGCAAGGCTCCACCACACTTCGCCAAGCCCCGGCTGGATCGCGAGCGCGCGGCGATAGGCGGCCACGCCATCGTCGAGCCGCCCGACAGTCTTGAGCAAGTGGCCATAGCTCATCCACACCTTGGGCTGGTTCGGCGCCTCCGCGAGCACGCGGGCATAGAGCGCGAGCGCCTCGTCAAACTCGCCGATACGGCCATAGGCCGCCGCCTTGAGGTTGGCATTGCCGAGGTCATCGGGCTCTTCGGCAGAGACTTGCGCCAGTTCCTCGAGCGCCTCGGCGACGCGCTCGGTGCGGTACAGCACGAGCGCGAGATTGGCGCGCGCCGGCGTGAAATCGGGGGCGAGCTCGATCGCGCGGCGCAACAGGTTTTCCGCGTCCTGATAGCGCCCGATGCGCCCGGCAAGCTCCGCAAACAGGCGGATCGCGCGCACGTCGAAGGGGTTTTCCTTGAGCAGCGCGCGCAGCAAGGGCTCGGCCTCGTGCAGCACATTGGCGTTCATCGCCATGGCGGCGCGAACGAGGCGGGGGTCATAGCTGCGGACGTGTTCGGGGGGGCTGGCCATTGCGTGCGCAACAAACACGCGTGACGCGGCGCGATCAAGCGTTAGTCTGTGCAGGACACAAGAATGGGAGACCTGATGAACACGCCCCGCGGCCTCAATTTCTGGATGGTGCTGGCTCTGTGCGTTGGCAACATGGTCGGCTCGGGCATCTACCTGCTGCCCGCGACACTTGCGCCGCTCGGCACCAACCAGCTGCTGGGCTGGATGGTGACGATTGCCGGAGCGACCGCGCTCGCCGCCACCTTTGCGCGGATGGGCGCGCGGCTGCCGGGTTCGGGCGGGCCTTATGCCTACGCGCAGGCGGCGTTCGGCCCCTTCGCGGGGTTTGCGACAGCGTGGAGCTACTGGGTCATGCTCTGGGCCGGCAACGGTGCGATCGCGGTGGCGGTGGTGAGCAACCTCAGCCTCGTGCTTCCGTGGATCGGCAAGACGCCGGGGGTGCCCGCGTTGCTGGCGGTCGCCTGTGTCTGGGGGATGACATTGCTGAACATCCGCGGCGTGCGGGCAGCGGGGGCATTTTCGGTGGTGACGACAGCGCTCAAGCTGATGCCGCTGGTGCTGCTGATCGCGCTGGCGCTGTGGTTTGCGGCAAGCGGCATGCCGCGCGTGGCGCCGGCGGCGGTCTCGATCGCGCCGGGGGCGATCGCGACGGCGGCGGGGCTGACGTTCTGGGGCTTCCTCGGGCTCGAATCCGCGACCGTGCCGGCGGGCAAAGTGGAGAACGCAGCGCGCGTGGTGCCGCTTGCGACGATTGTCGGCGTCGTGCTGACAGGGGCGGTCTATTTCGGCATCAGTGTGGCGTTCTGGGCCTACATGCCCGCGTCCGAAGCGGCGGCCTCCCCTGCCCCGGTGGCAGATTTCCTTGGGCGCACCTTCGGCGGCAACATGGCCTCGGTTGTGGCGGTGTTCGCCGCGATCAGCGCCTTCGGCACCTTGAACGGCTTCATCCTGCTGCAAGGTGAAATGCCGCAGGCGATGGCGCGCGGCGGGGTGTTTCCCGCCTGGTTCGGCAAGGACGGCGCGCGCGGAACGCCGGTGCGCGCACATGTGGTTTCCTCGCTCCTGCTGAGCGCGGTGACCTTGCTCAACTATGGGCGGGGGCTTGGCGACTTGTTCCAGTTCATCGCCTCGGTCAGCCTTGCGGCGGGAATGCTGGCTTACCTCATGAGCATGCTGGCGGCGATCCGGCTACTGCCCGAGGAGCGCGGGCTGGTTCTGATGGCGGTCGGCGGTGCGGCTTTCATCGGTTGGGCCACATGGGGGCTGGGCGCGAGCGCGGTGGGCTATGGCCTCGGCCTCGTGCTGGCGGGCGTGCCGGTCTACCTCGTGGTGCGCGGGGCGAAACCGGCGGCACCTGCGTGACGGCGCGGTGGTGGAAGCGGCTGTGGCTTCGGTATCTCCATTATTCCAAGCAGCATTGGCTCATTGCAGGCACGCTCACGCTGTGGGTGGTGTGGTTCGTGCTGCAGATCCTGATCCAGTTGCTGCCGCTCTTGTTCGAGATGCTTATCGCCGCTGTCTGAAACCCGCCCAAGCCGAGCGCGCCATCACGGCGGCGGCATAGTAGACAACGCCGATCACCAGCCAGCGCAACATGGCGACGTCCATGTTCTTGACCACGAACGCCGCGACGAGAACCGCCGGTATGCCGCCGAGGATGATTCCCGCGACAACGCGCAAGTCGATCTCGCCGATGCGGATGTGGCTGATGCTGGCGCCTGCCCCGGCAATCGCCGCGCTGCCGGCCATGACCGGGAAGGCAAAGCGCGGGTCCATGCCCATCAGGCTGAACATGATGAGCGTCGGCGCATAACTTCCGATGCCGAAATTGACGAGCACACCGAGCGAGAAATTGCCCGCAAAGGCGAGCAGCATCAATGGCAGCGGCAAGGTGGACGCGCTGCCCCCGCCCGGCATGAGGTGGAGGTTGACCGCAAGGAAGATCGTGGCGGCAATGACGAGCCCAAGCGCGACAGTAAGCTGCACCACCCAGACCGCAGCGCTGGTGACCAGCCTTGCTCCGATCAAGGCCCCCGCGAGCAGGCTCAGAATGCAGCCGACAAGAAGTACCGGGTCGACGTCTGCGCCGAGCAGCAGCAGGAAGATGATCCCCTGCATGATCGAAGGCCCCGTATGCCCGACGAGCAAAGTGCCGGGGATCAGCTTGTCGGGCAGAAGATGGCGGAACTTCACCCATACGGTGGAGGGCGCGAAGGAGCCGATGCCCAGCGTATCGAAGAAATTGGTGACCGCACCGAGCAGCGCGGCTTCGGCATTGGGCAAGATGCGTTGGGCAATCGCGGCGCGCAGCAACACGGCCAGATAGAGGGCAGCGGTCAGCCCGAGCAAGATCAGCAGCGCCGCCAGCATTTCGTCTTCCCCCTGCCCCTGACGGCCAAGGCTAGACGAATATGGCGGCGCTGCAATGGCTTGGCATCACATCACTTCGCGCGATGCAGCACCTTCCACAACGTGCCGCGATCGCGGATGATCTCCGCCGCCGCATTGTGGCCCGGCGCGCCGGTCACACCGCCACCGGGGTGGGTGCCGGAGCCGCACATGTAGAGACCCTTGATCGGCGAGCGATAATCGCCGTGGCCCAGCACGGGACGCGCGGCCCAGAGCTGATCGAGCCCCATGTTGCCATGGAAGATATCCCCGCCGATGAGGCCGAACTTGCGTTCGAGATCGAGCGGCGAGTGGATCTGCCGCGCGATGACCGCCTGCTTGAAGTTGGGCGCGTGGTCGTTGACGGTATCGATGATGAGATCGGCGACCTTCTCGCGCACGTCGTCCCAGCTCTGGCCGTCCTTCAGCTCCGGGGAGAACTGCTGGCAGAACAGGCTCGCGACATGCTGGCCCGGAGGGGCGAGGCTGTCGTCGATGGTGCTGGGCAGCTTGATCTCGATGATCGGCTTCTTCGACCAGCCGAACTGCTGCGCGTCGATGAAGGCCTGGTCCATGTAGTCCATGCCCGGCGCGATGATGATCCCGGCGGTGTGGTGCTCGGCCTTTTCCTTGCCCGGCAGCACGGTGAAGTCGGGAAGCTCGGACAGCGCCACGTTCATGCGGAACGTGCCCGAGCCGGTCTTGTAGTTCTTGATGCGGCGGTTGAAATCGGCATCGAGATCGTTGCTGTCGACGAGCTGGCGATAGAGCAGCGCCGGGCCGACATTGGCGGCGATGGTGGGGGCATAAAGCTCCTCGCCGCTTTCGAGCTTCACGCCCTCCGCCTTGCCGTTGTTCACCAGCACCTTCGAGACCGGCGCTTCAAGGCTGATCTCAACGCCATATTCGGCGCAGGCGCGGGCCATGGCCTGCGTGATCGCGCCCATGCCGCCGACCGAGTGGCCCCAGGCGCCGAACTTGCCGTTCACCTCGCCGAACACATGATGCAGCAGGACATAGGCCGAACCGGGGGTGGAAACGCCCGCGTAGTTGCCGACGACAGCGTCGAAGCCGAAGGCGGTCTTCACATAGTCGTGCTCGAACCAGCCATCGAGGAAATCACGCGCCGACTTGGTGAAGATATCAAGCAGATCGCGCTGCACATCGAGGCCGAGGCCGGCGATCGGCCAGCCCTGCTGTGCGGCGGCAAGCAGCGAACGGACACCGCCGCCGACATTGGGCGGGCACTTCAGCGCGATGTCGCGCAGAACCTGCGCCACCTTCTCGAGCGCTGCGTCGTAGTGCGGGTAGGCCTCGGCATCCTTCTTCGAGAAGCGCGCGAATTCCGCCTCGGTCCGCCCTGCCCCGCCGCCGAGCTTGAGGTAGTCGTTCTCGAAGGGGAAGAAATTGCTGATCGTGCGTTCGATGATGCGGAAGCCGCGCTCGTGCAGCTTCATGTCCGCAATGACCTTCGGCCGCAGCAGGCTGACGGTATAGCTCGCGGTCGAGTTGCGGAAGCCGGGCGCGAACTCCTCGGTCACGCAGGCGCCGCCGACAATGTCGCGCCGCTCCAGCACGCGGACCTTCATGCCGGCGCGGGCGAGATAGAAGGCGCAGGTGAGGCCGTTGTGGCCGCCGCCGATGATGATCGCGTCGTAACGGTTCGACATTGGATTTCTTCCCTTTTTGCTCGGGCGTGGTGAGGCCCACCCCCGACCCCACCCGCGAGCGGGAGGGGAAATCATGTTGCGCCCTTCCCCCCCTCCCGCCTGCGGGATGGGGGGGGCCTGTTGTTATGCCTTCGACCACCCCGCCGGCGGGGCCTTGTGCAGCCTTGCTTCCGGCGTCAGCGCACGGATCTTGCGGGCGAAGCTGCGCAGGCAGACCTCGCTCTTGCCAATGGGGCCAGCGCCGTAAGTCTGCGATTTCATGCCTTGCTGCACGCGTTCGATCAGCCAGGTGTCTTCCTTGTTGACCACGCGGTTGATGCGCCAGTTGGCATAGCGGACGAGCTTCATCTTGCGGCTGTCATCGGGCAGCGCATAGGCCATCTCGCGCAACAGGCAGCTGGTGGGGCTGATCGGCAGCCACTGCATGAAGTCGATCTGGTCCGCATAGATATCAAAGGCGATGTTCGGCCAGAGCTTGAAATAGAGCCAGCGGCGGCGGTTTTCCTCCGGAAGCTCTTCCACGTTGGGCAGGTGCGCCTGGTAGAAGCGTTCCCAGAAGTTGGCCGAAGGCTTGTCGACGAGATCGCCCTTGAGGCGGTCGACCCAGTCGTCGGCCTCGATCTGATAGGACTTGCCGAAGATGCGGGTGAGGCCATCGTGTGCGACGGGGATATGGAGGTTGTCCGAATAGTTGTCGCCGACGTTCTTCCAGTTCACGTCGCGCGGGCGCAGGCGCATCGCGCCCATCGGCTGCATGTCCTCGAACCGGTAGGGCGCGATCTCCGCCTCGTGCGGGGCCATCATTTCGCTTGGCGTGGGGAACACGCCGGGCTTGAGGCAGACCCATACAAAACCGCGCCAGACTTCGAGCGCGACAGGGACGAGGCCATTTTCCTCCAGCTTGAGCGCGGGATAGTCGCTCTTCATCGGAACCCCGGTGAGGCGGCCGTCGGTCTCATAGACCCAGGCGTGATAGGGGCAGACGAGCTTCTTCGCGCAGCCAGCCGTCCCTTCGACCAGCCGCATCGCACGGTGGCGGCAGACATTGGTGAAGGCGCGGACTTGGCCATCATCGCCGCGCAGCACGATCACGCTTTCGCCGATGTAGTCGATCGTACGCCAGTCGCCCGCGTTCGGGATCTCGTTGACATGACAGACGATCTGCCACGAGGGGCGGATCACCCGCTCCATCTCGAGCGTGTGGTACTCGGGATCGGTGTAGAGCCAGCCCGGCAGGCTCCAGTCGGCATCAGGGTCGTGCTCGCTGGCGGAAAGCGCCGCGACGACGGATTGGTGGCCCATGCCGAATCTCCGAATGCAAAAAAGCTTGTTGGACGATCGTACAACAACGGCTAGGATACGCAAGATGAAACAGGCCAGCCCGCATCAACCGGCGTTTCGCCGGATCGAGCCCGACGCGCGGCGATCGGCGCTGATCGAGGCCTGCGCGCGGGTGCTGGCGCGCGCAGGCTCGGCGGGGGTGAGCGTGCGGGCGATTGCGATCGAGGCCGGCGTCTCGCCTGGCCTCGTCAGCCACTATTTCTCGGGTATAGAGATGCTTGTCGCGGCGACCTACGCCCAAGTCGAAGCTACGGTCGCCGCAACGCTCGACCGCGCGGTGGAAGCCGCAGGGCCCGATCCACGCGCGCGCCTCGATGCCTTTGTGACGACGACCTTCGCACCGGCGATTGCCGATCCGCAGCTGCTCGCCACATGGATCGCGTTCTGGAGCCTCGTCACCGCGCGGCCTGCCATCGCCGCGCAACACGACGAGCAATATGCCGGATCGCGCGCGCGGCTGGAGGCCCTGCTCGGTGCTTGCGGGATGCCCGAGAGCGCGCAGCGGCGCGCGGCGATTGCCGTGAGCGCGCTGCTCGACGGCCTGTGGCTCGAGCTGTGCCTCTCGCCCGGCTGCTTCAGCGCCGAGGAAGCGGGCGACATTGCGCGCCGCTTCCTCGATACGCTTATCTCGTCAGGTCGGTGAGCAGGCTGAGGTAGTAGGTCAGCCCGGGCCGGATATTCTCGAGCCGGACCCGCTCGTCGAGGCCGTGCGAGAATTCCTCGCTGTCCTTGGTGAATGTCGGGCTTGCACCATAGGCCGGGATGCCGAGGCGGCGGAAATACATGCTGTCGGTCGCGCCAGAGCTTTGCGAGGGGATGACGGCGAGGTCCTTGCCCCAGGCCTTGCGGATCGCCTTGGTCGAGGCGGCAACAAAATCGGGGCGCATCGGCGAGGCGTCGGTTTCGAACGAGCCTTCGGTGACATCGATGATCCTCACTTCGGGCATGCCGATCACGCGGCCCAGCTCGGCCTGGATCTCGGCCAACGTGTGGCCCGGGAAGATGCGGCAATTGATGTAGGCGGCCGCGCGCTGCGGCAGGGCGTTGAGTGCGTGGCCGGCATCGGCCATCGTCGGCACGCATGTCGTGCCCACCTTGCCAACCGTGGCCGGATTGGCGCGCAGCACGGCGATGGCATTCTCATCGGCAATATTCGCGGCGAAGGCGCGCATCGCGGCGGCGATCTTGGGATCGCTTTCGAATGGCGCTGCCTGCGTGAAGTAGGCCTTGGTCAGGGCATTCTGCTCTGCAGGGAAGGTGTAGGCCCCAACCTTCACCAGCGCCTGCGCCAATTGTACAATGGCGTTTTCCGGGCGCGGCGCGGAGCTGTGGCCGCCGGGATTGGTGACCTCGAGCCTGAAATCGCCATAAGTCTTCTCGGCGCCGTCCCACACCCAATACAGCGGCTTGCCGGTCTCCTCGTCCAGCTTGCCGCCGCCTGCATCGGCGTTGATCACCAGTTCGGCGTTCTTGAGCTTTTCGGAGAGAAGCCCGGTGGTCTTCATCACCGTTTCCTCGTCGCCCGAGAACTCGATCACGATGCTGCGGCGTGGCTTGAAGCCGGAGCGGCGCAGCTCGATCAGCGAGGACAACGCGACGGCGCCGTTGAACTTCATATCGGTTGCGCCGCGGCCATAAAGCATGCCGTCTTCCACCACCGGGGTGAAGGGATCGCGCTTCCAGTCCGAAGGCTTGGCCTCGACTACGTCCATATGGCCGGAGATGACCAGCGGCTTGAGCTTGGGATCGCTGCCCGGCCAGGTGGCGATGATATAGGCAGTGTCGTCGGAGGGCGTGATTTCGATATCGCTCTCCTTCCAGCCGCCCGCGAGCAAGGCCTGCTTGTAGAGGTTCGCGACGTCGATGGTGCGGTTGTTCTCGCCGCGCACCGAGCGCATGGCGATGGATTTCGTCGCCAGATAGAGCACCTGCGCTTCCGCGGCGGGGTAGCCTGCGGGGGCGGCAGCAAGCACCGGCAGCGGGGCAAGTGCGAGGATGGAAGCGATGGCGAGGCGGGAAAGGGACATGGGGTCTAGGCACTCCTGATATGGAGCCTTGCTGGCCGTGTCCGGAGTGCGGCGCAAGATGTTTTCTTGCGCGGGACGCGGGATGGAGCGCCGGTGCGTCCCTCGTCATTGCGGTGAGCTAGGCGGCGAAGCGATCCAGAGCATCATGCGCTGCGCTCTGGACTGCTTCGCCTTGCCTGCAGTGCCGAAGGTTTGGAGATTGGGCTTAAAGCAGCCCGCTCCTCGTCTCAGCCATTGACCTTGCTGGTGTCGAACGTGCCGAGGCCGGGCTTGAAGCTCTTCTCATCAAGGAACTGGCGGGTCGCCTCGCGCCGCGCCTCGGCGCCGCCGAAGCTGTGGAGCGCTTCCTGCGCGCGGATCTGGTAATCGAGCGCGTTGTCGTAGGTCATGTCAACCATGCGGCGCATCGTCCACTTGGTGGCGCGCAGCGAATGGCCGTCCTTCTTCTTGAGTGCGTTCGCAATCTCCAGCACGCGTTCGCGCAGTTTTTCAGCCGGAACCGCTTCGGTGACAAGGCCTTGCGCTTCGGCCTCTTTGCCCGAGAGGTTTTCGCCCATCATCGCGTGATACATCGCCTTGCGAAACGGCATGAGCTCCTGCGCAACCTTGGAAGCGCCGCCGCCGGGGAGGATGCCCCAGTTGATCTCGGAAAGGCCGAACTGTGCGTCCTCGCTGGCGATCGCGATGTCGCAACCGAACAGCGGGCCATAGCCGCCGCCGAAACACCAGCCGTTGATCATCGCGATCGTGGGCTTCTCGTACCAACGCAGGCGTTCGAACCAGCCGTAGCTTTCGCGCTGTGCCTTGCGCACGGCGCCAAGGCCGAGGGCTTCGTTTTCGCGGAAGTATTCCTTGAGGTCCATGCCTGCAGACCACGCCTCGCCCTCACCAGTGAGGACGACAACCTTTACGTCGTCGCGGAATTCCAGCTCTTCGAGCACCGCCTTCATGCGGCGGTTGAGCTTGGGGCTCATGCAATTGCGCTTCTCAGGCCGGTTGAACGCCACCCAGGCAATGCCATCCTCGACGCAGAAGGCGACAGTGTCTTCCTCCGCACGGTCAGGGTTGGGGGCAATCGGGGTCTGGTCGGTCACGGCGTGTCCTCTCGGGTAAAACTCGGCTTCTGGGTTATGTTATATAACACTTCGTGAGTCGGCGCAACGCCATGCCTCAAAGCCCTGGTGCCGGGTGGAACGAGACCCCGAATACGGTTTCACCCGTAACGGACCCAAAATCTGCACCAAAGGACAGGATATGGTCCGCGAGCCCGGTGAACGGACGCTGCATACGAATGCACAAATTGAAACTTAGGCAAAATTCGTTCGATGAAATCGCGTGAATCGGCTGACATTGGTAGCTGAATTGCAATTCTTGCAACTACCACCCCATGTTTCGCACTTGCGAAGACTCGGAGTGGAGCGCACTAAGAACACGCCTTTCAGGCATCCTCTCCCAAACTTTCAAAGGGCCATCCGGCAACGGGTGGCCCCTTTTTTTGGCCTGAAATTGGCATAGCGCGCGGAAGGTGCAAAAAATGGCACGAGTGTCTGTGGGAGTTGATCAAAACCTGATCGCAGCCATCGTGCGATTCATCGAGAAGCGCTTTCCCAATGAAGACGCGGAAGGTGCGGCAGGCATGTACACCGATACCGGTCGCTTGCTTCTCAGCACATCGCCTGAAACCTTGAACGATGCGGTCGCTCTCTGCCATGAAACCGGCTGTCTGTGCGACGCCTACTGCGCGGACGAAAGCATTGTGGCGAGCGCTTGCCTATTGCGTGTGAGCCCCGGGCGTTTTGTGATCTTGCCACCATGCGGCGTCTGCCAGGAAAGGCTGTTTCTATACGGCCCGGACGTTTCCATAGCTGTGCCATGCGACCACGATGCGACCCGTTGGACAGCGAAGAAGCTGCATGAGCTGCAACCGTATCATTGGCGAAAGGCGCTGGAGTAGCGAAGGCAGTCTATTGCGGTCCACGGCTGGATGCGGGCGACAGGCTCACCCGTTTGGCAGGATCACCGTGCGCCCGATCACGCGGCGTTCGCGCATGGCGAGGTAGGCCTCGCGCCAATCGTCCAGCGGCACGGCGCAATGGACATGGGGGCGGATGCGGCCTTCGCTCGCGAGTCTGAGAATCGCGGCCACATCCTCGGCCCCGCGCTCCGGAAACCGCCGCCCATATTCACCAGCACGCACGCCGACGACCGAGAAGCCCTTGATCAGCGGGATGTTGGTCCGCACTTGCGCGATACGCCCTCCGGCAAAGCCCACCACCAGCAGGCGGCCGCCGAACGCGGTGTAGCGGCAGGCCTCGTCGAACACGTCGCCGCCGACAGGATCATAGACGAGGTCCGCGCCGCGCCCGCCAGTCAGTCCGAGGATCTGCTCGCGCAGGCCTGTAGGCCCCGCCAATACATGATCTGGCGCGTAGAGCCGCTGTACCGCCGCTCGCTTTTCGGCGGTGGAGGCCACCGCGATAACCGTGAGGCCCAGCGCCTTGCCGAGATCAACCGCAGCGAGCCCCACCCCGCCCGCTGCGCCCTGAACCACCAGCGTCTCGCCCGGTTCGGCGCGGCCAATGCGCGCGATGGCGGTATAGGCGGTGATATAGGCGGCGCGCAGCGCGGCGCCTTCGGCAAAGGACAGGCCCTCGGGCATTGGCAGCAGCGCGGCATCGGCGAAGACGCCGTATTGCACCACGGCGCCGGTCAGCGTTGCGACGATCACCTTGTCGCCGGTCTGCCAGCGGCTCCCCTCGCCCGCCGCCACGACCTCGCCGGCCGCTTCCATCCCGGGCACGAAGGGCAGCGGAGGCTTCGCCTGATAGAGCCCCTCGGTCATCAGGAGGTCGGGAAATCCGAGCGAGGCGGCCTCGATGCGGACCAAAGCCTGCTCGGGTCCAACCTGTGGCACAGGGCGTTCGGCGAGCCCGACGCCGGCGAGATCGGGGGCAAGCGCGGACACTTCGAGGACGCGCATAACGGACGGCAGCATGGTCATCAGCGGTTCTTCTCCCGCCGCAGCGATGCCTCAGCCTTGCAGCGCCGTCCAGTCCTAGCCCGCGCTTGCCGGCCCCTATTTCCTGATCGAAATCGCGGCAGTTGCCGCAAAGCAGCGCCGATGGAGCCAGGGCAAGGAGGCGATTGCGAACGATTGCAAACGTATTCCTTTGGACTCCTGTTCCGGTTCGGTCTCTTAGGCAGCGTGTGGTGACTTGCCGCCGGTGGCGTGCCTCGCTTACTCTGCGAGGCGAACACCGGGGAGAGGCCGGACACCATCGCGACGCGATCATGGCGAGGGCCGCCGCAGAAGCCCGTGCCAAACCCGCGTCTGCACAGGGGGAGTGACGATCCGTGCGCCTCGATCAGAGTGACAAGCCCGCCGCCAGCGCTCCGCGCGCCGACGCGGGCGATATGCAGGCCCATATTCTCGACGTGCTGCGGCACCGCGTGGGCAAGGACGTCCATTCCGCCACTCCGCATGACTGGTTCACCGCCACGGTTCTCGCGCTGCGCGACAAGGTGATCGACCAGTGGATGGAATCGACGCACCGCACTTATGAGGCGGGCGGAAAGCGCGTCTATTACCTCAGCCTCGAATTCCTGATCGGCCGCCTTTTGCGCGATGCGCTTTCGAACATGGGGCTGACGCGCGAAATGGAAAAGGCGCTGCGCTCTTACGGCTTCGATCTTTCGGTGATCGAGGATTTGGAGCCCGATGCGGCGCTGGGCAATGGCGGCCTCGGGCGGCTGGCGGCCTGCTTCATGGAGAGCCTCGCCAGTCTCGATATCCCGGCCTATGGCTATGGCATCCGCTATGTGAACGGCATGTTCCGCCAGCGGCTCGACGATGGCTGGCAGGTGGAATTGCCCGAAACCTGGCTGAGCCACGGCAACCCCTGGGAGTTCGATCGGCGCGAGAGCGCATACCGGATCGGTTTCGGCGGCGAAGTTGTGGACAGAGGCGACCGCGTCGAGTGGATACCTGCCGAACAGGTCGAGGCTTCGGCAGTCGATACGCCGGTGGTCGGCTGGCGCGGCAAGCGGGTCAACACGCTCCGCCTGTGGACCGCGAGCGCGCTCGATCCGATCCGCCTCGATGCCTTCAACGCGGGCGACTATGCCGGGGCGCTGGCCGAGGAAGTGCGCGCCGAGACGCTGGTGCGCGTGCTCTATCCCGCGGATTCCAGCGCGGCGGGGCAGGAACTGCGTCTCAGGCAGGAGTATTTCTTCACCTCCGCCTCGATCCAGGATATCGTGCGCCGCCACGTGCAGACCCATGGCGATATCGCCAGCCTGCCCGACAAGGCCGCGATCCAGTTGAACGACACGCACCCGGCGGTGGCGGTGGCGGAGATCATGCGGCTGCTGGTCGATATCCACGGGCTCGACTTCAACGAGGCGTGGGACCTGACGCGGCGAACGGTGGGCTATACCAACCACACCCTGCTGCCCGAGGCGCTGGAGAGCTGGCCGCTGCCCCTGTTCGAGCGGCTACTGCCGCGCCACATGCAGATCATCTATGCGATCAACAGCCGCGTGCTGCGCGAGGCGCGCAAAAGCGGGCTCGACGACCGCGCAATTGCCGCGATCAGCCTGATCGACGAGGCGGGCGAGCGGCGGGTGCGCATGGCAAACCTTGCGTTCGTGGGCGCACACAGCGTCAACGGGGTGGCAGCGCTTCATACCGAGCTGATGAAGTCCACGGTGTTTTCGGACCTCCACGGGCTTTACCCGACGCGGATCAACAACAAGACCAATGGCGTGACGCCGCGACGCTGGCTGCAGCAATGCAATCCGGGGCTGACGAGCGTGATCACCGATGCGATCGGCCCGGCGTTCCTCGACGATGCCGGGAAGCTGGCAGACCTCAATGTGCTGGCGGGCGATGCAGCGCTGGGCGAGCGGATTGCCGAAGTGAAACGCGCCAACAAGGTCGCGCTCGCCGCTTATGTACGCCAGACGATGGGCCTCAGGCTCGATCCCGATGCGCTGTTCGACGTGCAGATCAAGCGCATCCACGAATACAAGCGCCAACTGCTGAACCTGATCGAGA
>Ga0315905_10004891_pt1 | contig 13691 bp, 8 predicted proteins | sample LakEriMetagenome_5_FD_203522 | JGI IMG/M metagenome (GOLD analysis project Ga0315905, IMG submission 203522) | Freshwater fungal communities from buoy surface, Lake Erie, Ohio, United States - Buoy 4 MA121 | ecosystem: Environmental > Aquatic > Freshwater > Lake | place: USA: Lake Erie, Ohio... | reverse complement strand
GTGTCGAGCGGCACGCATGAAGAGGTCGAGAAGCTGCAGTGGGCCGAGCGCTGGGGCGCGGACACCGTCATGGACCTGTCGACGGGCGGCAACCTCGACGAGTGCCGCGATGCGATCTGCCGCAACGCGACGGTGCCGATCGGGACCGTGCCGATCTACAGCATGATCATCGGCCGGAAGATCGAGGATCTGGACGACGCGATCGTGCTCGACACGCTGCGGCACCAAGCCCGTCAGGGCGTGGACTACTTCACGATCCACGCCGGCGTGCTGCGCGAGCACCTGCCCTTCATCAAGAAGCGCCTGATCGGGATCGTGAGCCGCGGCGGCTCGCTCCTGGCCAAGTGGATGCTGGTGCACAACCGGCAGAACCTGATGTACACCGAGTGGGAGCGCATCTGCGACGTGATGCGCGAGTACGACGTGACCTTCTCCATCGGCGACGGCCTGCGCCCGGGCGGCCTGGCCGATGCGAGTGACCGCGCGCAGCTCGCTGAACTCGAGACGCTGGGCGAACTCACCGAGCGCGCCTGGCGCAAGGGAGTGCAGGTCATGATCGAGGGCCCGGGCCACGTGCCCTTCGACCAGATCGAGTTCAACATGAAGCTCCAGCGCACGCTCTGCCACGGCGCGCCGTTCTATGTGCTTGGGCCGCTCGTGACCGACATCTTCCCCGGCTACGACCACATCACCAGCTGCATCGGTGCGACCGCGGCTGCCTACCACGGCGCGAGCATGCTCTGCTACGTGACTCCCAAGGAGCACCTGGGACTGCCGAAGAAGGACGATGTCAAGCAGGGGTGCATCGCCTACAAGATCGCCGCGCATGCGGCCGACGTTGCGCTGGGCATTCCCGGCACGCGCGACCGCGACGATGAGCTCACGAAGGCGCGTGCGGCGCTGAACTGGGAGAAGCACTTCGAGCTGAGCTTCGACCCTGACACGGCGCGCGCGTACCACGACGAGGACCTGGACGTGGACACCGACTTCTGCGCGATGTGCGGCCACGATTGGTGCAGCGTGCGCATCTCGAAGGAGATCCAGGAGTTCGCCAGCGGCAAGGACGAGGAGTACCAGCGCGGCAAGCCCGTGCGCAGCGCGGCACTCACAGCCGAGCAGCAGGAGATCCTGTCCAAGCGCGGCGTGCTGAGCCCCGACGAGATCCACCGTCTCGCGAACAAGACGAAGAAGGCCGTGGGCGCCGAGGCCGGCAAGGCCAGCTGCCACAGCGACTACGTCGATCCCGAGACGGCGCAGCGCGTGCAGGGCCAGCAGCTGGTGCAGCTGAACACCGCGCCCGCGCACAACCTGCCGACGCATGACCCGCTGCTCTGAGCGCCTGGCGCTTGTGTTGCGGCCGTCGCTGCTTGGGGAGCTGGCGTTTCGGTGCGCTGAGTGATGCGCTTGTGTTGCTGCCGTCGCCCCTTTTCCGCGACGGCAGCATGGAAGCAGCGGCGCAGTGCCACACCTTCCGATGCGACTGAGCATTCATGAACAGTGCCGCGCTCGTCCGGAGCGACCGAGCGGTTCCGAGCTGCGCGGCCTGCGGAGTCGCGAAGGCGGCACGGTGCGCGACCATCGGAGGCGGGTGCCAGCCCCGCCGAGCGACGCAGGAGGAGCGCGCGCGGAGCCGGGTGCAGCGCGCGCGTCCGCGCAGCCGGGACCCGAGGTCGCGGGAGGACGAGCGCGAGATCTCGAGGCCGATCAGCGCGGGCTCGGCGCGCGTCCGCGCAGCCGGGACCCGAGCAAGCGGGAGGGCGAGCGCGTGCGATCACGGGCGCGGATGACCGCGCGGCGTGGTTCAATGCGCGGATGGACCCGCAGCCGAAGCGGCCAGGCTTCCTCAGCCTGCCCACCATGCTCCACGAGAACGCGTACATCGCGTTCGTCTTCTTCTCGTGCTGCGACATCGTGCTGACCTGGGTCATCCTCCGCAAGGGCGGCACCGAGGTGAACCCGATCGCGGCCGTCGTGATCAACGACTGGGGCCTGCCGGGGGCGGTCGCCTTCAAGTTCAGCCTCACGCTGTTCGTGATCGTGCTGTGCGAGGTCATCTCGCGCATCAGGCCACGGACCGGCCGGGCGCTGGCGATCGCCTCGGTGCTCGTGTCCGCCTCGCCGGTCGTGTGGTCGGGTGTGCTGCTCACGCGGCATGCGCTCGAACCCGATGATCCGACCGCTGCGTCGTCCGTCCAGGCCATGCCGACCGAGACGTCGACGGCGCAGCCGAACATCATCGTCATCCTCGCAGACGACCTCGGCTGGGGCGAGGTGTCCTGCCAGGGCCAGCGGCGATTCCAGACACCGGCGATCGATCGGCTGGCCGCGACCGGCGTGCGATGCACACAGGGGTATGCAGGAAGCACGGTCTGCGCACCCAGTCGTTGCGCGCTGTTGACGGGCCTTCACATGGGGCACGCCGATGTGCGCGACAACGTGGAGCGTCCGAATCCATCGAAGGATGAGTTCGGCGGCCAGGCACCGCTCGCAGCTTCTGCCGAAACGCTCGGTGAGCGCCTGCAGCGCGCGGGCTACGAGACGGCGTTCATCGGCAAGTGGGGTCTCGGCACCACTGGCAGCGAGGGCGATCCGCTGTCGCAGGGCTTTGATCGCTTCTACGGCTACCTCTGCCAGCGTCACGCGCACAACCTGTACCCCACGCACGTCATCCGCGACCGTGAGCGCGTGGAGCTTCCAGGGAACGATCCATCGACACGAGCCGAGTCGCTCTACGCGCCGGACCTGATGGCCGAGGAAGCGGCCTCGTTCATCGTGGCGCCGCGCGAGGTGCCGTTCCTGCTCGTGTTCGCGAGTCCGCTGCCGCATCTGGCGCTGCAGGCACCTGCCGATGCCGTGACGCATCATGCGGTCGCCGACGATCCTCCGTACGAGGGCGGCAAGGGCTACCTGCCATGCACTGCGCCGCGGGCCACCTACGCGGCGATGGTCACACGCCTCGATGACCACGTCGCACGCATCGAGCAGGCACTGCGGCGATCGGGGCAGTGGGAGCGCACGATCGTCGTGTTCACGAGCGACAACGGCAGCACGTTCGCGATCGGTGGATACGACCCAGCTTGGTTCGAGGGCACGGGTGGCTTGCGTGGGCACAAGACCAATCTCCACGAGGGCGGCATCCGTGTGCCGTTCATCATGCGATGGCCGGGGGTCATCGCTGGAGGCTCGGTGCTCGATGTGCCCGTGGCGGGCTGGGACATCGCGCCGACGCTGTGTGCCGCCGCCGGCGTAGCCGTGGCTTCTGGCCGAACTGATGGGATCGATCTCCGCCCGTGGCTCGAAGCCGCCGGGCGGCAGGATGCACCGCGACCGCCGGAGCGAGAGCTCTACTGGGAGTTCGCCAGCAGCGGCGGCCAGCGCGCGATGCGGCTCGGCGCGTGGAAGGCCGTGCAGAAGGACGTGCGCAAGGATCCTGATGGACCCATCGCGCTCTATGACCTGGAAAAGGACCCCGCTGAGTCGAGCGATGTCTCGTCGCAGCACGCTGCGCTCGTGAGCGAGTTCCGGCAGCGCATGATGCAGGCGCGTACGGCAGCGCGTGATGCATCGTGCGACCTTCCGTGGGGCGACCCTGCGCGGCTCGATCCACGCTGAGCCTCGCCGACATTCACCGCCGGTTGCGGATCTCGCGCTCGATCGCGTCGGCATCCTTCTCGATGTGCGCGCTCAGGTTCGCACGGCCCGACGGCGTGACGAGGATGTCGTCCTCGATGCGCACGCCGAAGCGCTCGGCGGGCAGGTAGATGCCGGGCTCGATCGTGATCACCGCACCGGCCTTGAGCGGCTCGTTGGGGGTGATGTCGTGCACCTCGAGGCCCAGGTGGTGACCGATGCCGTGGATGAAGAAGTCGCCGAAGCCGGCCTTCGTGATCACGTCGCGCGCGGCCTGGTCGACCTGGCCGAACGTGGCTCCGGGACGAACCGCTGCGATCGCAGCGAGCTGTGACTTCAGCACGATGTCGTAGACCTCGCGCTGGCGCTTGGTGAAGCGGCCATCCACGGGATAGGTGCGCGTGATGTCGGCGGCGTAGCCCGCGAATTGCGCACCCGAGTCGAGCACGACCACATCACCGGCCAGGAGCGGCGCGTTGTTGGCGCGGTAGTGCAGCACCGTGCCGTTCATCCCGGCGCCCGCGATCGTGCCGTAGGCCGGGCCGCGCGAGCCGTGGCTGCGGTAGGCGTGCTCAGCAGCCTCCTGGATCTCGAACTCGGTGATGCCGGGGCGGATCGTCGAGAGCACGGCCTCGTAGCCTTCTGCCGTGATGTCGATGGCGCGCTGCATGAGCGCCTGCTCGGCGGGGCTCTTGACTGCACGCAGGCGGGCGATGATTTCGGTGCCGTCGTGGATCGCACACGCGGGGATGCGCGAGGCGACCTCGCGGTAGACCGCCAGGTCGGGCGAGACCGGAGCGGTGTGCGCGGCGAAGGGATGCAGGCAGGTCAGGCTCTTGGCGCGCTTGGCGCTGTCCAGCATCCAGCGGGGGAAGGCGTTGGTGCGGAAGATCGTGGCGATGCCGTAGCGGCCCTTGAGCGGGCTCGCGATCTCCTCGCGCAGGCCGTCCCACTTCTCGAGTTCGGGATCGAGGGGCTTCAGGAAGAGCTGCACGCGCCGGTTCGCGACAGGATGTCCGGGATCGAGCAGCAGCATCGCGCCAGGTTCATCCGAGATGCCGGTGAGCCATTCGAAGTGCGGATGCGCACGGAAGTGGCTGAAGTGGCCGCCCTGCTCGTTTCCTGCGAAGACCACGGCCACGCTCGAGCCGAGTGCCTTCATCACGCGCTCGCGCCGTGCCGCGTGCTCGGCGACGGGGATCGCCGTGGGTGCCGCCGCCGTGCGGGCGCTGGTGGTGCGGGGAGTCCGGGTCGACGTCGTGCGCTTGGCCATGGGCCTATGGTAGAACCGCGCCGACGCGTAACATCGACGCCCGAGGACCGACCATGGCAAGCAACAAGATGTCCGGCAGCCTGAACCACGCGATGATCGATGGCACCGAGGCCAAGGCCGCGCAGGCGATGGCCGATCGCTTCGGCGAGCCCGGCTACGACGACATCACCAAGGTCTACATCGCGCAGAACTACGCGGGCTACACCGAGGAGAACCAGGAGACCTGGTGCATCCTGTATGACCGCCAGATGGCCTACCTCGCCGACCACGCGAGCGACGTCTATCTGTGCGGCGCCCGCAGCATCAACCTTGTGCGTGACCACATCCCGTACCTCGAAGGCCCCAGGAGCGTGAACACGTTCCTGCAACGGCTGACCGGCTGGCAGAGCCGTGCCGTGCCGGGCTACCTGCCTGCGAAGGCCTTCTTCGCGTGCCTGGCGCGCCGCGAGTTCCCGACCACCATCGTGATCCGGCCGAAGGAATCGATCGACTATCTGCCCGAACCGGACATCTTCCATGACATCTTCGGCCACGTGCCGCTGCACGCCGACCCGACCTTCGCCGACTTCCTGCAGACCTACGGCAAGGCCGCGCTGCTCACGAACGATCCGTACCACACGGAGCGCCTGTCGCGCCTCTTCTGGTTCACGGTCGAGTTCGGCCTGATCCGCGAAGGCGGGCAGATCAAGCTCTACGGCTCGGGGCTCATCAGCAGCCCCGGCGAGAGCAAGCATGCGCTCGACTCCAACGAGGTCGAGCGGCGCCCCTTCGATCTCGAGACCGTCTGCGCCACGAGCTTCGAGATCGACCACTACCAGCCGATCCTCTATGTGCTCGAGAGCTTCGAGCAGCTTCGCGACGCCATGAACAGCTACGCCGAGCGCCTGCTGAACGAAGCCCCCGCAGCCGCAACGGCCTGATCGGTCGCACGGTCCGCGCGCTCGTCGCGCCGTGCACTGCTGGGTGCGTGCTCAGCCGGCCATCGCCCGGACGGCGGCCATGGCGCTCTCGACGCTCGTGACCTCGATGTCGTCGGGCCAGGGCACGCGCACCACGTCGAAGGCACGCCGCACATCCATGCCATCGGGGTCGATGCCCACGACGCGCACGTCCTTGGCGGTGGTGCGCGATGAACCGGGGAGCGCGCGCAGCAGCAGGGCAGGATCGGCGTTGAGAGCCTTGCACGCGGCCGGCTCGATCGCCGCCAGCGTGTTGGGGACCACGACGGCCTCAGCATCGACGTAGTACCCGGCATGGCGGCATGCATCGATCGACAGCTTCGCCCAGTTCACATCGGGCGCATCGCCGTGGTAGATCCGCCAGCGGTCGCACAGCGCTGCATCCTCGCCGCGCTCGACGAAGCGCTCCGGCGTGACCGAGAGCTGCATCGAGTCGGGTTCCCCGTCCGGCAGCTCGAGCACCACGTCGCCGCTCGCCAGCACCGCAACCATGACTGGCGCCACGATGCATCCGTCCGGCGCGAGCACGATCTTCACCGGGCGGCGCTCGCCGTCGAAGCACAAGTGCCCCTCGAGGTGGCTCCGCAGCCACAGGTACGCCTCGTCAGCAATGCCATCGGGATCGTCGATCATGCGGCGCACGGTACGCGGCCTGCGGTGGATGCGCTGTGGATCAGGTGTGGGATCGCTGTCATGTTCAGTATTCCGGCGACGATTCCGGGACCCGTGGCTACGCTGCGTGCATGACCCTCGTGGCCTGCAGCGTGACGGTTGACCGGCCCGACCTGGTGTCGCCGGCGATCGAGCGGGCGATGCAGGCGAAGGCCGACGGTGCGGACCTCGTCGAGTGGCGCGTCGATCTGCTGGCCATGCTGCCCGATGCAGCCGGTGCGATCGCGAGGCTCCTTCGCGACAGCCCCTTGCCGACGATCCTCACCGTCCGCAGCGAGGCCGAGGGTGGTGCCTTCGATGGTTCGCCGATCGAGGCCGCGCGCGTGCTGGCCGAGGCGATCGCCGGTGCCACGCCGCCTCGCTTCGTGGATGTGGAGGCCTCGCTCCTGCGCGATCGCCGAGCGAGCGACGTGGTGCACGCCGCGCTCGCCGGCGTGGAGGAATCGCAGCGCCCCTCGCTCGTGACGAGCCTGCATGATGTCGGCGGCCGGCCCACGGCACTGTGGTCCGAGCTCGAGCGCATGTGGTCGGATCCGGCATGCCACGTCGCGAAGGTGGCATGGACGGCACGGACCGTGCGCGACAACCTCGAGGCGTTCGATCTGCTGGCGAGCCGCCAAGGTCCCACGATCGCGCTCTGCATGGGCGAGCAAGGGGTGCTCTCGCGCGTGATGGGCGCCAAGTTCGGTGCGTTCCTCACCTTCGCCCGGCTCGATGACGAGGAAGGCACCGCACCCGGGCAGCCGACGGTGCGCGAACTCGTCGATCGCTACCGTCTCAAGGGAGTCACGCACCACACTCGCGTGTACGGCGTGGTGGGCTGGCCGGTCTCGCACAGCCGGGGGCCGATCGTGCACAACGCGTGGTTCGGTGAGCTGGGCCTCGATGCCCGCTACCTGCCGCTGCCGGTCGGGCCGACGTGGGAATCGTTCAAGGCAAGCCTGGCGGAACTCATCGATCACCCCATGCTCGGGCTTTCGGGTGCGAGCGTGACGCTGCCGCACAAGGAGCACCTGGTGCGTTTCGTGCAGGAGCGCGGCGGCGCGCTGGACGATGCCAGCTTCGCGATCGGCGCCGCCAACACGCTGGTGATCGATCCGGAGTCGCGAGCCATCCGTGCCTGCAACACCGATGCGCTCGCGGGAATCGAGTCGCTGGCCGAGGCGCTCGGCCGTGCAAGCGACGACCTGCGCGGCTTGCGCGTGGCGATCCTCGGAGCCGGCGGCGTGGCCCGCGCACTGGCATGGGCGTGCGCGAATGCAGGCGCCGAGGTGGTGGTCATCAACCGCACGCACGCGCGTGCCGTGGAGCTTGCTGCGGCCTTCGATGGGCGGCCCGGCGAGCGGGGGCCCATGCGCGTGGGCGTCGGTGACGCAGCATCGATCGGCTGCGGCTGCTTCCACGCCTTCATCAACGCGACGTCGCTGGGGATGAAAGACGGTCCCGCTCCTGACGAGAGCCCGATCCCCGATGACGTGGCGCTCGATGGAGCCGTCGTGATGGACACGGTCTATGTGCCCGAGCGTACGCCGCTCGTGCAGCAGGCGACCTCCCGCGGGGCGCGCGTCGTGACCGGCACGGGCATGTTCGTGCGCCAGGCCGCCCTGCAATGTGAACTCTGGACTGGCACGCGGCCTTCCATGATTTCGGCGCAGGTTTCCTGAATCGCCGATCGCGGCAATTGTGACGAATTCCCCGCGGTTTCCTTGGGGCCCCGTCCATGGAACGTACGGTTGTGGTGTTCGATGGCCGAGTCGTGTGGCCTGCGCCAAGGAGGCACACATGACCGGTCACCAGCACATGCCCAGCACCGTCGGAGGGAAGGAAGAGGTCGGAGGGATGGAAAGGGAGCAGGCGCCTCGTGGGGATCGAGGCAGCCGGGGATGGGGCAAGCTGGCGGCGCTCGTGTTCGCCGTCGTCGTAGTCGGAAGCGCAGCCGAGGCCTTTGCGAAGGCCTCCTGCGAGGAGGGGATTGGGCGCGAGCGCTCGTCGGAGCGCGCTTGCGCCAGGGACCGCGCGTGCCTCGCGCCACGCGGTCCCTGAAGGAACACCCGAACTACGGCGGGGAGACGGCGTGATACGCCTCCCGCGAGCCGCCCTCGGCGGCATGGACGCCCGGCCCGACCTCGGCCCGGGCGTCCAACACTTTTTGCCACGCGTACGATCCATCCATGCCGCTCCGCTACCGCACTGCCGGCGAGTCACACGGTCCCGCCCTGATCGCCCTGGTCGAGGGCCTTCCCGCCGGCCTGCGCGTGGACACCGATTGGATCGATGCCGAGCTCGCGCGGCGCCAGGGCGGCTACGGCCGTGGCGCGCGCCAGCGCATCGAGACCGACCGCGTGCGAATCCTGTCGGGCGTCCGGCAGGGGATCACGCTCGGCTCGCCGGTGGCGCTGGAAATCGTCAATGCCGACAGCCGGATCGACGATCCCGTCCGCACGCCGCCGGTGCACCAGCCCCGGCCGGGGCATGCCGATCTCGCCGGAAGCGTGAAGTGGCTCACCAACGATTGCCGCGGCACGCTCGAGCGCGCGAGCGCACGTGAGACCGCGGCGCGCGTGGCGGCTGGTGCGCTCGCCGGCTGCATGCTGCGCGACGTTGGCATCGAGGCGTTCGGCTACGTGCTCGGCGCGATCGATGCGTTCGCGCACGTCGAGGTCGACGCAGCCTCGCTCCCGGTACTGCGTGCCGCGCGAGACGGCGCCGAGGTCGCGTGCCCGTGCCCGGCGACGGATGCACGGCTCGTCGAGCACATCCACGCTGCCAAGGTCGCCAAGGACACCGTCGGTGGGCTTTGCCGCGTGCACGTGCTCGGCTGCCCGATCGGCCTAGGTTCATGCGTCGCCGCAGATGAGCGGCTCGATGCTCGCATCGCGATGGCGGTGATGGGCATCCAGGCCTTCAAGGCCGTCGAGATCGGGCTGGGCCGCGAGTGCGCGATGCGCTTCGGGAGCCAGGTGCATGATCCGATCGCCTTCGACCCATCACGCAGCGGCGAGCCGCACCTGGGGTACCTGCGGCCTACGAACCACGCGGGCGGCCTCGAAGGCGGCATGACCAACGGCATGCCCGTCGTGGCCACGGGAACGATGAAGCCCATCGCCACGCTCCTGCAGGGACTTCCGAGCGTCGACCTGCGCACCAAGGAAGCCACGCGCAGCCAATACGAGCGCAGCGACATCAGCGCCGTGGCCGCGGCGAGCGTCGTGATGCAGCATGCCGTCGGCTTCGAGATCGCCCGCGCCTTCCTCGAGAAGTTCGGCGGCGATTCCTGGGACCAGGTGCGCGCCTCGCACGACCGGTTCATGGCTGCGGCCCGCTCGATGTGATGCGGCCGGCGGTGCCCGCACCGCTATGCTCGGTCCCATGTCCACGATGGCTTCGGATCGGCGCATGGATGGCGTGCACAGCGGACCTGACGGTGCGAGCTCGCGTGAGCGAATCCCGGTGGCGGTCTTCCACCGGCCGGCAGCGGCGAGCGCCGCGGTCGCAGGCGAGTTCGCCGCGCTGATCCGCGCGAAGTCCGCGCGCGGCGAGCGATGCGTGCTCGGCCTGGCCACCGGCAGCACGCCGGTGAGCGTCTACAACGAACTCATCCGGCTGCACCGCGAAGAGGGACTCTCGTTCTCCAACGTGGTCACGTTCAACCTCGACGAGTACTGGCCGATGCAGCCGCACGAGCTGCAGAGCTACCACCGCTTCATGCGGGAGCACCTCTTCGACCACATCGACATCGACCCGGCCAACGTGAACCTGCCCTGCGGCACGGTGCCCGCGAATGCCGTGCACGCGCACTGCGAGGAGTACGAGCGCCGCATCCGCGAGCATGGCGGCATCGACCTGCAGCTCCTCGGAATCGGCCGCACCGGCCACGTCGGCTTCAACGAGCCCGGCTCGGGCCGCCTGAGCCGCACGCGCCTGATCACGCTCGACCGCGTGACGCGCCAGGATGCGGCCAGTGACTTCTTCGGCGAGGAGCACGTGCCGCTGCGCGCGGTGACGATGGGCATCGCCACGATCCTCGAGGCTCGGCGCATCGTGCTCATGGCGCTCGGCGAGGGCAAGGCCCCGATCATCGAGCGCTTCGTCGAAGGTGACGTGTCCGATGGCGTGCCCGCGACGTTTCTGCAGGGCCATCCCGATGCGCTCGTCGTGCTCGACCGTGCAGCGGCCGGACGGCTCACGCGCGAGCGTTGCCCATGGTCGGTGCGTGCGGTGCGCTGGGACGAGCCGTTGGTGCGCAAGGCCGTGCTCTGGCTCTGCGAAGCGACCGGCAAGCCGATCCTGAAGTTGACCAACGAGGACTACAACGAGCACCATCTGCAGGACCTGTTGGCGATGCACGGCCGTGCGTATGACCTCAACCTGCGCGTCTTCCGCGAGCTGCAGGAGACGATCACAGGCTGGCCCGGCGGAAAGCCACGTGAACAGAAGCTCGCGGGCGACATCGATCGGCCGCGCGACCGTGTCTTCCCCAAGCGCGTGGTGTTGTTCAGCCCACACCCCGACGACGACGTGATCTCGATGGGCGGCACGCTGATCCGCTTGGTCGACCAAGGCCACGAGGTCCATGTGGCCTACCAGACCAGCGGCAACATCGCGGTCTTCGATGCGGACGCCATGCGGTTCCTCGACTTCGCGAGCGAATTCAATGCGCGTTTCGGCTTCGATGGCGCGAACACCGAGCGACTCGAGCATTCGCTGGCCGACCGCCTGCGCTCCAAGCGCCCCGGCGAGGTCGATCCGCCGGAAGTGCAGTTGCTGAAGGGCATGATCCGCCGCGGCGAGGCGCGTGCCGCCGGCGTCGCGTGCGGCCTGTCGCACGATCGTCTGCACTTCATGGACCTTCCGTTCTACGAGACCGGTCGGGTGCGCAAGAAGCCGCTCGGCGAGGAGGACATCCGGCTGACCGTGGAGTTGCTCGATCGGCTGCAGCCGCATCAGGTCTACGCCGCGGGTGACCTGAGCGATCCGCACGGCACCCACCGGGTCTGCCTGGCGGCGGTGCTGGAAGCGCTCCATCGCCTCCGCGGTCGGCCGTGGATGGCGGATTGCGAGGTCCTGCTGTATCGCGGCGCCTGGCAGGAGTGGGACCTCGAGGACATCGACATGGCCGTGCCGCTCTCGCCCGATGAAGTGATGCGCAAGCGCCAGGCGATCTTCAAGCACCAATCCCAGAAGGACCGTGCGCCGTTCCCGGGTGCCGACGAGCGCGAATTCTGGCAGCGAGCCGAGCAGCGCAATGCGGCCACGGCTGCTCGCTACGACGCGCTCGGCCTGCCGGAGTACACGGCCATGGAAGCCTTCCGGATCTGGGACGGTTCGCTCGATTTCTGAGCCGTTTGCGCCACGATCTTCGCGTGTTTTTGGCTTTGGACCGTCCCGGCCTTTGACCCAGCAGCGGGGGGATAGCACAATGCCTTGACGGCCCGCATCCCGCGGTTCGTGCCATTGGGGACTACCGAATGCTTCGAATGAACAGCCGTTGGGGTGTCATGATGTCCGTGCTCACGCTGGTCGCGGGCCTTGCCGTGACCCATGAGGCGAGCGCGCAGCAAGCGACCCGCAAGGCCACCACGCACAAGGGGACCGCCAAGCGGAGCTTGGTGAAGAAGTCCGCGCCCGTGCAGACCTCGGATGGTTCCGTCGGCGGCACGAAGCCGCTGCCCCCAGTCGAGGCTCCTGACAACACCACGCCCACCTCAGTGCCAAGCAGCGGCAAGGCTCTGCCAGTGCCGAAGGCACCCGCGGCACCAGCTCCGAAGGCACCCGCCGCTCCCGTTGCTCCGGCCGCGAAGCCCGCGCCCGTGGCACCCGCAGCGCCCGTGACCAAGCCCGCTCCGACTGCGACGGGCACCGCCGCTGGTTCGTCGACCACCGCTGGCGCGACCGCTCCCGGATCCAATGGCACACCCACTGCACCTGCACCAGTGGTTCCTGAGCAGCCTGTGGCCAAGGCGCCGCAGGTGGTGCCGCCGCCGATCGTGCCGAATGCCCCTGCGACTCCCGATGCGGGCGATCTTGCAGCAGGCCTCAATGCCAAGGGTTCGTCTGGTGGTGCCGCGCCCAGCGGTGCCACAGCACCCACGCCGCCCAAGCCGCTTGCGCCCAAGACCTCGGGCGTCCGTCGACCGACGACCGCGAAGACCGTGGGCACGAACCTCGCCGCTGCGCCCACGAACACGTCCACGTCCAGTGGCGGCGCGACCAATCGCGTGACCGATCCGGTGCCAGTCGCCAAACCCGCTGATTCGAGCACCACGACGACGGCATCGAAGACCAGCGAGCCAGTCAGTGGCGGCACGACGGACAAGACTGCTGACTCAGGAACAACGGGCGGCACCACTGGCACCGCCGTCGCTCCTGCCAGCAGCGGCAGCGCAACGTCGACCGGCACCAGAACTGATTCGAAGGGTTCGACCGGCTCCACCACCACGGTCGCCACGGCGCCCGCTCCCGAGACCTTCACGGTCCGCCAGAAGGCACTGCCGAGCGATCCCAAGTCGGCGCGCTTCCGTGCACTCGCCTGGTCGCCCGTCTCCCTGGATGGCGTGGACTTCGTCGCGCCGTTCGTCTGGGCGGGCCTGCCGGGCAGCCCGGTCGCCAGCGATCCTGCGGCGATCGCGCAGCAGTTGCTGCAGCGCCCCGAAGGCCAGCGTGTGCTGTGCTTCTGGGATGTGCTCTATGAGCTGGCGGATCACCCGCTCGATCGGATCCAGACTCCCGATGGCAAGCCCACCGACGTCCGCAGCCCGTTCATGGACAACGGCATCGAGGCGACTGCCGAGCGCGTGAACTCGATCCTGGTCGGCATCAAGCGCGCAGGTGCCACGGTCGACGTGCTTGTGCTCGACTACGAGCGTGGGTTCGCGTGGGATCCACGATTCGGTTCACTCGACAACGATCCTCGCTGGATCGGCCTTGCCCGCGAGCTCGGCTTCGAGGATCTGCGCGGCATGGATGCCTCACGCGTCGCGCGCTGGAACGAGGTCATGGGCCGCTACTTCGACGATGCGATCGCCCGCAGCACCGACCAACCCCTCCAGTCCATCTTCCCGGGCGCGCGCCTGGCCAACTTCGACTCGTTCGCCAGTCTGCCGGTTGCACCCGTGATCGGCAGCGACGGCATGCCGTTCCTGCGCGCGTCGGTCACC
>Ga0315905_10004890_pt1 | contig 13692 bp, 15 predicted proteins | sample LakEriMetagenome_5_FD_203522 | JGI IMG/M metagenome (GOLD analysis project Ga0315905, IMG submission 203522) | Freshwater fungal communities from buoy surface, Lake Erie, Ohio, United States - Buoy 4 MA121 | ecosystem: Environmental > Aquatic > Freshwater > Lake | place: USA: Lake Erie, Ohio... | reverse complement strand
GAATCGAGATTCGGCAAAACGAAATTCGGCTTTCCAATCGAGATTCGGAGTCTCATGTCTGCGGGAATAGGCTGTACCAAAAATGTTTCTCGGGTTTCCAAAAATGCCTTCTTATTTTTAAAAGTTTACTATTATTTAAAAACTTAAAAACCCAAGAATTTAAAAGAGAAATCTCAAACATAAGGTCCGTGTGTGGGCAAGATCGGCAGTTGCAAGATCGAAAGAATGATGAAGGATTTGCTGGGTGCTACAGCGCTCGCGCTGGCGGTTGCTGTCATCTGCTTGACGAATGCGGCGGCACAGCCGGTGCCGCTGGCACAAGCGCTGCTGGAGGACATGCTTCCGCCGAGCAGTACCCGCTGCGGCGATGGCGGCGGCGGGTCCACGAGCTTCAGCTTCGACTTTGCACTGTCGAACAGTGTCTCGCAGTGGGATGCGATGAGCGAAGCCTTTGAGCAGGTATACTAGTTACAGTAGGACTCTTTACGTATGTACTTGGTCTCGTTTGTCACTGATGCGTTACCTCAGGACGTCTTCCTGGCGCGCATGAAGCACAGCAATGCCAATCGAAACCGGAGCTGGGAGATCAGGCACACGTTCTCAAAAGCATTCTATACAGTGGAAAGCTACAGAAAATAGACCAGGGCGCTGACTTTTGAGAATGTAATCTTTGACCAGGCTGGGCAAGGCTGGGAACATGTACAGCTACGTCGGCCCGTTCGGCGAGGCAGTGCCGCCGCAATATCACGACCGCGCCCCATGGATCGATGAGGTGTGGCAGACGGTGGCGGTGGTCGCGAGCAAAAATGTGGACCCGCACAAGTACTCTATCCACCAGGCCGGGGCGTACATGCGAGACGCACCCGCGCTCGACACCCCGTACTTCTCCCCCAGCATTGCGCGGCATTGCACAGGACGCGAGTGCAGCTTCGCCACGTGGGGGACCCAGGCGCACACACCAACGACCCACAAGAGCGCGGCAATCTACATGAACCGCTACAGGGATTGCGGCGATGGCGTGCTGGAGGTGTCGTCAGTGCTACACAACTTCGAGCCCGCCGAGGGAGGCGACACATGGACGTCCCTCAACGTGCCGCTGGGTGGGGTGCGGACCTCGGTGTTGAACGACATTGTCATCTCTCAACCACTCTCCGGCGCGGCAGAGACTAAGGACTTGCACGCGCCTATGCAAGCGTGGGGCGTAGAAGGACACTCGCCCAACGCCTCAGATACCGGCGGTTACACGGTATATATGTTATATTAATAATTTATGTATCATATTGTGTGTGTGTGTGTGTGTGTGTATGCATATATATATATATTATATCACACACACACACACACACACACACACACACACACACACAGACAGACAGACACAGACAGACACACACACACACACACACACACACAGGCCTTTGTGCAAGACCTGTCCTGCGCGACCTGCCCCAACTTCACGATGCCGTGTGCCGATACGCAAGGCAACGCGGTGGACTGTTCCAACACCACCAGCGTCGGCGCTGTGCAACTGCGCACCAGAAGCTGCGCGCTGGACACGGCGCGAACTCAGACATATGGCCGTGCAACCATCCGCTGCAACATCACCGCAACAGTCATGCTCAATGCAGGATGCGAGAGATGTAAGCTACGTTTCACGAACGCGGCGTTGAATGCTAGCGTCCCTGTGTCAGGGGTGCTGCACTGGGCTTGGAACGGCACGCAGCTCTGCTTCTGGCCGCTTGCCCCGTTGAGCGTGGATGAGGTCAATGCTGTCTTGAACCCGGCACCACCCAATGGACCAAACGCCTCCGCCGCCAAGGATAACGTCATCGCCGTCTCGCGCGCAGACTTTGGCAGGGTTCCCCAGGACAATCTGGCCCTGGCGTTCGTGCATGGCGTCGACATAGAGTTGGCGAGCGCCTCCAAAAACGGAATCAAATTCAACGGGAAAACCCGGGTGCGTTACGGGACGGCCAACGCGGACCCGCGCCGTGACTATACGGCCTTTGCGGTGAATAGCCAAGTGGATGTGGCACCTGGCGATACGTTTGTTATGCGCCAGTATCTCATGAGCGACATGTTCGTGGTCCTAGATGCGCGCGCGCGCGAACTCGTCCCGCACGTGTACCAGGCCCAATACTCAGAGCAAACCAGTGGGGCCAATCTCTCACAGACTCACCCACGAACAAGAACAATTACACTCCACGCTGTGGACGCCTCAGCCTTTGGTGCAACAGTGAATTCATCTCATTGCGGGCGCCGCGACCCCGCGTTGCCGTGGCAAAACACTGCGGCGACGCCGGCCGCTCTGTCTCGATGTGTGGGATGGTCGTCCCCGCGCAAGGGCACACGCCCGCTATTTTCGGTGCAGTGTGGCCAGAACTGGTACGTGGGTATGGACCCCTATTATTTTGCGTCGCCGCGTCCGAATTCTTCGGTGCCGATCAGAGCTTACCAGTGCAGCCTACTGGGGGCATCGACACGTCCTAACGTCACGCTCCTGGGGTGGTTCGTAGATGGGGCGTGTGGCTTCCTATCCACGGCAATGTATGAGAAGGACTACTGTGTCACGAACATGGCGCCGGCTGGCGAATACGTGGTGTCCTTTGAGATTGCACTCGCGCTTCAGTTGCATGAAATTACGCATGGCGTTCAGCTGTCTGTGCGACAAGGTGTGGCTCTTGCTGCACAAGTCACCGTGACGCAGGTGGCCATCACAACAATAACAGGCATGGATGGCTCCACCCTCTCGCCATCCCGTCGCCTGCTGGCGGCAGTAGGAGTCAGGATCCGTCTTCAAATCTCCCAGCTCACCGCTCAGTCCTCGGCTGTGGTTTCTGCAAGTCTGACTGAGAAGACTATCAGTCACACCCTATCCTCCGCAGGCCTACCTGGCGCCACAATTGCCCAGTCACCGACCGTCACATACACTGGGACCGTGACAGAGGATAAGACCACTCTCAATGACCAACTTACCACACACTCGGCGTCAAGGGTGGGGGGGCTGTGGAGGGACCCGTATGGGAGGGCGGTAGCAGCGGATGGGCCAGTGGGCTGGTGGCGTCTCAATTCCCTCTTTAGCAACGCAGAGAGTGCCGCCAAGGGGGTGGGTGTTGCGGGGGGTATGCGCGGGGCCGTGACGTCACCGTGCATCTCGTGTTCCGGGGACTCGCCCGGGGGGGGTCAACGAAGGCGGAGTGGAGGACAGGCGAAGTGCGGGATCGAGCAAGAGTGGTGTGAGGCGCGCATGGCTCGTGGGACCGTGACGTCAGTGCCCGGGATCCCCAACTCTGAGGGTCTGCAGCGGCGCAGCGCCAGCGCGACTGTGGCGTCGGAGGGACTTGCCGAGGCGTTTTCGCCGGCAAGGGGTGAGGGTATCTCGGCTGCGTCGGGTGGGGCCTCTGGCGTTGGCGCTGCCGTGAGGTTGGCTGGGCATGGTGGCATCACAGTGCCCTTCTCAGCACGCCTACTCGCCCACAACACCTTCACCTTTGAGACATGGCTCCGCCTCCGCAGCTACTGGGCGGCCAGGGCCACCTTCCCCCCCCCCCCACACACACACCTCCTCCTCCTCCGCCACAAGCTGCACAGCATCATCATGCACCTGTTCTATATCGGGCACGCCCGCGGGGCCTAGTTCGTGCGGCTGCACGTGTGAGCGCAAGGTGGGGGTCACAAGGGGTGGGCGGGAGCAGACTGTGGCTAGTTGCGGATGGGTGCAAGTGTGTGAGGAGGGCGGGCTGGGTGCCTCCGTCTGTCAGCAAGCCGCCGGCACCGGCCAAAACCACGGATGGGAATTGTTTGTAACTCGTGCGGGCAAAATGGCTGTGCGTCTTGCCGCTAAAAATGGCGCGCAGATGCACAGGGCACGCGGGGGGGGGGCGGGGGGGAGGGGGAGAGAGGGAGGGGGAGGGGGCGGGGGAGGCGCTGGTAGGGTCAGGGAGGTGGGTGTGGTGGGGGGGGAGAGGGAGGGGTTGGGGGCAGGGGTGCTGGCGTTTGAGACTACACATGAGATTCTCTCTCTGCTCACGGATACGTGGACCCTGGTTGCGCTAGTGGTCGATGAGGCGCGAGCAAGTCTGTATTTCAATGCGACTCTAGCCGTGTCACGGCCTCTGCCGTTGGGCGAGTTCGTGGCGTCTTCAGCCCTAGCACAACCAGAGCTGCTCATCGGCCGCCCGCATCCACGCAAGGGAACGCCATATTACCTCCAGGCTGACCTCGACGAGGTGGCCATTTTCGCCAAGCCCCTTACGCAGAAGGAGCTGATACAGCACTACCTTGCAACCACTTTTGATACCAACCACGTGCGCCCGCACATCAACTGCAAACGCAGCACCACGGGGGCAAGCACAGCCACTGCAAGACAGACGCATGACAACCCCGTCCAGTCCTGTGAAATAGCTGATCAGGGGCTCAAGGTATCCTCCTCCACACACACACACACAAGTATCCTCCTCCACACATGACAACCCCGTCCAGTCCTGTGAAATAGCCGATCAGGGGCTCAAGGTATCCTCCTCCACAAACACACAAGTATCCTCCTCCACTCACCTTTACTTTACTACATGACAAACATGCATATATACACATACAGCGCGTATTGGGCTTCGGCAACGTACCTATGGAAACTTGAATACACACACACACATACATACATATATACATATACATATGCATATGCATACAAACACACATACAGCGCTTATTGGGTAAAGTCAGGGGCTCAAGGTATCCTCCTCCACAAACACACAAGTATCCTCCTCCACTCACCTTTACTACTACTTTACAGCGCTTATTGGGCTTCGGCAACGTGCCTATGGAAACGGTCATCCACGCGTCTGTCAGGCAACAAATTCTCAGAGAAGTCCCAAGTATCCTCCTCCACACACCTTACTTACTATACTTTACTTACTTTCTCAGAAGTCCCCTCTATTGTGACTTGAATCTATTAAATATACTAGGCCACTCAGTTTCGAAATCTTTGTTTTGTTTTTTGTTGGTCAGTCGCCAGAGTCATGTCGGGGCAGATTTTGCCGACGAGCACCAACGGCAGGTATCCTCCTCTACACACACACGCAAGTGTCCTCCTCCACACACCTTACTTACTATACTTTACTTACTTTCTCGCTCCAACTGCAGCAATCCGATACCGGCATCGCAAATCCCGTCGACGTCGCACTCTCTTGAGTGGTTTAGGCGCGGTGTAGTCTGTCCAACCTAGACTAAACCTAAAGTAAAGGCTAAACCGAAAGCCCAAATCTTGTTGATGTTGAGTGGTTTAGGCGCGGGCTTGAAGTTTGGGTTTAGTTTGGGTTTAGTCCCTAACTAAGGCTAGCCTTAGTTAGGTAGGCTGGGTTCAAGTTTGGGTTTAGTCCTGAGCATGCTATCCCTTTGGGTTTCGGCTTTGGGTTTAGCTTGGGGTTAGCGTTTAGGCTTCAGGCTTTTTGTTTAGGCTTTGGGTCTAGGCTTGAGAGCATTCTTGTGTCATATGGCATGTAAAACGAAATGTAATGTTATCCGAAAATGGTTTTAATGTAAGGAGAGTCTTAATGTTAACCGAAAATGGGTGGTGGGTTGGGCTGGGCGGTAGCGTTGTCAGGGCCCAGAAATGTGGAATAAAACTGTATTCTATTCTTTTTGTGAACACCCAACATATGTAGTGGAGAGACGGAATCCGGGCGCGGGCGGCAGTATGAGCGACCGACCCCCCAACACACACCTGCAACGAGAGGGAGGCACAGAGAGAGAGAGAGAGAGTGAGAAAGAAGTTTATTGACAATCAAATAGATGACTGGAGAGACAAGAGGAAGACGTAGAGGGATGGGCTCAACGCGGGCTTCAAGCTTGCCCTGGCTGGCGCTGTAGTTTTGCCGAGGTTTTAAGCACCGTGCAGTGAGAACCGAAGGCTGTGGAAGTGTTTGAAAGAAGGAGCGGTGAAGGTTTTGTCAGAGAGAGAAGTCTTTCTAGAGAAGCCTTTCTACTCAAAGGTCTCTTTGTTGGCGGTGGGGGTGCAGCATTTGGAAAGGGGACTTGCAGTCCAACTGTGCGCGAGGTGTGTATAGCGCGGCGCTCAACATTGAGGCGGAGACAAGCACGACAAAAAACCTTCTGAGAGATTGGAGGTGTCGAGGTCGTGGCGCACGGGGCCGAGGAGGTTCCAGCCGACGTTTTATGGCCATGCGACTGGTCGTGCGGCATAATGCTGGCCAAGATGTGGGTCGATGACGGTGTCGGGGGAGCACGGGGTGCGTCCCCCTCGCGGGCCGGCGCGTCGCCTTGAGCCGGTGTTTGGTTCATAGCATCCATGTCCAGACGTTACCCGCGTTGAGACACGGAGAAGGTGCTCACCGAGAAGTTGCTCCAAAGCTTGGTCGAGGCGGGTGGCTTTGTCGAGAACGAGTTGGGCGGCTGCGCGGGCTTCGACAGATGGGAACTCTGATGGAGTCCTCGGTGGTCGTGATGGTGGTGGTGGCCCTGGGCGGGATTGGGTCGTTCATGGCGTTGACCGGCTCATAACCTGATAGTCACGGTCGCACAAGAGAAAGTGCGCTTGGGTGACCTCGCGACAGTGTGTTGTCAGCAGGAATAGGTGCATTCCTCATTGACAATAAAACATTATTTAGACAACTGCACTAAGAACTCGTCAGGGGCAAATATTGTGACGTCCATGACCTATAGAAGCGGGGAAATAGAGGTAAGTGGCCTGGAAATTCGGTGCATGTGTATCAGAAAAGAGAGGAGGCAGGTACACACAGAGGTGAGATGTTGAGGGATGAGGAGAAGGTACACGAGACATTTCCCTTCAATAACAAGCATCATGTGGAAAGACTGCTCGTTCCGCGCTCACTGCATTGCAGGAGCGTCGTGCAGGAAAGCCCCCCCCCCGGCAAAGTACAATTAATTAGTGGACAGTGTGTGTGTGTGTGTGTGCGTGCGTGCGTGCAGCGCCTTGCACGTGCAGTCGCCCAGCGCGTGTGCTGTATTGTTGGGCAACAGCCCCCCCCCACCCATACGGCATCTAGTTCAGGATGATCTTGGTGAACTCTTTGTAGTCAATGATACCGTCGCCGTTGACGTCAGCCTCCCTGATCATCTCATCCACCTCCTCGTCCGTGAGCTTCTCGCCCAGGTTAGTCATGACGTGCCGGAGCTCTGCGGCTGAGATGGTGCCGTTGCCATCCTTGTCGAAAACGCGGAACGCCTCGATGATGTCCTCCTCCGTGTCCTGGTCCTTCATTTTTCGCGCCATGATGGTGAGGAAAGAGGGGAAGTCGACTGTGCCATCACCGTTGGGGTCCACCTCGTTGATGATATCCTGCAGCTCCGCCTCGGTCGGGTTCTTTCCCAGGGCGCGGATCACTGTGCCCAAATCCTTGGTGGTGATGGTGCCGTCGCCACTCTTGTCAAAGAGGGAAAAAGCCTCCTTGTATTCGGCGATTTGCTCTTCGGAGAGTTGCTCAGCCTGCAGGCGCGGCCCACAGTCAGCCGCACGCGCGCGCGCGTCCAACCCCTGCCTCCGGGCGCGCAGTGACTGCGACACGCCTTGCCGGCATGTGCTGGGCACGACCCGGGGCCGCAGCGCACCGCCCGCAGTATGCTGGCATCCTGCGCGGTGGCCTCCCGCACACGAGTGCGCTCGCGGTACTCGCACACGGCGCAGCACCGGCCAGACGCCCCGTGCGCGCGCCGCGCGCTCCCGTCGCGCTTGCCGCAAGTGGTCGCCGAACCAGTGTACGCTCCCGCCGCGCACCGGCCGCCCAGGAGCAGCTGCAGGGCCGCGTTCCACGGGACTGCCCACTTGCACCGACCGCATAAAGCCGCCCACAATGGAGTGCGCCAGCCTCTCACCATTCTCTTCTGTTCTGCGTTGGTGCGTTGCCTCAGTTTTTGAAGTTTTGCAAACGGTTTTAATGCTTTATTTTAAGGTCCTGTTTACTCCAGGTAAGGTCCAGAGGAAGACCAAAAAAGTTACATTTACAAAAAAAAAACAGAACTCTAATTCGGTGGGATGGAGGACGTTGCGGCGGGGCGCCGAGCGGCCGCAACGACCGAAGGGCCAGGCCAGGGTGAAGAAAGGAAGGTGATGCGTGCTGCTTGTGTGCTGCTCTCGCTGTTCGTGGGCGCCGCGCGAATCCCGCAGCGCATTCCACTGACGTGCGGCGTACGACGCGCGTGTGCAGGCGGGCGGGCGCGCGCAGATGGCAGCGCGGTTGCGTGCGCAGGCCGTGGCGGGGGGCGCTGCGTTCGTGCTGGCTGTGGTGGCATTCACGGCGCTGGCAAACGGCGCGGGGGAAGCTCGCTCGCGCGGGGGCCTTTCGTCGGAGCTTGCGCAGACATCAAGTAAGCTCGGGTCCTTCGAGAGAAAGCTGAATTCAGACAAGAGCCGTCTGCAAACGGTGATCCACCGTCTGGGCCAGATCAGGAGTGCGGAGGCGCAAATCAAGCAGGAGCAGGCGGAGCTGCTGGCCAAGGAGCGGAAGACCCGCGACGACATGCACGAGGCGCGGAACAAGGTGGTCTCTCTCAAGTACAAGATCCACAACATGAAGGCGGTGGCCTTTTCCAACGCCATGTTTGGTCTGTCGGGCAAATCTGAGCAGCATGCCAGGGCGCGGGCTCGCCTGGAGCGCAAGGCGCAGCGCTTGGAGGGGCAGCGGGAGCAGGAGGTTCACAACCAGAATCACCAGCCGGTGCCACGCTATGTGAAGAGGGAGGTTTCGCACGTGCTGCGCGTCGATGCTGGCCACGCAGCGCAGCACCCCGCCCTGCGTCGTGCCGCGCAGAGCTTACACACGCGCAGCGGCACGAGGGTGTCGAATGCGAGCATCATTGCCGCGGGGCTAAAGAAGACCTTGGAGCAGGCTGACAAATTGCGCAATGAGGCAAGGTCCCGCGCAGCTGCTCGCCTTCAGCAGAAAGCACAAACGCTGGAGAAAGAGAGGGATGCCCGCGAAAAGCAGAAGAAGCAGAGGGAAGCAGAGGCGATTGCTCGCGAGGCAGCTGAAATGGAGGCCAAAGCGCGCAGGGTGAACGCGGCGAAGGCTGCGGCCACGGAGAGGAGGGACGTGTCGCGCATGCAGGCAGAGGTGCTCCGAAGGAGGGTCGCGACCATCGCGACTCCCAAGCCGGCAGCACGCGTGCCGTCCGCGCACAGGGACATGCCGAGCGATCGCGCGGTGCAGCACAGGCCGCTGTCGCTCTCTGAGGCGGCTGACCTCGCAGCCAAGCGCGCTCAGCAGGCGCAGAAAATGGCCTTCATGCGATCTCCGCAGTACTGGGCGAGCCAGCAGGTGCCACGTACAACCAAGATCTTTGGGAACATGCCGGCACTCCCGCTCCTCGCGCCCCTGGATCCTGCTGTCGCCGATAAGTAGGCCTGGGCAGAGGAAGGTGCGTGGTGGCCCTCTGGAGGCGTGATGGGTCGCAGTGGTTTGGTGTGGTGGAGCGCGCGGTGGCGGTGGAGGCGGTGGAGGCGGTGGTCACTAGGAAGCTGGTTTGGTTGAAGGTGAAAGAGGCGTAGTTGAATGTTGGCATGTTATTGTTCGTCTAAAGTTTTTTTTGATATTTGTGTCACAGTTTTATTGTCCGAAGCCCGACGCGCGTGCAGACAGGGTTACCTGCTCCGTATCGTCGCGGTGCTCCAGTACGGGCGTGGAGGAGTAAACCTTTCCTCGCATTCCATTGACTCCTCTCTCTCTCTCTCGGTCTCGGCCTGGCGCCTTTTGAGGAGGCAGCATGAACTAAGCCCTAAACCTAACGCTCTGCGCTGGAAGTTCGTGGGGGAGGGCCTTGCGCCTTTGTGGGAGGCAACATGGGGGGAGAGAGCAGACGCGATGCTGCTGCCCCCGTGGTGCTCGCGCCTGATATGGTGGACTTCATGGCAGTCTTCATGGATGAAAACAAGCCCTTCTTTTCTGCCACCTGCGGGGCGAGAGCGAGTTCGGGCAGTGTCAGTAAAATGTACTAGGGTGCTTGTGTCAGTGAATGTACTAGGGTGCTTCTGTCAGTGAATGTACTAGGGTACTGGCTTCAGGGTCTCCGACCTGCGGGGCGAGTTCGGGCAGTTGAGCGATCATGCTGAAGAGCGCTTGGATGCCGTCTCTTGCTTGGTCTAGCCTGTTTAGGGTTTAGAATTCAGAGTTTAGGGTTTAGAGTTTCCATCTCTTGCTTGGTCTAAGCTGGTATGGGCTTGGGGCTTGGGACTTAGGGTTTAGAGTCAAGGGTTTAATGTTGCCGTCTCTTGCTTGGTCTAAAAGGGTAATTGCGTAGGCGTCGAAATCACGCTGTTAAGGCAGTTTAGGTTAGTTTAGTTTAGGGTTATCTTAGGTATTCACCTGTTGGAGTAGGCGTCGAAATCACGCTGTTGTTCACCCATGCGTTTACTTTAGGTTAGTTTAGTTTAGGTTTATCTTAGGTCAGCACCTGTTAGAGTAGGCGTCGAAATCACGCTGTTGTTCACCCATGCGCTGCCTCAAGTCTGCCAATGGTTTAGTTTAGTTTAGTTTGGGTTTAAGCTTACCTAAACTAACATCATGATGCGCTGCCTCAAGTCCGTCACCACATGTTGAAGATCAAGAACTACACGTCAATAATATTTTCCTATGCAGATAATAATTTCCGCAGCCTCAAGTCTGCACGTGCCAGGTCTGGCGCAACATAGGAAATTATTATTTACATAGGAAATTATTATTCACATAGGATCAAGTCTGCCACCGCTTCTGAGGCGTCAGCGCGCAGGTGATCAAGGAGCATGGTCGTCAGATGTTGTTGTTTAGTTTGGTATAGTTTAAGGTTTATCTTACCTAACATCCTGATGCAAGGTAGTCAGATGCTGTGGCAACGCATCCACTGTCTCTCAGATAAACCTAAACTAAACCAAATTAAACAACCTGAACTAACATCCTGATGCAAGGTAGTCAGATGCTGTTGCAACGCATCCACTGTCTCTTGTGCCTGCCACAAATTCTCAAAAGTCAGCGCCCTAGTACATTTCCCATATACAGTCACCATACAGGACTTTTTGAGAAAGCATGCCGCCAACAGACTAAGTTGCTAATGTGTTGCTAATGTGTTGCTAAAGTGTTGCTAATGTGTTGCTAATGTGTTCACTTGCCGCCAACAGACTAAGTTGCTGCTCAATGAGCAAAAACATCTGCCGGCAATTTTCGGCGATCTGGGCCTGATGAGCGCCCATCCTCACGTCAACGTCCTCCAGCCGCTGGTGTAACAGCACGCGCACCACCTCCGCAGCCAGACCGGCCGTGTGTGCTTGCGCATTTGCGGCGGCGGCATCTGCTTTTGCGTCCTCGACTCCCGTCGCAAGGGCGCGCTCCAGCTCGACCAGTCGCTGCTGGAGTTTGCTGTCAGCCACCGACACCATGTCGGCGGCGTTGCCCAGACACTCGGACTTGATCTTGATGACTTCATTCATGCACTTCATCACCTCATTCAGACATTCTGACTTTATCTTCATAACCTCGGCAGCAGTGGCCAATGACGTGTCCCGAAAGCGCTTGTCTAGTTTTTTCTCCAGCGCCTCCAGCTGCTTGGCGAGCGCGCCCTCCTCTCCCACCGTCTGCGCCTGCGTCTTTGTCTGTGTCTGTGTCTGTGTCTGTGTCTGCGGAGCCGCCGTTGGCGCTGCGCTGCCGGTTTCCGAAGATTTTGTTTTTCCTGCTGCTGAGGAGGAGGAAACTTGCTCCATAGCCGCACCGCCTCCTCCCCCCCCCCCGCCCCCCCCACTTCCCTCACCCTCCCCACCCCCCCCTCCACCCCCCCCACCATTCCTCGCGACGCCAGCGTGCGACATGGCATCGGCGGGAGTATGCATTCTCTCGCGCGAACTCGCGCGATTTCGCTCGGGGTCGGCGGTGTGAGAGGCACTGTGACAAATAAACTGTTGTTCCAGCGCCTTGGCACGGTCTAACACCACCTGCAAAAAAATGAGGAATTACTAGAGACATTACTACACACGTTTCTCCACACTGTTGCTCCAGTGCCTGGACACGAAAAAAAAATGACGAATTATATATACATATAAATAATGTATAAAAATACAGACATTCCAATACACAGTACTACACACACGTTTCTCCACACTGTTGCTCGAGCGCCTTGGCGCGGTCCAACGCCTGCACACATTGCTCATTATAAACTGCATCAGTACCACACAAGTTACTACACACATACACATTACTACGCACATATGCACATTACTACACATATATATACACACACGCACACACACCTTGAGCTCACGCCTAATCGAGTCCTTAAGAGATTTCAGCATCTCCATCACCTCCTTCCGCAAATTCTCAACCTCTTGCCCCTGCCCCCCCCCCCCCGCCAACGAACCGTTGGTCTCAGCTCCTGCCTTATGTATGTGGGTATCATCTTGCTGGTGCGCTGTGGCAGTTGTAGTGTCGGCTTGTGGGTGGGTGAGTTCGTGGGCGGGAGGGCGGGTGCGGAGGAGAGCGCGGAGAGACAGATCCTGTTCTTGGAGTTTTTGTTCGAAGAGTTCGTATAAAGCGTTGACCTCGTCCTTGCCTTGCGCCAGCCTCTGAAAAAATCGATGATAAAAATCGATAACAAAAAAATGAATAACACAGTAGAAAGCTGTACGCGGGAGGGGGAGGAGGATTACCTCCTCGAGCTCAAGGCAACGTGCATCCAGTGCGTCTAGGTGACGTGCATCACGTGCATCTCCGCTAGCACCCTGTCCGCCGACAACTCCATCCTCCTGTGTGTGTGTGTGTGTGTGTGTGTGTGTGTGTGTGTGTGTGTGGGTGTGTGAATGTATGTATGTATGTATGTATGTATGTATGTATGTACATACGTGTTACGTCCTAACTAAACCACCCATGTATGTATGCATGTATGTGTGTGTGTGTGTGTGTGTGTGTGTGTGTGTGTGTGTGTGTGTGTGTGTGTGTGTATTTGCGTGTGTGTGTGCATGTGTGTGTGTGTTTGTGGTGTGTGTGTGTGTGTGTGTGTGTGTGCGTGCGTGTGTGTGTGTGGAGTTGTCAGCCGCGAAAAGGCGGCACAAATTCTGAAAAGTAAGTGCCCAAGTATCATTACCACGTAAAGTCACACTAAAGAGAGCACTGATGACATTTTTTACCTGAAGAAAAAAGCAAAAAAATATTCGACCTGTTGGAGAGAAATATAAAAAAAAATTAAAAATAACCTGTTGGCCGACACCTCCTCCCCCCTCCCGCACCCTCTCCAGAGCATCACATTTCAGGTCTAGAGCATCAAATTTCTGTTCAAGAGCATCACATTTTCGGCCAACCACTCCACCCTCCTCTCGCACCCTCTCGCACACCTCGCCAAGCGCATCACACCTCTGGTCCAGAAGATCACACTTCTGGTCCAGAGCATCACACTTCCCGACCTTCTCGTTGAGAGCATCACACGTCTGTCTCAGCTCCTCACATTTCTGGTCCAGAACATCACACTTCTGGTCCAGAGCATCACACTTCCCGACCTTCTCGTTGAGAGCATCACACGTCTGTCTCAGCTCCTCGCATTTCTGGTCCAGAACATCACACTTCTGGTCCAGAGCATCACACTTCCCGACCTTCTCGTTGAGAGCATCACACATCTGTCTCAGCTCCTCGCATTTCTGGTCCAGAACATCACACTTCTGGTCCAGAGCATCACACTTCCCGACCTTCTCGTTGAGAGCATCAC
>Ga0315905_10004889_pt1 | contig 13693 bp, 9 predicted proteins | sample LakEriMetagenome_5_FD_203522 | JGI IMG/M metagenome (GOLD analysis project Ga0315905, IMG submission 203522) | Freshwater fungal communities from buoy surface, Lake Erie, Ohio, United States - Buoy 4 MA121 | ecosystem: Environmental > Aquatic > Freshwater > Lake | place: USA: Lake Erie, Ohio... | reverse complement strand
CGCACCGCTTCTTCTTCAACGAGCACTTTGTGTGAAAGCGGGTCGTCGGGGTCAATTTCAACGAGCCGACCTTCTGCTTTCGACACAATTTTTTGTGTCACTACCAAAACATCGTTGTCGAGAAGTGGCCCATTGGGTTCGCCTGAGCATGCTTCAACAATGATGTCTCCTAGTTGCATGCCGGGAATAATTTCCCCAATTCCTTCAACACCCCACGCGGTTAACTTGCTCATATGGCTCTTATGTTGCCACGCCAATGGCGCTCAAGCACGTTTGGGTGAGCGCAGCAGAAATTTCTGCTGTTTTCATAACGGTATTGGTAGCAATACAGCGCAATCCTTCACGTTCCACAGCGGAAATGAGGTGCTCGTCGGCGGTGTCGATGACCAAAGTAGAAGCAATGGGCGCATACAACCGAGCCACACCCACCACACTGGGTTCATGCCCCATCTCGCTCATCATGCGGTCGGCGGGGCCTTTGAGTGCTGCGCCAGCAACGATGGGGGAAATAGCTACAACGGTGTCGCGACGTGCGGTAAGTGTTGCGTCGAAGTTCTTGAGTGCTCGCATGGGGCCAATGGAAACGATCGGGTTCGATGGAGCAATAATGATTGCATCGGCAGAGCTCATATCATTGAGCCCGAGAGCAGATGCCTCAGCAACACCAGCAAAGCGAACACTGCGAATAGCAACTGAGTGGCGGAGCTTGACAAAGTATTCCTGAAATGAAATTTCACTACCGTCAACAAGTGTGACCATGGTGGAAACACGTTCATTGGTCATGGGAATTACACGAAAGCCAATGCCGAATGCTTGAGTAATTTCTGCGGTCACTTCTGCAAGTGTTGCGCCTTCGGCGAGACGTGTGGTGCGATAAAAATGTGTCGCAAGGTCGCGGTTGCCTAAGCCAAACCACGACTCTCCGGCCAGTGAATGTGCAGGGCGAACATCGGCAAAACGCACGAGGTTTTCCATGGTGACAAAAGTTTCATTGGCAAGGCCCCAACCGCGTTCAGGGTCAATTGATTCCGACACGGTGTAGGTAACAGTGTCGAGGTCGGGAGAAATCGACAAGCCATGCATCACGGTGTCATCGCCGGTATTCACAATTGTCACGAGTTTGTTATGGGCAATGGCATGTTGGGCACCACGCAAGAAACGTGCAGCACCTACTCCGCCTGAAATCACACAAATCATGGGTGTTTGCTCCACATCATCCTCCTGAGCGTAGAGGCGCAACTGTTAGAGTCAACTTCCATATGGCACGCGCATTAATTACCGGCATTACAGGTCAAGATGGACAACACCTTGCAGAGTTCTTGCACTCCAAGGGTTATGAAGTCTTTGGCATGATCAAGGGCCAGAACAACGCTCGTGCAGAACTCTTGCGTGACGAGTTCCCGTATGTTGAATTGTTATCGGGCGACCTCACCGACCTACCGAGCTTGGTCTCGACACTCGAGCGTGCTCAACCCACCGAAATTTACAATCTGGGTGCAATTTCTTTTGTGCATTTCTCCTGGACCCAGGCAGAGCTCACGGCCAATACAACCGGTCTTGGCGTATTGCGCATGTTGGAAGCCATTCGCATGGTGGGTGGAGCCCAAAATAACCCGATGCGTTTTTACCAGGCCTCTTCTTCGGAAATGTTCGGCAAAGTACGTGAAGTGCCACAAACAGAACTCACTCCGTTCCACCCGCGTTCGCCGTATGGCTGCGCAAAGGTGTTCGGCCACGACATCACTGTGAACTATCGCGAGAGCTACGGCATGTATGCCTGCTCGGGCATTTTGTTCAACCACGAGGGTCCGCGCCGCGGTCTCGAGTTTGTTACACGTAAAATTTCTAACGCTGTTGCTCGCATCAAGTTGGGCGTGCAGCAAGACATTTCACTCGGCAACCTCGACGCCAAGCGCGACTGGGGCTATGCCGGCGACTATGTGAAGGCAATGTGGCTCATGTTGCAACAAGATGAACCCGACGACTACGTGGTGGCCACGGGCGAAACGCACTCCATTGAAGAATTCTTAGAGTTGGCATTTGCTGAAGTCGGTATTTCCGATTGGCACCCATATGTCACTCAAGATCCGAAATTCTTCCGACCCGCAGAAGTCGACCTGCTCATTGGTGACCCCACCAAGGCAAAAACAAAATTGGGCTGGACACCAGAAGTTGACTTCCCACATTTGGTGAAGATGATGGTGGAAAACGATTTGCGCATTGAAAGCGCAAAACTCAATCGTTAATGGTGGAGAGTGAGCTAGCCCTCAACTGGGCGGTCGCTCATTGCTTCAAGCATCGACTCCACATCGGGTGTATCGCCACTTGCGATGCGACTACGTAGTGCAAAGGCAAAGACACAAAGTGCAAGTGTGGAAGACACCACCGATGCAATTTCCACTCGCAAGAACAAGTCGTTGCTCGAGAGCCATGTGGCGAGCACAAAACTGGTCATTCCCGCAGTCCAACCCAGCGCAACCCACTTATGGCCATGCAACGCAATTACTGCTTGTGCTGTGGCTAAAGCCATCATGTACAACGCGCTCCCAAGAGCCAACAACGTGAGTGTGCGGCGGTCGAGGTCGCTTTGGTACACGGCTTTCAAGATGGGTGGGCCAGCAATAGCCGAACCGCCAACGCCAATAACTCCAATGGCAATCACCGCGTAGGTGAGGTGGCGAAAGGCCACGCGAAATTCAGTGAGGTCGCCATGTGCGGCAAGGCGAGCAAGTCGTGGCAAAAGAGCGGCCTGAATTGCTTGGAAAAGAAAAAGTGGAACGCGAGCAAGTAATACGCCGTTACCAAATTTGGTGACGAGTTCAGATTCTGAACTATCGGCCAAAATATTCATGCCAATGGGGCCGGCATTCACCAATGCCGCAGCCATGATGGAGCCACCTAATAGCCACCCCAGGTTCGGAGTAATTTCCGACCACGATGCGGGTTCGCCATCTTCAGTACTGAGCGCTCCGCGAAAATAGACAATGGCAACACCGAGAAGTGGGGCAAGAGCAACAACCATTGCGTAGGCGCCAATTACTTTCACGCCAATGAGCCACAACGCAATGCACCCGGCAATACGCGTAGCGCCGTCCATCCCCATCACGATGCCGTAGTCAACGAATTTTCCGGTACCAGAACAAATACCACGGGCCAGGTGAGCAGGTGCGTATCCCACAAAGGCCAAAATGAGTGCTGCTGTTACTAGCCAGTGGCCTTCAAAGAAATCTTTGGTGAGCCATGGGCTGCCAGCAAGAACAAGCGCACTCACTATTGCTGCAAGACCAATAGTGAGCGGAATGATTTTACGGACAACGGGTAGACCCCCTTGGCCAAGAGCACGGCGATGCGCGAGTGCACGGCCGACTTCTTGTTCAATGGGCATGAAAAAACCTGGTGCCAGGGCAAAGGTCGCAAACCACAATGCAACGATGGGCTTGAAATTTTCCTGGCCCAGTGCTTGTTGGCCAACTTTGAAAAATGCGTAACTTGCGACGCCGGCAACTAAAAGACCAATACCAACGGGAACCGTGCCTTCAGGAAGTGGAATTTTCTCGTCGAGAGTTCGCTTCTCGCTAGCACCGTTGTTATTCACGCACCTTGCAGGCTAGTGCTGTTAGTTGTTGCGCAGCGGTGAGCGTTCGCTCAATTTGTTACAAAGAAGCGTTGCAATGCTTCTTGCATGATCAGCAACTTCTGCAATATGTGTTGCGAGCTCGGGGTTTTCTGTTTGCAGCGCGGTCATTGCTTCACGACGGCGTACCTGCAGTTGTTGAAAGGCGAGCACTCCTGTGCCCACCGTGACATATAGGGCCTCTTTGCCGTATTCAGACACTTTTTCCGCAATCTGTGGCACATCAATTTCTGACAAATCAATGTCGACAACGGGTACTTTGCAGGAAGGAAGGCGAAAGTCGCTGGGAATGTTCACAAGGTGAGGGTATCTGGCACTGCTAACTTTTGCAAGCACTTTGGGCAGTGGAGGAGCCTTTTCGGGACTCCCTACTAGCCTTACCCCATCACGGATTTCACCTCTTACCAGTGGCCGAACGACGGCAACGCGGTGCCACCCGTGGTGGCATCGATGGTGGTGTTCTGCGACCCAGTGGGGCCAGAAGGGCTGGTCAGTGCCGACTTCGCCGAAGTTGTGGCCGGCTTGGTGGGTCAAGACTACGAGTCGCTCCAGTACCTCTTTTTCCTGGCGGGGCCCGACGACGAGGTGCGACAAGCCTACGAAAGCCACATTGCCCAACATTTGCCGCTCGCTGCCGTGCGCAAAGTGGAAGGTAACCCTGGTTATGGGCCAACCCAAAATGCCGCAGCCCGTTTGGTGGAAGGCGACAATGGTCTCTTTCTCTTTTTGCACGACGACGTGTGTCTTGCCAGCAATGCGGTGAGTGAACTCGTCACCGAACTGTCGCGTTCCAATGCGGCCGTGGTGGGCCCAAAGCTTGTGCAGTGGGACGACGCATCGCTCTTGCAGCATGTGGGAATGGGCGTCGATCGTTGCGGCGAAATTGACCCCATTGTGCTTCCAGGAGAAAAAGATCAACAACAACACGACGCAGTAGCCGACGTGTTTTGTTTGCCCAGTGCTTGCTTGCTGGTGCGGTCCGACCTGTTTCGCACTTTGGGTGGTTTTCATCCGGGCATCACCTTTGGTGGCGAAGAGATGGACCTGTGTTGGCGGGTGCATCTCACCGGCGGCCGTGTTGTTGTAGTGCCAAGTGCGGTTGCGCGACACCGTGAAAATTTCACGTCTCGTCAACCACTCATTGAGCTCACCACAATGAGCGAAACACATCGGGTGGCAACAGTTTTGTCGTGCACTTCTGGTGCGCGACTCTTGCCCGTCTTTTTCCAAATGCTCGGGTTATCACTGTTGGAACTCCCCATTGCCATCGCAACAGGAAAATGGAAACAAGGAGTGGCGGCACTTCGGGCAACATGCGGCGGTGTGTTGCAGTTCGGTTCTATTGCAAAACGGCGCCGCGCGGTGCAGCAATCACGTCTCGTGAACGATGCTGAAGTGCGCGACTTGCAGGTGCGTGGCAGTGCTCGCGCCACAAACTTTTTGCGCTTGCGTCGTGCGGAAAATGAAGCGCGTCGACGCGAGTCATTTGTGGTTGCCAAAGAACGAGAGCGCCGTCAGCGTTTCTCCGTTGTTGTTGGTTGCATGCTTGCCGCAATAGTGCTGGTAGGAAGTCGTCAACTCTTTTTCCGTGGAGTAGCAAATATCGGTCAGTTTGTGCCCTTTACCGAGTCGTGGCGTTCATTGGCAGCCGCGTATCGATTGGGTTGGTGGCCAGCAGGTTTTGGTTCGTTGTCGCCTGCTCCAACAGGAACCGCACTGGTTGCCGTTGCCTCGTTTTTCTCTTTGGGAAACCCGGCGCTCTTACGAACACTTGCCATTGTGGGTCTGTTACTTGTTGCTGCAATAGGGATGTGGCATGCAAGTGCCGCCGTGTCATCAAGTCGGGCCCGCATTGCTGGTGTCGTTACTTACCTTGCTTTGCCCATCGGGTATGAATGCATTGCAACAGGGCGTTGGGGCGCACTCGCTTGCTTTGCGGCACTTCCCTGGGTCATTGCAGCTTTCAATACTGCACGTCATGTCGATACCGCCCGTGCAAGTGATATTGCACGTCAGGGTGTGCGACTTGGTCTTGTGATTGGTGTTGTTGCGGCCTTTGAGTCTTCCTTTGTTCCTGTGTGTGTTGTGCTCTTTGGTCTGTGGTGGCTGAGCGGCATCGTTTCGGGTGGAACAGCTTCAGTTCGAGGAGCGGCGAGTATTTTCGGCGTAGGTATTTTCAGCGCATTGCTGCTGCAACTCATGTGGCTGAGCAACTACGTCAATAGCAACTGGTGGCAAACAATTGTTGGTTTCGACTCGGGTGTAGGAATGCAAAAGGGGCTCAAGGAACTAGCAAGTTTCGATTTTGGGCGCTTTCACTTAGCAACGTTTGCTCTGTTGTATTTCTTCGTACTTGTAGTGAGCCTTGGCACTGCGCGTGGTGAGCGTTTTGTGCTTGCGTTACGCGGTGCAACGTTTGTTGTTGTGTTCCTCGGTTTTGCGGTCGTGGGCGATACTCGTGCGGTGAATGCAGCCATGCCCGACCCTGCTGTGCTTCTCACAGTGGTGGCATTGGGTCTTGCGCTCGGAGCCATCTCTGCGGTGGAAGCTTTCGATGTAGACGTAAAGGGTCGTAAATTTGGATGGCAGCAACCCGCAAGCGTGTTGGCACTCTGCGCCATCGCAGTAGGAGCATTCCCTCTGGCCGTAAACGCGGCAAATGGCCGATGGAACCAGCCGTCCTCTTCGTTGTCAAGTTTGTTATCGCAACTACAGAAGAACCCGACTGAGGGTGACTATCGCATTTTGTATTTGGGTAACCCGCAGTTGTTGCCTGCAGCTCCACGCACAGTTCCCTTTGGCGCAAAAGACACTGTGCAGTTGGGATACGCCATTACCGATGACGGTGCTGCAACTTTGTATAACCAGTGGGCTGCGAAAAGAACCTCTGCAGTTGTTTCGCTAGAAAATACTTTGCAAGACCTGAGCGAAGGCAACACACCTCGCATTGGCCGCTTGCTCGCACCGCTCGGAGTGCGCTACATCGTGGTGCCACTCATTGACGGGTCACGAAGTACTCGTGCGCAACCATTGCCGCTTCCGCAGGGTCTGATGAGCGCGCTAGAGGTTCAGCTCGATTTTCGTCGTCAATACTTTGCCAGCGATTTAGTTATTTATGAAAACGTTGCGTGGGCACCGACGCTCGCGCAACTTACTGAAGCTGGCATTGTGGCAAGTAAGAACGCAGGCAATGAAGCACTCGTGTTGTCTGACCTGCGTGGTGCAACGCCAGCTAAAACTGGTTTCATCCCTGGTCGCGCAACGCAAAAACTCAATGTTGGCGGTGGAACAGTGAGCGCAGCTATTCCTTCTTCATCGCGTTGGCGTCTAGAGATCAAGAATCAAGAAGTGCTCTCGCGTCCAGCATTTGGCGCAATTCAGGCCTTCGATATTCCTGCCGATGTACCTGCAAATACAGTTGCAACGCTTGCCTTCTCGCGACCATTGACGCATGTGCTGCTCGTCATTGCTCAGTTTGCAATGTGGGTGTTTGCCGTGTTCTTCGCTCTTGGTATTCGTTTCAGACGCAGGCGCCTTGGTGAAGTTTCTTTGAGTTCAGATGCCCGTGATATTTCCTTTGGTGGTGGTGGGCAATGAAGACATGGCGTCGACTGGTGTCGTTGGCTGTGTTTGCCGCTTGCGCAGCCGGAGTATTGCTGCTGTCAGAGTCAGGCAAAAGTGCAGTTAGCCAAGAAGTCAATGATGCTCCAGCCAAGGTGCAGCAAGCTTTTCCGCACGTAGCAAATATCGCTGCAATTAGTAGTTCTTGGTACTGCCCTGGTGTGCCACTAGGTGGCGATGCCTATGCAGGAAACGACTATGGCGGAACCATCACTATTTCCAACCCCACCGATACTGAAGTTCAAGGTGTGGTGACGCGCTATGCAACAGATAATGATCCTGAGATTGTTTCCATTGTTGTTCCGCCGCGCGATTCTCTCGTTTATAACTTCAGCGAAGGTGCCAGTGGGGCATATGTCAGTGCATTGGTAGAACTTGCTGGCGGTAAGGGAACATCGGTTGAACAGCGAGCTATATATCCAGCCGGCGACTCAACCCAGCCGTGTGTGAGTCAGCCCTCAACGCAGTGGTTTTTTGCCGATGGTTTTACTGCGAGCGATAGTAAAGAAGATCTTCTCTTAACGAATCCATTGCCCGATGCAACAGTAATTAACGTGCGCTTCGTGACGAAAGACGGGGAACGTCAACCCTCCGCGCTCCAGGGTTATGTTCTTCCTCCACATTCTTTACGTGTGCTCGATATTGCAAGCCAAGGCGCTCGCGGTGAAGAACTTGTGGGTGTAGAACTACGCGCCGTGAGCGGAACTTTTGTTGCAGCGCGAGCGCAACATTATTTAGGCACTGGGCGCTTGGGTTATTCATTGAAATTAGGTGCTCCGGAAGTTGCCACCGACTGGTGGCTGACAACGGGCGACTATCGCGGAAAGCCCAATGAGCAAATTATTGTGTTTAACCCAACGCAAGACGAAGCAAAAGTGGTTGCACTATTTTCTGGTGAAGGTGGGGTAGGTGTTGCACCACTCAACCTCACTGTGCCGGCACACCGTGTGGTATCTCTTGCGATGTCGAATATCGCCGGGTTAACAGAGAACCGATTCACGGTGTCGTTCTCAGTTCTTGAAGGCACGGGCATAGTGGTGGAACATGTTTCCACTCGTCAGTTGGAAAAGTCGATGGCAACCACTGTTGACCTTGGTGTGCCCTTTGTGATGGCTGCAAAGCAGTGGGCCATTCCGTCGCCTATTGCGCCCGGAACAACCGATGCTATTGCCCTTACCAATGTGACCGCGTTGCAAGCCAGTGCGCGCATTGAAGGAGTGGGCCCAGCAGGTGCGCTACCTATTGCTGGCTTAGACGCAATTGTCGTAGAGCCTGGTGCAACGCGCTACGTCGCTCTCCCTGAGGGCCTGGTGTTGGGGCAGTTGCAAGTTGTTTCTACGCAAGATCTCATTGTGGTGCGTTCTCTTCCCCGCACGTTTGGTGTGAAGGGAAGAGATCTTGTTGCAGCACTGCCTGTGAAATAGGTTTTATTTCGGCGCAGACTTTTCAAACAATTGTTCTAGAAGATCAATTTGTTCGTGTTCAACCACTTGGGAATATGCATCTGAGGAAATATAGAAAACTAAGGCCATGACAAGGCCAACGGCAGTTGCTACTCCTAAGGCCTGCACCCACTTCACCCAGCGTCGGCTAGGAGCTGGGAGTAGCGCCATGGAGAGAACCGTGAGTAAAGCCAGAATGATGCAAATGAGAGTGGTCATTCCATTGAGCGAACCAGAAGCTCTACTCACACGGTCTGCGCGGTTAAAAATAAGTTGCGTTGCCTGGTCTACAATCACTGCAGCTTCCGATGCTAAATCGTCGTTGCCCTCCAAACTTTGTTTCAAAAATTTGAAGGCATCAATGATTTTTCTAAATGCGGCTTCGGCACGTGGGTCTCCACCAGATGGAGCGCGAGCATCAACTTCGTATTTGCTCACCGCATCTAAGTAGTTGAGAGTGAGCCCTTTCATAATGGGGGTAAGTTTCGGATCAAAAGCTTGCGCCTCTTCAATGACAAATTTCAAAGTGGAGGTTTCAGCGAAAAGAGTATCTTGAGCAGATACTTGGTCATTCCATACGTTCACAATGACAAAGGCCAGTAGCAGGGCGAAAACGGTTCCAATGAATCCGAATACGGCAACGAGACCTTCTGTGTCATCGCCTTCATTTCGAATACGAGTACTTAAAACTAATTTAACAACAGGAATAACAATGACGATGGGAATACCAATGCTGATGAGAGCAATGAGCCAAATAGGAAGGGCGAGGAAACCATCAAGCATGAGGTGAAACTTTCTTCTCAAAGAGTAATTAGAAGAAATCTTATAATAAAGCCACCTATTTTTGTCTGATGCGACCCCGCCTGTGAAGTAACTGAACTACTCCGGCCGTTGCATTTCTAGCGCTTGTTCTACACGTTTAATTTGTTCATCTTCTGCTTTGCGGGTGTAGTCGTCTGAAGCAATGTAGAACACGAGTGACATCACGAGGCCCACTGAGATTGCAACCCCGAGTGACTGCACCCACTTGATCCAGCGTCGGCTTGGTGCGGGCAGCAATGCCATGGTGAGAACGGTGAGCAGGGCCAGAACAATGCATACCAACGTGGTCATTCCATCAAGTGAACCAGAAGCACTGCTCACGCGATTTTCACGATCGTCGACGAGTTGCTTCACTTCTTCAAGAATGATTTGTGCCTCGGCCTTTTTATTGTCATCACTTTCTAAGTCTTTTTCGAGAATGTTGAATTCTTCGAGGAGTTTTTCAAATGCTTCTTCGGCACGTGGGTCTCCGCCCGCAGGAGCAGTGGTATCAATTTCGTACTTGCGCACATTTTCAAGGTATTCAATGGTGAGACCCTTCATGACGGGGGCAAGTTTCGGGTCGAAAGCCCGTGTTTCCACAATGATTGATTCCAAAGTGGTGGTTTCATCGAAAAGAATATTCTGCGCAGAAACCTGGTCACTCCATACGTTCACAATGATGAAGGCCAACAGCAAAGTAAAAGCAGTACCGATGAATCCAAACACGGCAACAAGACCTTCGGTGTCGTCACCTTCAGCTTGGATGCGCGTATTGAAGATTGCCTTTACCACTGGGATGACGAGAAGAACTGGAATACCGATGCTGACGAGCACGATGAGCCATAGTGGAAAGGCGAGGAATCCTTCAAGCATGAGATAACTCTTTCTCTAAAAAGTAGGTAGCGCGACCCTACATTAATTCGTGGCCCTAAATGGAAAATGCATAAGGTGAGGGTGTGAAACTCATTGTGGTTGTGGCGGTGGTTGCAGTTGCGGCGGTACTTGCCCAGTTTTTGCAACGTCGTAAGCCTCAAGCCCCGACGCAGCCCAAAATGGAAGTGCCCGCGCAGGTTGACAGAAGCGATTTCGCCCAGCCAGAGGCGCAGTGGTTAGTGGCTGTTTTCTCGTCGGCTACGTGTGCTACGTGTGTTGACGTGTTGGCAAAAGCTCAAGCATTAGCGACTGCTCAAGTTGCAGTAGTGAATGTGGAATATCCCGAACACAAAGACTTGCACGATCGTTATGGCATCGATGCAGTGCCTACCGTCGTCGTTGCCGACGTAGATGGGGTAGTGCGTGGAAGTTTTATTGGACCCGTATCGGCGACCGACTTGTGGGCTGGTGTTGCTGAAATTCGTCAGCCAGGTTCGCGAGCAGTTTCAGATTGTGCAACTTCACCCGTTGTTGAAGGTGATTGAGAAGCAGATTCGCTTAAGCCCTGCTGAACAAGGCGCAGCACTGCTGGCCCGTCGATGGTTTCTTCTTCCAACAAGCGCTGTGCCACAAGGTCGAGACCGCGACGGTGTTTGGTAAGAACTTCACGAGCGCGCGTTTCTTGTGCGCGCAAGATGCGAGCAATTTCTCCGTCGACCAACTTGGCAGTGTCGTCGCTATATTCGCGACCACTGGTCATGAGGTCTTCGCCAAGAAACACTTGTTGCTGGCTGTTCCAGGCCATGGGGCCAACTGCTTCGCTCATTCCCCATTCGCGCACCATGCGCCGAGCAATGCCGGTTGCTTGTTCGAGGTCATTTGCTGCGCCGCTATTTAAGTTGCCAAAGACCATCATCTCGGCAACTCGGCCACCCATTGCTTTGCAAATGATGTCTTCAAAGTATTCCTTTGAATAGGTGTGGCGTTCTTCGGGCAGGGTCCAGGTAACGCCCAGAGCCATACCACGCGGCAAAATGGTGACCTTATGAAGCGGGTCGCTGTGGGGGAGTACTGATGCGAGAACTGCATGGCCACCTTCGTGGTATGCCGTTGCTTTTTTCTCGTCGGCGTTGAGGACAAGGCTTTCGCGACTCGCACCCAAGACAACACGGTCACGTGCATTTTCGAAGTCGACGTGTTCCACTTGTTTTCCACCACGGCGCACGGCAAAGAGAGCAGCCTCGTTGACCAAGTTGGCAAGGTCGGCACCGCTCATGCCAGGAGTGGCGCGAGCCATAGTTTCCAAGCTGACCTCGGGGGCCATGCGCTTGTCGCGTGAGTGAACCTTCAAGATGGCAAGGCGCTCTTCGTATTCAGGCAATGGCACGATGATGGAGCGGTCGAAGCGACCTGGGCGCAACAGCGCGGGGTCGAGTACATCGGGGCGGTTGGTGGCCGCCATGATGACGATGCCTTCACTTGTTTCAAATCCGTCCATTTCGGCGAGCATTTGGTTGAGTGTTTGTTCGCGCTCGTCGTGACCACCACCGAGTCCGGCGCCGCGCTTGCGGCCAATGGAGTCGATTTCGTCGATGAAAATAATGGCACGGCCCATTTTGCGAGCTTGTTGGAAGAGGTCGCGTACGCGACTTGCGCCCACGCCAACGAACATTTCCATAAAGTCTGAACCAGTGACTGACAAGAAGCCCACACCGGCTTCACCCGCTACTGCACGAGCAAAGAGTGTTTTACCAGTTCCTGGCGGGCCAACGAGCAAAATGCCCTTGGGAATGCGTGCACCAATTTCTTTGAACTGTTCAGGCATGCGCAAGAAGTCGACCACTTCTTTGATTTCCATTTTGACGCCTTCATACCCAGCAACATCGGCAAAGGTGGTGGAAGGTTTGTCGGCGTTATAGGTTTTGGCGCGGCTGCGGCCAATAGACATGATGTTTCCTGCTTGGCCCATCGCGCGGCGCTGCATGAACACGAAAATGCCGATGATGAGAAAGAACGGCAACAAGATGGGCAAGAGGCTGGTGAACCAGTTGGCCTGTGGTGTTTTGTAGTTGTAGTCGACGCCCTGGTCTTTGAGAAGCTTCTCGTCGGCATCGCTGAGGATGGGGGCACCAGTGGTGGTGAACTTGCGTCCGTCGCTCAATGTTCCCGACAACACATTGGTGATGTTGTTGATAGAGACCGTGTCGACTTTGCCTAAGCGAACCTGTGAGAGAAACTCGGTGTAGGTGAGCTTCTCGGAATTCTTTGTAGGTATAAAGCGTGGCCCGAACACGAGCGCAAGAGCACCCACGGCAATGAGCCACACTGCCCATTTGGGAAGCTGTTGTTTGCCCGACTTCGCAGCGGTGGGGTCGGTGTTGTTGCGCTTGGCATTGAAGGGGCTCTTGCGAGGTTGGCGACCATTTTTCTGCGGTGAAGAGGGGGCGTTTCCGGGAAGCTGCGACGGGGGTGGTGGCGGGGGCAAGTTGCTCATGACCTCATGATATGGGCTGGGTGGTCGTCATGTATCCCCCACCTCGTAATCGGGTATGGATAGCGTTCTTCAATGGCTCGCCAATGCTCACGCTCCGGATGCTCGTCGCCAGCATCAATGACCCTTACCTATCAATACAACCGCTCAGTGGCCTGGATCGATCAACTGCAGGCTGAACGTGATCCGCATGCTTACGATCTCTGCGAGCGGCACGGAAAACGCACCACTGTTCCTTCAGGTTGGCGCCTCGAAGACCGCCGAGCCGTGTACCACTTCATCACACCTAATCGCCTTGCCGGGTAACTCACCTCCGCGGCACTCGAGCGATTACCGCGGTACCGCATCGCGCTATTCGTTGCCAACGGTCATTGGCGGTTGGCTGGGTTGTTATCTCGTTGCCAATATTCTCGGGGGCGTCATTGCGGGTGCGTCAAGTGCTCCTTCTGGCGAAGAACCCATCTGGATTCTGGGTGCATCGGCCCTTGCGTTGTGGACACCATTCATCGTCATGTTGGTGATGCTCTCGCGCAAATTGGGTTCAGGTAATTTTTGGAGCGACTATTCCGTTCGCTTTCGCCCAATTGATGCTCTCGGTATTCCTCTAGGAATTGCATCGCAAATACTTTTAGTGAGTGCGGTGTATTGGCCATTGCGCAAAATTTTCCCTAGTACCTTCGACGCAGCAGATGTTGAAGATCGTGCACGTGACCTTTACGACCGCGCTGATGGCGGATGGCTGATCGTTCTCGTGCTCATTGTGGTGGTTGGTGCACCCATTGTTGAAGAACTCGTGTACCGAGGATTCATACAAGGAACTTTGCGGGG
>Ga0315905_10004887_pt1 | contig 13697 bp, 18 predicted proteins | sample LakEriMetagenome_5_FD_203522 | JGI IMG/M metagenome (GOLD analysis project Ga0315905, IMG submission 203522) | Freshwater fungal communities from buoy surface, Lake Erie, Ohio, United States - Buoy 4 MA121 | ecosystem: Environmental > Aquatic > Freshwater > Lake | place: USA: Lake Erie, Ohio... | reverse complement strand
AGGGCGCTAAACCGTGACATGAGCGTGTCACGGACGTCCTGGCACAAGAAAGTGATTCTAGGTCGGAACAGTGTATTTAGGGTGTTCCGTCTATATTTGTGGTTGTCCGATCTAATGTTGCAATGATCTTTGAGTAAAGGCTCTTGTGCGACAAGGACACGGGACAGGAGGCGAAGAACGCCATAGCACCCGTACTCATAGGTCCATGCCCGTACTACTACGACACAGTAGACATGGATACTCATGCGTCCTTGCGCTACTCATACGTCCAGCGCGTTTTACTAATACACAATACCATAGAACAGGTAGGTCTCCAGGGTGGCGTCGGCCTCCTGAGATTCCAGTGATATCTTGAACCGCACTACCATGCACGCTCTCAAGGAGTGGGTAGACGGGGAGTCGGCTGACGCTATCTTGTCTCACCCCCCCCCGCGCGCTCCCGAGCCCACGGGTGGGCGGTACTGCAGCATGCTGTCTCTCGAGTCTCAGTCGCAGGTGGGACAACTGACATGAAAAAACAAACGCCAAAAAACGGGCGTTTTGGGGCGTTTTGGGCGTTTTTTGAGCGTTTTTGGGCGTGCGGGTCCAAAAATGCGGGTCAAAAAATGCGACCCCTGGCAAGTTCGAGATTCCGAGTCTCCAGAAAAAGTGCCAACGTCAGTCATAAGGCCCTCTCGGCCTAAGAGAAGAGCAAAGCAAAGAAGATTGAAGATGAAGTGCAACAGCGCGGTAGGGCTTCTCCTGCTCGTCTCGGCGTCATGCGCCGTGGCGCACATGCCCACCTACGTTGGCTCCGCCAACTGGGAGGATCCAGGTGCGTGCATGCCCCCGCCTTTTTGCTTGACGCAGTTTCGTGAGGCAAGGCTTGTCTTGCTTCAACTCTTGTGTCTACTACCCGCCCGCCATTCCTCACCTAGCTGGCGAGTTGTTGGTGTTAATCGCAAGCCCCTTGCGTCCCTGACGCATGGGCTCGACAACTTTGGTACCAGTGAACCTGGGCGACATTACTGTCAACTCCTGGGCAGTCAGTACGAAGCTGGAGCCGAAAGAGGTCATGTACTACAAGGTGATTCCGACCGGAAAACGTGGTGCGCGCGCGTTCGTTCGCGCGCGCTCTTGGCCCAACCCTCCTTGTTTGTCCTTGCTCGATGAGTGCTGACGGCTTGGCTGCGGTGCAACCACGTCTTGGCAGTTCTCGGGCCCTAAGACAAAGGGCCCGTTCAACCTTGAAGACACGACCAACTTCTTCCTCGGCCTCTACGTCCCGCCGGGCGAGCAGGAGAAGGACTTTAAATTTTTCGTGGGCATCTGGGGCATGAGCCCCGCGACAATGAAGTGCCGGCGGTGGGAAGGGGGCTGGGGGCGCCGATCAGGCGGTGCGGACCACGCTCATCCTCCCCCAACCCCCGAGGTGCACGATCACACCAGCCACCTCGGCAAGAAAGACGGCCACGACCATTTCGTCAAACAGATGGTTGCAGACGGATACACAACAATCGTCGGACCTGAGGCGATTCCTGAGCGTGTCAAGAAGTCTCCCAAAGCGCCCAACGACGTGATGATTTTCATGGCTGACACCACACCAAAGATTGGCGTGAAATTCGAGCCGTTCACGCCGACAGTGTTCCAGCCGCGCGGCTCCTGCATTTCGCCGTTCCCCCGCGAGGGCGAGTACTACATGGCCATCTGGGGCGAGGACACACAGACCAAGGCGCACCACTTCTCGGTCGGCCTCGGCCTCAAGGAGCGCGACGTCATGGCCTTCCCCAACACAATTCTCATGGACTACATCGTCATCAAGATGATGATGTGGAACCACTGGTCCGTCGGCGCCGTGATCGCACCCATCATCGTGCTAGTCTTGCTGGCCTTCGCCGGCATGGGCTTGTCTGCCGCCAAGGGCATGCCACCTACGCCCTTCCAGGTGCTTGTAATCACGGGCGGAAGCGGGCTCTTGGGCTTCGGCATCGAAATTGCCGTGCAGCTATCCTGGGCGCTCTCCGTGGCCGATCACGGAAAAAATGAGGCCGGTCTTCAGGTTTCTAACCCTGTGTGTTGAGGGGAATAGAGAGAGAGCGAGAGAGACAGGGGACAGATCGATTCCCGTATTCTTATTCTATTCTTGTGTTCAATTGCTGGTGACACGGCTGGCTCTCTCTCTCTCTCTCTCTCTCTCTCTCTCTCTCTCTCTCTCTCAGATTGTGCTGGGCATCGTCGTCCCCATGGTCTTCGGTCTCATATGCATCTTCTTCGCTTTCACCGAAAGTTGCTGCTGCCGCCCGGGCTGCATGCCCATCAGATACAAGCTCGGCCAGATCTCCGCCTCCATTTGCACTAGGTATGGGATAGTCTTTAGTCTTCTCTTTCTCTCCGACCTGGGAGAGAGACTTGTTGTCCTCTATCTCTTTCTCTCCGACCTGCGAGAGAGACTTGTCTCTTCTCCCCCTCTCTCCCTCTCCCTCTCCGTCGCGGAGATCTCCTTGTTCTGTATACGTGTTTTTGCCCAGATTTAGGCCATGTTGGCGTTCTAGACTCGAAAATGGACTGAATCCGGGCCATATTGACGTATAGCCGCTCCTGGCCCACTTCTCACACCACCCCCTTCTTCCTCCCCTCGAAGACCCCTATCCGGTCCTACTCCGCCCAAATTCGAATGAAGAGAAGAACCCCCCCACAAAAACCATACCTGCCAATCCGACGCACGTGTGTATATGTATAAATATCCGAGTCGTTTCTTGGAACCTCTACGCTGTGTATTCTGATTATTGATATCTAGGTCCCGGGTAGCCGGGACCTAGGGCTAATTAAAGATAAAATGTATTCTCTGGACTTAATCCGTGAATCCTACAATTCGGCAGGGCTGGATGCGCGCGTAGAAGAGCGTCCGAGACATGTTTGTGCGGCACATGCTGCGTGCGCTCATGGCTTTCTGACCCTCTTATCAAACTGCACAGGATCATAGTGGTTCTCATAGGCGCGTTCCACCTCTTCGGCTGGCACGCTGGGTATATTGTGTTCCCGGTCCTTCTCATTGTCGCGGGGCTCCTGCCTCCCGCCCTCGCCGACTATGGCAAGGACAAGGATCTCCCTCCCTATCCCCCTCCCCCTACCGATGTCGAGGCTGCCAAGGTCGCCGGAGCACCGGGCGAGCACGTCATGGGGCGAGATGGCCCACATGAGATGTTTCCAGCTGGCGGAGACGGCGGCGCCCTGAAACACGACGATGGAAAAACTTTCGAGATGGGGGCCCCCGTGGCAGTCAAGAACACTTGATCTTGGTACGGTGCTGTTGCGTCTTTCAACAACATCACAACGCAATGGTATGTTGGATATTTAAGTAGCGCCTTACATCATCATTTTCGTTTTCAGCATTGACTTTCAAGTCCAAGATCGGGAGCAGGCGACATCTGCATCGCCGTCACTCCAAGTGGGCAGGTCCAAGCGTACCAGCATCGTGTGCACTCCACCCTTTACCACTCCTCCGTTACCACTCCTCCCTTTGCCTGTGCTCGTGCCCGTAGCAGTAGACTCAAATATTTGTAGATTGGTTGTATTATATCCCTGGTTGTATTACATCCCCTGGTTGTATTATATCCCCTAAGTCTCGTTGAATGCTCAGTCCTCTCGACAAATCGCTCCTCTGGATGTGTCGTCTGGGAATCTCTCCCCCCGCAGAATCTGATCGCTTGAGAGAGAGAAGGAGAAGAAAGAGAGAAAAGAGGTGTTGGAGGGAACAACTTGGTACACCACTTGTCAACGAATTAGGAACACACTAGAAACACATTAGGAACACATTAAGAACAACTTGGTGCACCCCTTGTCAACGAATCTTGAATCACAATACAAGTGTGCTGCTGAAACACGTGTACGTTTTCTTCTGCCCCCTTTCCTCCCTCCCCACTTGCCCTCTCCAGTTCTCTCTTTCTGTCTTTCCTGCTCTTCCATGTCACGGTGTCAGAGAAGGCCATGCTGAGCGTGCGTATGAAGCTGTAAGGAGTGCCTTGCAAACGCCAAACTGGTAGCGGGCGATCTTGATGACGCACGCGCGCGCGTCACTGGGGCCTCCATATCGCGAGGAAAGGACAGGTACAGCTCGCTCGTTCCTAAATGGGGGGGTTGCATCTGATGACATCTGGTCAGCCGTTGGCGCGGGCACATCATGCCTCTCTATCTCCTCGTTTGTCTGCAGTCTCACGGGTCGAGTCTAAGGGCCGCGGGCACAGGCAGTTATTAGTGGGGTGTTAGTATTATGTGGATATTACGAGTGTGTGGCGAATGTCTGCGAGGTAGTTCGAACTGGAGCACAAGAAAGGGGGCACAACCATCGGTTGGGAGGACAAACACCCGTTGGGCAAGCATGCCCGGGTAATAGACAGCTTCTCTTGTTATGTGTTGAGGAGAAGGCCGGGCCGGAGGAGAAGGGAGGAGAAGGGTTGCGAAACGTACTGTACTCCTGGCGAAGGAACGTGACGTTGTCAAGTCACATCCATCATCTAGTGTTGTTCCTAATAAACTCTCTCTCTCTCTCTCTCTCTCTGACTCTCTCCAACCCCCCCTACCTTCCTCCCTCCCTCCCTCTGCCTCTGCCTCTGTCTCTCCCTCGCCCTCTCCCTCTCCCTCTCTGTCTCTCTCTCACACGCACACACATTCATCTCGCTCGCGCGCTCGCTCGCTTGCTCGCGCGCGCGCGCTCTCTCTGTCTCGAAAGCCATGCCATCATGATGATAGTGTCATTTCAGGGTGTGGTGTGCGAGAGTTGCGTGTGGCCGAGCTTTCCAACTCCTACTCTCTCTCTCTGGAATCGACGTCACTTTTGCGTTGCTGCTGCTGTTGTTCTCCTGTTCTGTGGTGACCAGCTCTTGGCGTGCCTGCCCTGGTACGTTAGGGCCACCAGGCGCTCTTTCTCAGGGCAGGAAGTCACATCAAGGTCGTCGTGCTGCAGATTCGCCATGTTTTGTTTGTCATCCATCCTAGCAGCCCTCGCCACTTTTCTCTCTCGCACCACCATCTCACAATTTCTTTGGAGGGTTGATCTACCCTGTAACGTGAGCACCCGCAAGGCCCCAAGACGCATACATGCAGGCCATCGCCGCCCAGGCCGGAGGTGTCATCAGGGTTCCCCCCGCTCGCTCCTACAATGCAGGCAGGGCAGGACTCGTGGATGGAGTTGTGTACGCGACCTGCCGCGATTGTGTAGTGGGGTATAGTGGGCGTAGGGGAATAGGCGGGCGTAGGGGACTAGTGGGAATCGTGGGGCTTTGCTCGAAACTTTCTCTCTCCGTGCTCGCTCTCCCTCGCGCGCGCGCTCTCTCACTCTCGCTCTCTTTTTCCGGCGCAACCCTCTCTCTCCTCTGCTTGAGCGCAGGTGCCCCTGGTCCCCATGTAAGTGTGTAATGGAAAACAAATATAATAGGTAATATATCCTGCTTGAGTACACATATATCTGTAACTGACAGTAACAATATCCTCCTCCCCTACCTCCCCTCACCACCTCCTCCTCCTCCAACCGAGAACCAGTACTTGTTTCGTGTCAATAAAAAAAACCCTCCTACCCCTTGTCAATAAAAAAAAACCCTCCTACACTGCTCGCCAATGCATGCATGGAACAGCATGCATCCTCCGCCGCACCAGGTAGCATCCACGCGCACGTGCGCGCCGGGTAATACACGGGGGGGAAAACGTAACTCGCGTGGAGCGCCGCGTCTTCTCTGTTTTACATATGTGACATGTCTCCTCTCCCAGAGACTGCTCTCAACACGTGGACACACGTAGTGACACGTGTTGAAACACGAGGAGACACTCCTGTTACTGGCCCGCCGCGTGTTCAGCACAAGCCTCAGTCATGGCTCGCATCGCAACGTTTTCAAGCCACTTGAGGTCCGTGGTCTTGTGAGCCTATAATATACATATAATAGATACACACACACACACACACACACACACACACACACACACACACACACACACACACACGCACATACACACACAAACCTCGCAGATGAACCAGGGCTCGCGAGAGTCGGGCTCGAGCATCACGCCGTACTTGATCAGGTTCCACGCGAACTTGCCATAGAGCGCGTAGTCTTCCTTGCGCCAGTCCCGGTAGTTCTGTGTGTGTGTGTGTGTGTGTGTGTGTGTGTGTGTGTGTGTGTGTGTGATACACACACACACAGAGACATATACGCACACACAGACACACCGACACTCAGACATACATACCGTCGGGATATCTTTTGTGAAGTGGATGCCGAACATGGCAGGAGGGCCAGAGAAGGTATGCTCAATATTGTGCGCGGCGAACACACGTCCAAGCACCTTCATGATATCGGCACCAGCTTGATTAACGGTTGCGAGGGCATTAGTATTCTCAAGAATTTCCAGTGTTGCGTGCGCCGCGGAGATGGCAATCATATTCGCCGTAAAAGTTCCGCCGTGCACGACCCCACCCTTGAAGGATCCGATGACATCCATGACATCCTTCCGACCGCCGAAGCAAGCCACTGGGTACCCATTGCCCATCGCCTTGGCGTAGGTCGTCAGGTCGGCGTAGACGCCGTAGAGCTCCTGAGCGCCGCCTTTGGCGACGCGAAAGCCGCTTTTGACCTCGTCGAAGATGAGCAGGGCGCCGTGTTTCGTGCACAAGTCTCGGAGGCGTTGCAGCCACTCCTTGGTGGCCTCAATCGACCCTGCGTTGCCAATAATGGGCTCGATCATGACTGCGGCGGTCATGTTGCCGTGCTTCTTGAAGTACTGCTCCAACATCTCAAAGTCGTTGAGCGAGAGGAGCTGCAGCCCCGTAGGGTTGCAGCATACAGCCGTGTTCGGGCGCTGGCCCGCTCCAAAAGGGATAACCTCAGGGTTCGAATCCGACTGCATATTCCACCCCTCAAGGTTCACTTTCCACATCATCTCATCCTGCAGGCCATGGAAACCGCCCTCGACAAAGGCGACCTTGGTGCGGCCCGTGAAGCCGCGGGCGGTGCGGACAGCTCCCATGACAGCTTCTGTGCCTGAGTTGGCGAAGCGCATCTTCTCGATCTGAGGGCACATGCGCTTGATCTGCTTGATGACCTCGGCGTCCAAGCCCGATGAGAAGCCGGACAGCACGCCTCGCTTTGAGATCTGCAAAAGAACAAGATTCCAGGTCAGCCCCATGACCATCATTGTAACCCCATTCAATAGTTCTCTTATAAGACCTAAACTTACTCGATGCGCACCTCTTCGCACACGGCGCGGTCGACACGCTCGTCGCAGTAGCCCAAAATGATCGGGCCGTAGCCGAGACGGAAGTCGGTGAAATCCTTGCCATCCACGTCCGTCAGCACGCAGCCCTTGCTTTTGCTGACAAAGACTGTTGAGGTGTCACCCCAATAACGGTAGTTCTCTGCGACGCCCTGCGGCATGTGCTTGTGCGCCTCGGCCATCAGCTTGGCCTGCATTGTGCCACGAGGCAGCGCGCGGACCGGCGTTACTCCAATCCGAGGCTGCGAATCCTCGCCTCTCCTCCCCAGCACGGGCGCTGAAGACATCAACCTGGCCTGCATCGCGCCGACAGACAGGGTGCGGAGAGAGTTCTGCGCGACGCCCTGCGGCATGAGCTTGTGGCGACAGCGAGCGCCAGGGGCGGATGCCCCTGTCGACAAGCTGGCCTGCATCTTGCCGCCAGACAGGCCTCGGACCATCCTGCGCTGCGGTATGTTCCAGTTGGCATGGAAGAACTGCGAACCAACAAACATGGCGGCAGAGAGTTCCTTGTGGAGGCCACTTTTGTGAAGCAAAATGGATTTGACCGTCAAAATGCGACTTAAAACACAATCACGGGACAATCACGGACAATCACGTGGACAATGGCCGAGCATTGCGGATGCCCGCCTCGAGGACTGCGGCTGTCATGAGTGCCCCGTCGCGCACAGCAGAGAAGACAGCGGCGGCGTCGGCGAAGGGCCCAGGCGAGAATGGCCGGCGCGTACGCGAGCAGATACAGCACCGCCAGGTGCTGTCACGGTCGCCGCTGGCGCCCTGCTATGTCACGGTCGCCGCTGGCGCCCTGCTATGGGGCTTTGAGACGGGGATTATCACGGACGCGCTGCTCTCCATCACGCCAGCCTTCGGGCTCGACGCGCAGCCCGCCGCCCTGGGTCTGGAGGCGACAACGGCGACGATGGGATCGCTGTGTGGCACTCTCACGGCTTGCCGAGAGAATTGGCAAGTTGTGGGTGCGGTATGTGGCATTCTGTGGTTGTGGGATGTGTGGAGATGTGCCAACAAGGACAGGCTCTGTTGATGTCGGCGACTGTTATTGCTGATGAGGAGTGGGTGTGTGCAGATGCAGGGCTTGCATCCTGCACAATTGTTTGCCTTGATGGGCCACGCCTTTCCAGGGGGCAATGCAGGTACTTATCCACTGCACGCCATCCACCCCAATACATGTGCCCCCACGGATGCTGCGCGACTTGAGCGCATGCGGGGGGGGGAAATCGATTGTCGCTGCATGACACGGGGCTTGCAACGAGCAGAGTGTGCAGAGGGGGGCAGCGCGCGGGAGAGGTCGAGGAGGGCGATGGTGGAGTTACTGCACCGGAGGGCCTCTGTGCAGGCACTGCGTGTTTCGGCGAGAAGCTCGGAGCAAAGCGCGTCCTTGCACAGGACATCCCGACTCCAGACAGTGCTGTCGAAGGATGGCCAGGCCTCTACTGGCTCTGCCAGCAGGCGCCTCCTAGCATCAAATCCGCGCCCGCCCCTGACGATGTGGAGCTTGATGTCGATTGCGTAGGTGCACGCCGCTGCGGTCGGGTCGAGGTTCGTACAGGGAATCACCGATGTGAGGCGGAACTCCACGAACACTCGTCTGTGTGACCGGCTGGGGCGCTGTGCCAGAGACAGAGGCGGTCGAAGTGGAGTAAGAGGAATTTGTTTTTGTCCTCTGACGCGCAGCGATGGAGGTTGTCTCCGAGCCCAGCACTGCAGGCACAGAGGCCAGTAGTTCCCGCCGTCGCGTGGAAGCACATGCTGTGGCTGCTGCAGCTGGAGCACGGGATGTCCGTCCCCGAGAGCTCGAGGCCTGCGCTGAGCGATCGGCAGCTGGCGTCGGCCAGCTCGCAGTCCTCGTTCGCCGTGCAAAAGGTGTCCTTGCGCTGGGGGATGCCGCAGGTGCAGAGCTTGGTGATGCGGTCGCAGGCGAAAGCAAGAATGCCAGGCTCCGGCGCGAGTGAGCGACTTTGCCAGTTCTCTCCGGAGGCCCGTCTACACCGGTCTAAAAAAAATGAAGGCTCTTGCACCCCATCCCTGGGCTGTTATACTCAGCCCCACTGGCCCAGTCACTCACTCAAGTGGATGCGTGTGTGTGCGGGGGAGAGGCAATCCCTCCCCCTTCCCCAACGGGTACCAGCAATCTGCAGCCCGTCCTGCTTCATGTTGGCGTAGTGTCTGCTCAAAATTGGTTGACAGGTGAGCTCTGTGTGGCGGTGTCGCCAATATCTTGGCAGAGGAACCTGAACCTCTGTGGCTCGCCGCGCTCCTCCTCAGAGTCCCGGAGGCCTTTGGACGTGACCAGGTCAGCATGTCACTGGCCGTGTTGGGCCGTCCCAACCTCAGGTGCCAGAGGCGGAGTTCGGGTCAGTGAGATGGAGGCTTGCGTTGACCTCTATAGGGGTCCCGGGACCATCCCTAGGCAATCCACAGGTGGCCGAGTTGCTGTCAAAAGAGACGTGTTTATTACTGCAGGACCTACTATTAAGGCTCCCGAAAAATAAGGCAAAAAAATTTATTTATTTATTTATTTACCGAATTTTGGTCTTTTTTGAAAAGTGAATGGTTCACAAACATACGTTCGAATGAAACGTTCCGTTTTATTGTCAGAATGGTGTCATTTTTCAAAAACACTACTTTTCCAGGTGGATTTCGCATTGCGATGGTATCAGTCATCATGGTGATGGCGCTCTGTGCGGTCGAGACGGTGGCTGCGTTCCAACCACAGATTACTGGCTTCAGCAGTGCGATGCGCCTGCGTGGCAGCGAAGCGGCAGCGAAGAGGCCCGCTGTCCTCGTGATGAACGCGGGTATCCGCCCCGAGCACCCGGTCCCCCGGCGCGGCTCCTTCCGTAGTCATCGTGCACGCGAGGGCGGCTGCGGGTGGTTGTGCGCTCGTCGTCGTGCATCTCCCGCCACAACGCGCTGCTCACGCTGCGGCGCTCGTCGTGTGCGCAGGCGCGATGGACCGGCGCATGTTGCTCGCGACAGCGGGTGGCCTCGCCCTCGCGAGCATTGGTGCTCCCCCAGGGTCTGCCGCTGCGGTTCCTGAGCAAACGCTCAAGAAAGCGGAGCAGGTGAAAGCAGCTATCAAAAAATTGTGCTCCTACGGCTCGACGGGGCCGCTGCCGACCGGGGATTTGGTGTTTGCCGTGATAGACGATGGTTCGGCCCCTGAGCTTACCACCGCAGCCTTCCTAGGTGCCGCCGCCTCAGGCGCCAAGGCCTTCAAGATCAAGTACGACAAGAAGGGCGGTCTGTCAGCTCGCTTGAAAGCCCAGGCTGAGTATCTTGAGAAGGAGTGCGTGGCCGTAATCTCGCCCTACGTGGACCCCCTGGGAGAGCTCATGCAGGGCAATGGCCTAGAATGCAGCAGCTGCAGCTATGGTGGAGGCTCAGCACCGCCCAAATTTTTCATCATTCTTGACGACAAAGGGATGACTACCAAGGTCTTCCCTGAGGGAGAATAGAGTGAGAGAGAAGAGAGAGAGAAGGAGCGGGAGGGAGGGAGGGAAGAGAGCGAGAGAGCGAGCGAGCGAGCGAGAAAGAGAGGTCTTCTCTTGTGTGCGCGCGCGTACGTGTGCGTGTGCATTCTAGCCCCTGATGAACCCCTGATAGTCGAGCCTTATTTTTTTTGCGCGAACTCCCCAGCCCTTCGTTAAGGCGTCCGAAGGCAAGTCGGACCAGACATGTCCATGGTTGTGGAGAGTGTGTGTGGCGTGACATCACATGCGGGCATTTACTGACTGGCTCTGTCCTGAAGCAGGAATTGAGTGCGGTGGCGCAGGTGACAGGTTGGGGCTGTTTTGATGAGAAACTCGCCGTTGTTCCCGGTACGCTTACACTTTTTAGTACTATAGAATGTGTTCTCTTTAGTACTATAGAATGTGAAAGGTCGGGGCTGTTATGATGACAAACTCGCCGTTGTTCCCGGTACGCTGACACTTAAACCTAAACCCTAAACCCTAAACCCTAAACCCCGAGATTGTTCACTGTTGCGATGACACTGAAACTTAACCCTAAACCCTAAACCTTAAACCCCGAGATTGTTCACTGTTGTGATGACACTGACACTTAACCCTAAACCCTAAACCCTAAACCCCGAGATTGTTCACTGTTGTGATGACAAACTCGCACTTTTTCCCGGTACGCTGACAATTAACCCAAGATTGTTCGTTGTTCAGTTCTAACTCTCTCAGATAATAACACAGGTGTTGCTAATGTGTTGCTAATGTGTTGTCAATGTGTTGCTAATGCAGACACTCAATCCCGAGATCCTCCCCCTTTTCCCTTTCCCTCTATCTCGATCTTTCTGCCCTTGTCTTGGTCTTGTCTACGTGCGTAGGTAACATATTCAAGCAGAAGCCTGGCCAAGGGTCTATCAAGAAGTGTGGGCCGGTCTTCCTTTTTTTTTGCGTAATTTACTACCTAATGTACCAACTAATAATGTACTACCATTGCTCAAGAAGTGCGGGCCGGCCTTCCTTTGTCCCTCTCCCTCCCTTTCCCTCCTTTCCCGTCCCTCCCTCTCCCGCTCCCTCTCTCCGTCTCTCTCCCTCTGTCTTTCAGTCTCCCTGCCTCTCTCGCTTCCCCGCCTCTCTCCTCTCTCCTCTCTCCTCTCTCCTTTCTCTTTTTGTCACTTCCCTCTCTTGTTTGTTGGCATATGTATCTCCCCATCCACCATGTCCCCCTCCCCCCTGCCACCTTCTCTGCCAAATGCACCCCGCCAGGCTGGCACACCGTCCCCGCCACTGGCCCCTCGGAGACGAGAGACACCAACCTACCCCTCCCGTTTCCTCAGGACTGACCGTGACTGGACCATGTCATAAAACAGTATGGGATCCAAGTTCCGGTGTTGTCGGTGGCAACAATTGAGAAACTCCCTGATGCTAGTGGGCCTGTGTCGCTCATGTCCGTTGAGGTGCGTCAATCACCATCACATTGTCTCCCCCCCCGACAATCATGTGTGGGCTATCACTGGTCCCTCTCGTACTCTTGACGTACAATCCCCACCGCTGCGTCCCCTCCCATCTTTCACCGTTTCTCCGCATTCCCACCCGCTGCCACGTACTCCTGCAGGGCGTTTCATTCCGGGTCGACGACCTGCCCAGAGAGTGAGCGATGGCTAGTGATTGATCCATGGTTAGAGGGCGGCTGGCGAGCGAGCTGGTGTGAAGGAGGACGAGGGAGACGGGAGGATAGTGGTTTGAGGACATGGGGAGGCCGGATCAAGCCTACGTTACGAATCCATGGGAAGGCCGGATCAAGCCTACGTTGTCGAACCGGTTGTCGGTTCTTTTGAGACTCTTGGAGGTCTCAATGCGCCACTAGAGAAGTGCATTCACTGGCACGGCTGACTCAGGCCACCTCAACCGCGCGGAGTCCATGACCGATGATCACAGACTCACAGTCATTCAAGTCTTCCATCCTGGCGAATAACAACCTTTTCCTATAGCGAAATACAGTGTGATTCTCTAGGGTGTGGGGTCACGAATATGTGATCACGTCCCTCTTAGAAATTGTCGTTTTGGAAAATTAAACGAGGGGGCCCCCATCCGTTGGGGTACCCTCACCCTACCTCATTCGGAGCCACGCACACCGTCTGCCTGGAAGGCGTCCTAGCTCGGGCGTGCAACATTTCAGTAAAATTTGAGAAAAAAACAGTGGGTCTCCAATTTGTCGCTGCTTGCCTATTTGCGTTTTGACCGGTAGGTGCGATCAGAGCCCTAGTACATTTCCTGTGTAAAATAAGCTTATAGAGGACTTTTGAGAATGGTTGCTTATAAAGGGCAGCTTGCTCCCCCCAGAATCGCCGGACCCGGACCGTCCAATTTTTTGGTTTCCATTTTACCACTTTATGTTTCAACGTAAGATTTAGTAAATTTTTTTAACACACGACGACAGGGTAAATTTAGATCTGAGAAGAGAGATGTCTATAAAGGGTCCCCTTAACCCGAAACGAGGTTGAAAACCAACTCAAAATGAAATATTGACCTCAAAATACGGGTTGTCGACCCCACTGAAAAAGAAAAAATCCACACAAAAAAATCAAATAAAAAATAAAAAAATCCACACAAACAAGATCAAATCAAACGCTCTTTTCGCGCGTCTTGCTCCTGGCCCCTCTTCCTCTACAGGCTTACATCACCGATGCCTGCGCTGCGTCCTGTGCCGCCGCTGTGATGCGCTGCGCTTCCGCCCTCGCTTCCGTTGTGATGCTCTTTGCCTCGGCCTGTGCAGTCTCCCGTGTGTCAGCTGTGATGATGATGATGCCTTTGATTTGTTCTTGCAGAAACAATAAATAGACTACCGTATATACGCATTTGGGTACGCCCGCGAGAGGTAGAAGAAAGCACGTGTGTTGATGCTGCTATCATGATTCCTGTGGTATCATGATGCTTCTTTTCCCCTCTTAGGTTGACCAGGTGCTACACTAGGCACGCACCTTT
>Ga0315905_10004886_pt1 | contig 13697 bp, 11 predicted proteins | sample LakEriMetagenome_5_FD_203522 | JGI IMG/M metagenome (GOLD analysis project Ga0315905, IMG submission 203522) | Freshwater fungal communities from buoy surface, Lake Erie, Ohio, United States - Buoy 4 MA121 | ecosystem: Environmental > Aquatic > Freshwater > Lake | place: USA: Lake Erie, Ohio... | reverse complement strand
AACCAAACCCCCCAAAAAATTTACAATTACTTGAACTAATACCCCCCCCAAAAGATACACAGGTCTCCACCTCCTTGCCATTCACCTTGTCGTTACTGGAAAGCTTTGCTATTACAAAATACACAAAACCCCCGGTCTTGGTTTCGCTGCCTGGGTTCTACGATGAGCTCTTTTTAGCTCCCAGAGTCTGGACCCACTTGATGCCCCTAGAAGGCGATCTCGGATTCCGCAAGGAAATAGATGTGCAAGTGTGCATACCGTGTCTGCATGTGTAGAACCCACGAGTTCGTGCACATACACCTGCAACCCAATGTCAAAAACAACTGAACTCAAACCCTTCAACCCCCCAAATCCTTGGCAGGCATGGCGACTAGTCAAAAGCCGTGGACAGTAGCTTTTTTCTGTCCTTTGGATTGGTTTTAGCAGCAGCACTGCCGCCAATTCTGCCCCCGTGCGCCACACCGTTGCCTTTTGATCCTTTCGAAACACTGCGGCCTAGGCCATTTGGAGAAGTAGGCCCAGGACTGTCCTCCGTCAGCCGCTTCTGGAGGTCCTCGATATCTGAGTGCTCTTCATATACCTCTCCGTTCCCCACACCATTGGCCTTGGATGTTGATAGCGTCGCGGTCACCTGTTGCGAGAGCATGCGAGGACGTGAGACGGAATCTCAGAAAAGCAAATGCGTGGCGGCTAGTGTCCAGTAACAGCAATAAGGAGGAGGGACAGAGTGAAAGGGAGCCAGCGGGTCCGATGCTGTGGGAAGGCGCAACGGGGAGAAGACGAGAGGGAGGAAGCCAAAGAAGCCAAAGCGAGACAGATACCACGCTGCTGATCGGGTCTGGTTCCGTTGGAGGATTGCCGAAGGCAGCATCAAAGTTAAAGCTGCACAATTCTCCCCGTCAGGTATCCACACAAGTGTTTAGAGTCTGTAGTTTAGGGTGCAGAATTTCGGGGGGGTTGGATCCCTCACCTGTCAGTCTCCCAGGTTCTGGCATCCTTGAGATTCTCTGCAGCTTTTGACAGGGTTGCTCTGTTTCGCTTGGATGCAGCCCACCCTGGCACGACAAATCCTGTGCCTGAAGTTGAATGGGTTTTCAACGGGGGCGGGGCTCGGATTTGACTACCCTTGGCGATGACCTCTGCGTTTCTCCCTTTAAGACCTGGCACATTTATTACACGACAGCAAGTCAAAGTGCTGCGGACAAAGTTATGTGGGTGTAAACAAGGAAACCAACGAGGGTACTAAGCGAGTTGTTCGCACCCATTCGAGGAGCGGGTCGGAAGAACAGCGTCAACAGACACGGATTACAGAACGCAGGCGCCCGCGGCATTTTAAAAAAGAGATACCAGTCGGATTTTGGAAACCTTTGCCTGCCTCCGAGCGCAAAATTTCTTCATGGTAATTTTCTGCATATTCAACAAGATTTTTTGGCTCCTTCTTCGCACCCACACCACCACCCCCGTCGTCCCATTCTTCTTGTCCGGGCTTAGTCACGGCAGACTTAAACAAGTCGCCGCTGCCTATTTCGGAGCCCACATACACACCGGCCTTCAACTGCCAATGGTGTTGAAGTTGCAGGACAGTTAACGACGACGATGTCGCAAAAGGTTGAATACAAACTTCATGGCATATGGTGCTTTGAGAAGGCGTTCTGAAGCGGCCTAAAGCATAGATACTATCGCGTCCCATCCGAGGGCCTGGAGGTGCCACCGGCCCCCCGAGGCCCACGGCGCAGTATTGCACAGTTTGTGGACGCGGAGCAGCACTTCTGAGCGCGCGCGCTGCGTCGATGCGTTCCCCAGAGGGGAACTTATCCGCATATGCGCGGTGGGTCGCCAGCGGGCGCACCTGCTGGACTTGCTCTCGTTTCGTCAATACACGATCTGCTCTGCCAATGCCGATGCGTTCAAGTTCGTGGGAATTCAGGTTCCCGGATCCAGCCCTTGCCATTCCCTATGTTCGGAGGCGTCGATGCATAGCAAAAAGAGTTTCAGTGCAAGCGCGTCAGGCCCAACTACAGACGCCAAAAACTACAATCACAAGCAGATGTACAGGATTCAGTATACCAGTGCCTTGAACTGTTTGGAATATATTTCACTCTGGTGCTCGTCTGGCTGAGGTAAATGACCAACGGGCATGTATCCAACTGCTCCGATCTGAGGTCACACCCGCATACACACAGAGAGTACCAAAATATCACAATTTCGACACTCATGCGTTAGAAAGTTTGAGAAGCGCGCGCTTCTCCAGTGTCGGCGAAACGCCCGCTAACCAACTATCAAAAGACACGCCGGCTAACTAAGGATTGTCACACGCGCCATGAATACACTTCACATCACATACCTTGTAACCTGTCCCAAGACCTTTATCATGCCGAATGGCATATTTACTGCCATATCCCACGTCATTCTCGAAATCGACGGTAGCACGCCGGGTACGACCGAGGTACTCTGTGATGACACCAGACTCGCCCTCGCCGGGACCGCCGAGAATGATGATAGGAAGTCCCTGGTGTCGACAGTCATCACAGTTGCAATGATGGAACACCACAACACGTACAGTCAGCAAAATGCACATCACGCACGCGCGATCAAGGGTGCGTAGCACCTCATAAAAGCCATCCACTGCGCTGGCTTGCTCGGATAGGATGATATGGTCGTACGCACCGCCCTGCGCAATACCCTCTTCCTCCAGCACCTTTTCTAACTTGCTCAGATACCCAATCAATCCGGGTTGCGACCTGTTCACCCTCTTTCTGTCAAAATTGTTCAGCGCCCGTCGATAAATAAATTTGTAAGAGATGAAGATAATCAGCAGCATCCCAACCATCGCTCCCAATGCGATGAGTATAATCTGCCACAGCGCGAGCCCTTTCTGCTTCGGCGGCGGCTGTTTTGGCCTCCGGCCGCAAATCCCCAACTCCAGCTGCTTGGGGACTGTGCTCAAGGAAATTGGCTGAGCTGCCACATCTAGGTCCAGCTGTCCCGTTATCACAAGGGCAAATGGCTGACAGGGCCCCTCAGACCCTGGCAAGGAGTCGGCGATGCGGCGCCCATAGACAATCGCCTGGATTTCCGCGGGTTCTGCGATCTTCAAGCGGACAACTTCTGCATTATTCCCTGGGTCGCCTCCTGCAATATTATTGCCGAAGAAAAGTGTGCCGGTTCTGTTGCTGTCAAAGTTTAGGCTGGCTGTTGAAAATGTGCGATTCTCAGCCTCGCCCGTCCAGCCGAGTTCGGTGCCATCGTCGATTTTTACTTTCAGTGGCGAATACAGAACGCTGAGGTCGAGGTCGTTGACCATAACGGTTGAGGCACCAAGAGCCCCGACAGGATCAGTAAAGACCATTGAAACGACTAGAGGGTGCGCAGGAGAAGCGCCAAGAATTCTGAATGTATAGATGAAGCTCTCGTTTTGCGAAATGGCGCCTCGAACAGGGTTCAAATCTGTTGCAAATTTGTAATAATCACATTGAAGAGGTTCTGGATTTTTCCACACATTGCATGACACTGTATCTGAGCTGCCATTAGTGACTATAGTGTACTTTCCAACAGCCATTATCGAGTGATCAAATGCGGTTGTCTTGATGTCGCGCGTCATACTCGTGTCCCGAAAGGGGCACTTCTCTTGGTATTTCTCCTCTTGCACACATGTTTCTGTTGAATAATACAGTCCCGGGATCTCTTCCCACTTTTGAGCTAGCGGACAGCGCGCGTCAACAAAGCACCAAGAAACACAGCACGTCTCATCAATCAGTGCATTGACAAGTTGGCCGGGTGGTGTTTGCCGTGCTGTAGGATTTTTGGCGAAAATAGTGTCGCATTGTTGACGTCGCCCATCTCGCATCGCGTTCCACGGTGCACAACTTAACCCGTAATCGATGCCAAAACGTGCGCCATTTGCATCCGTCTTTTGGGCTGCCAACAGCGCGGCAGGGTTGCGCAGATTCTCTGCTGAAAATACACTAGGCGCAAACATGAGAGAATTATTTCTAGTGCAATTGCAGACCTTTGTGTTGTCAACCTTCTTGGTACCTGCGCCCATCGTATTCTGCTGTGCTCGAGCTTCTTCTTCAGCGTTTGTTCCATCGGAATTCATCAACGCCTGAACTTTCAACACATTCATGAGGCGAGGTCGCCCGAACCCATAAAACAGGTTTGGTACGGGCAGATTTTCAATGTCCTCAACGCTGGCGTTCAATGCCACTGCCTTCTGCATTTCATCGCCAGCCGCCAAAATGACGGCCTTGACAAGCGCGGCAGATGGATCAAAAGCAGGCGAGAACCCTTTCACACCGCCGGGATAGAATCCATCGGCAAAAAATTGTCGAACGAGAGCAGCAACTGCCGTCGCTTTTGCCGCAGCCATGGACGAACCTGACATTGCCACGAGACATCCTGTGTCCTTTATTTGGCCGTCGTTCTGCAATCCACACCTACTGCCGTCCATACCACCCGATCCAGCGTCACCATCAGATCGACCACTCACAATATTCACACCGGGCGCAACAATGTCGGGCTTGATACGGTCAAACTTGAGCGCCTTCATATCTTTGTAGGTGTTGCCTCCAAAAATGTCAAATGGGGCCTGCTGGTTTACAGCGAATCCGCGACTTGAACGTGGGTCGATTGTCCCCGCCCCATACGCCGCGTCAGTGTACTTTGTCCTGCAGCATGCCGGCGTTGCATACGGTGATGCCCTTTTGGGGTCCGCGCATGTTTCTGTCTTGTCAAAATCTTGGGGGCAATCCTCGGCTCTACATTGGGACAGCAGGAAGTCAACAGAGTCTGCTAGACTTTGAGACCAGGACTGCGAGGTTCCCACAGTAAGACAATTCTTGCAGGTCCCTGGCGAACTCACAGAGCTCAGACCCCCAACTCCGTTGTCTCCCGCCGGAAAGACGACAAGCAAATCCGGGTGGCGTGCCACAAAGTCGTCGATTTCCCATGCGTCAGTGGTGTATCGATTGCAAATATTTGCCATCTGATTCAGAGGAAAGGAGGACGCAACAGCCTGTTCGAGCTGGAAAGGCAGGTCCTGATCCTTCCACCACACATAGTCTTCGCAAGTCCATGGATTCAGGAAAATCCGAGCTTTTGCTTCTGTGTACGCTTTCTTCAGAAGCATGTCGCCAAGTGATTCTGGCGGCGTCAAGTAAACGTTCCCACTCTTAGCAATATCGATAAACGCCAACTGAGCGCCGCCTGCAAGTCCATCGAACTTAGTTGTATCCGCAATTGCGCCCACGCGCGAAGAAAGAGATCTGCCCAAAATGCCAGTAGCTACATGTGTTCCATGCCCATCGCGACTAAGTATTCTCTTCCGGCCTCCTTTTCCCTCAGCATCCGCACCGGGATAAACTAAACGCTGACCTTTATCTCTGGGTTCGACTGTGAATCGAAGATCAAACGGCGGAAAAATGGTATCGCAAGCTTTACCCGCAAATCCGGGCTTGCACCCGCCGTCCTTGTCGAATCCGTCCTCATATCCACCAACGCCTTGATTTCTTGGAGGAAACGGAGTCCTGTCAGGCTTTAAAATTTGGAGCTGGATGCGAAGCAAGCGCTGCCGATTATCCATGCTTGTTCCAGACGCGGCATCAGGAGTGTAAGTCAAGCCCTCTAAAAACCCGGCAATATGCGTTTCATGAATAGTGACGACAATTTCGGTCGTTTTCTCTTCAACCTGCGATTCTGTGAGGTTTAAACCTTTGTACACGAGTATGTTTTTCATCTGTTCAACCCAATCACCGAGTGTTGACGACCACTCTCTGCCCCCTGCGATTTGAAATCTAGGAAATTTGCTCGATAGCTTTACCTCACCTCCTCCTTGTATACCATCAAGCATGGTCCTAGTTCGCAAATGCCACGTAGGGTCTGTGAGTGCCAGAATTCTCATCCTGACCATTCTGCCTTTCTGTCCCGACTCAAAGAGCAGGCGCCCTGTTTCAAATGTGTGCGGCACACCAGCCTTGACATGGAGCATTCGAGTGTCGATATCGTATGTCTCAATTCTCTTCCTGCACGCAAATTGGTAATCGCAAGTATCGGCAACAGCCATGCATCTGATCGCTGGATCTGTAGGCGAAGGGCAAACCATACCAGGACCAGACGAGTAGAGGTCACATTTGTAAACCTCAGGGTCCACCTTAGATCCTCCTTGTCCAGGAGGGCACGGAATACCGGGGTTTGATCGTTGCGGTAACTCAAACACCTTGCTCACAACACTCTGCGGAAATTCGCCGAGGAACCTAATACGAATCATATTCTCATTTCCTTCTTGCCCATAGCAGTCAGCTTTGGTGCACCCGGGCTCGAAGCAAGTACCGCCGCACACCAAACATAAGTCCAGTTGCCTGCCTGAATGGTGGGTGTTGTCACAGTAGGTGCGCCCATCCTTTACGCATTGGTCTTTGCCTTTTAGACTCTGCAAGTGCTGATTTTTTTCCAGATTGATAGAATGAGTATTCTCAGTGATTCCTGTCCGACCATCCTTTTTGTCGCTGCAATCCACTGGCAACGTGTACATTCTCAAATAGAAATCTGCCAACGTCTTGGAACTGACATCATTCCACACCACCACCCTCCATCCGTCAGCGGAACGCGGTAGTTCAGGGATTGTCTCGGACCTCAAGTAGCGAGTCTCGCCCGATTCCATTACACGCGAGGCTCGGAACGGCTTCAACACGGATGCATTTACCGATTCTCCTGATCCGAAAACCCTGCCCCCCACATTGATACAGTTTTGAGCCCAAAATTGTCTGCTGCGCAAATTGCTGGCTTCAAGGTAATCGTCGTTGGTCAAAACACAGAAACCGACTTCCTTTCCTATATCCACGCTAATCTTCATCACCCCGATCCTCACCAGAGACATCTGCAATCGGGCTTGCACACGTTAGTTGCAAACAGAGAAGCAGAAGCAGGAAAGCAGAGCATGGCTACGGAGTTGGAGGGTCATGATTATTCGCATTGTCAACCCCATGGTTTGGAGCCAACCAGTTTGGAACGACCTGCAAATCGACCCGAAATCCGACGTTTTTGCCTTCAAACGCATCAAGACGCCAGTCGCTGTCGACGGTTTTCACATGCATAGAGAGTAATTCGTCCTTGGAGAGCGTTGCGGGCATTTGCTTCGACACCTGAACGACGACAAAACCGGCATTAGTCGAACGGCGTTCTATGCACTGGCAACCGGCGTGGACAGTCAACCATATAAAAAACACAGGCATGAGACAAGACAGGCCTCGCATACGCAGCTAAGAGGCGCAAGACCAACAGAAGCATAGGCACCTCAATGTTCTCATAATTTCTTGAGTCGAGGCGAAGACGCGAACACATGCCACATGCTTCGCACCCTTCGTATGTGTAGTAGGAATTGACCTTCCTGCGGCTAAAGTCTACGTGATCAAAAGGCGGAATTGTCGTGTATTCCTTCCACCATTCAAGTGTCGTGTTCCAAGTGTACATCCTCGAGTTATCCTTGTACGCATCCTCGGTTGGCTTTGGCTTCTTGAGATAATCTGCCATCACACAACGCGCTATGGCTTCCTCCACCGCGCGCGGCTCCCACTTCAAATTGCACGGATACATAACGTCTTTTTCTGTAGGGTCATCAAATTGGTATGTCACGTTGACATCACAGATGTCCTGACGAATGCCGTCAGCGTCCCTGACAAAGCTGGGCACTGGAAAGTTTCCTCCACCTTTTGTTGCGTTGCACAGACCCTCGAGCAATTCCGTTGGTAAAGCTGGCAGTCCTGCGCCCTTTCGCACAATGGAAGCCGTGGGCGTTGATTTCATCAACTGCAGTTGCTTAATATTAGGCATCGGCCCCATCCACGCTTCAAGAGGATTTACAGTGGCGGGACCTGGTCGGATCCAGTAGCAGATGCATTTTTCGGTGAGGATCTTCTCAAACGTCGACCTGCTTGCAGGAGATCCAGATTTATTACAAGTACGCGCACACACACACGAACGCATGCATAAATGCATGCATGCATCCATGCGCACATATGCCCAATCATACACACACGTGCGCGCGAGCACACGCACACACAAGAACGCCCGGAAGCATTCGGTTCCACACTGTGAAACAAACATCACCAATTGTTGCCGAGTGTTCGGTTAACAACGTCCCATGACTTGTCTGTCTTACTGAAAAAATACTTGTCAGACGATTTCTGCTCGAACACAGTCACACCCCCGGTTGACAGCACCTTGCCCCCGCAACCTGTGCATGTTTCTTCGCGAGATAGAATAGACAGCAGAGGCTGCCGCACTTTTCGCCAAGCCTTGAGAAGTACCGGTAAGCTCGTGTCGTTCGCCAGAGAGAAGATGAAGCTGGTGCAAAAAAAGTCAGAGCTGAAATTGCTAGATGTTTGCCGTAGAGACGGGAAAACGCAAAAAAATTTAAAAAAATTTACCCATTCTTCTGCCGTGCAGCTCGATCGGGCATTTCAATATCCATGGGAGCTAGCTTGGTACTTGAGCCTTTCGTTCTGCCTGAGGACATCAACGGAACATCTACTGGCGTCCGGATCACTGCAAAATTTGTCCGAAATGTCAGACTGAAATGCTACCAAAAGCTTTGTCTGTCGTTAGCTGGAATCAGAGATCACTTTTAGGTTGTCGTACTCATGTCGAGAAATTCCTCAAAGTCCTGATTTTCCAGCAGTCCTAAAAATCGGTAAAACATTAGCCACGTATGCAAGTAGTCTCCAAGCGCGCATACGCGTGCAGCTGTGCGCATTCACGTGCACGTGGCACGTCACGCTTCTGACCGGCAATCGCCGAATAAGGACACTTTTTGAAGTCCTGCATCTCTATCATATCAGGCTCAAAGCAAAACCAGTCTGCTGGCCGCTGCCACAACATACAGTGATCGTAATCCAGACCCGTATCCGCAAGACCTGAGGAAAGAGAAAGCGAAGCGCGAGGATACACATCAGGACTAGCGCTTCAGCACAGAGGGCATGGGCAAGCACAGAGGACGCGGTATGCACATAATCTGTGAGGTCGCTTCAGCACAGAGGAAACAGTCTGCACGTAATCTGTGCGAGATCTAATATACCTACGGTGACGCCGGATCCATCCAAGCCCGCACTGGCGAAAGGAGTCGGCTCTTGGGCCCGAAGGGCTGCCAGAGATTTTGCCGAGGATCCAGATACTAATATTCTGTTGGCGTTGTCGTTGCGGCTGGCAAACGTAGCCTTGAGCTCTACTTGCACTACATACGCATCTTGCGCCAGCCAGCTGCCAATAAAATAAGGTCGTCAGCATAGATCAAAGGTCTACAAATCGGACGAAAATAGGAAGCAGGGCAAAGAGGGAGGGCTTCCTACTCGGCGATCCGATGCGCCTCGGCAAATGAAGTCTCTACGACAACCTTATCCAGCGCCGGCGCGCGTACCGAGGCGTTGATTGCAAATTCAGTCAGGATACGCTCAGCAATTTGCATTGCCAGTACTTCCGACGTGACGCTGGCTGAATGTCTTCGGGTGTGCTGCCACAGGCCAACATTCAGTGCAATAGGCATGTCCTCTATGCCCTTTGGGAATCCACCGCTTCCCCCCCCGCCTCTTCCCTGTGCAAGACTGGTGTTTGAAAAATTCAGAGCCAGGACGGTAGAGTCTATTTTCTGCGCCCGTTCCCTTTCGCCTACCCACAGCACGTGCCGTGCCTTTGCAGTGCGGCAGGCCTGATCACGCGTTGCCACGATCAAATACGCACTGTGAGGAAAGTAAGGCCCAAGCTTCAGTCCCGCATCCGCCTCCAGCTCACCCCGTTGCTGCGCTGTGAGGAGGCCTCGAGTCTGCACGTACCACTGCCGCCCCCATCGGCGACGTGTGCGTTCGCTTTCCCACAGCCCGCTGCCTGCTTGTGCTGCCTCGCCCCGCGTCGTACACGCTTGCAAGCCGGGCGCGCTGGTGGTGTTTATGACTCCGGCACTCGTCACGATTCGCCGCAAGTCGACATCCATGTCGAGCGGCCCAAAGTCTGGGCGCCCGCGTGAACTGGGCCAGTCTCTGCCGTACAGCGTCGCAGCAGTGGCGAGAATCGCCGCAAGCGCGCCGAGCTCGGCGGGTGATCGAAGCAAGTGCAGCTGGCCACGCGCCCCCGGCCTGCCCCGCGCTCTGACGATCGTCTCTTCTTTGCCCTCGGGAGCGTGCTGCTGCTCCGGACGCCGCGCGCTGCAGGCACGGACCCCGACGTGCGGCGCAGCAGCATGGCCTGCGAACCCCTCCGCTCCTTCTCCGAGCGCCTCCCCTCTGCGCATTGCGTTCGCGCGCCACCCGGGCTCACGGCGTTCGGCGAGCGCGGAGCGAGCGCGCGGCGCACCCCGTCAGTCGCGCAGAGATTGCCCCAGCTTGCGCGCCCCTACCCATGTTGCGGTCCGCGGCGTCGCTCGCACTGCTACAACACACCACTTCACCGCGGCCTATCACTCTGAGTGTTCGTGTCCGCAAAATAGTATTTAATATTGCAGTTTGCACGAACCAGCGCCAAAATTCGTGCAAACTGCAATAAATGCTCCCCGCGCTCATCTTTGCCAAAGAAATTCGAGTCTTCAGACGCGCCGACGCGGACTTTGTGTGCAGCACGCCGTGCGACGGCGTGATGTACGACAGCATCCAGTGCGACGGGCCCTTTGCGTGCAACAAGAAGACGTGCGCCGAGGAGAATGAAGCTGGAAAGTTGCCGAAAGCATGCCCCGTGGTGATGGAAGCCAACGACGATGAAATGATGCAAGAAGACAAACGCACAGAAAAATGTGTGTCATGCAAAGACTGTGGCCACCTCAGCGATCGCTTTGAAGACGGACCTTCTAAGAACAAGCACTACGAGCACTGGGGGGCTGGGTGTGCACGAGAGTGCAGCAAGCTGATATGCGCCGACCAAGAAATCTGGGACTGGACACAAAAAAAGTGCAGCCCGTGCTCAGAGCTGCGAGACGCACGGTTGTGCAACAAGCGCGACTGGGTTGCTCTGCACTTGGACACGCGGCCGGTAACAGGGAACTGGGCTCTTATTCAATTTCCTGAGTGTGAGGGAGAGGTGGCGCTCTGTCCGATGTGTTGAGACGGGGTGGTGGTGCGATGGCCACGGGCACCCGCGGCGTGCCGAGATGGCTGGTCGGCGCGCTGGCGGCGCTGGCCGCCGTGTGCCTGCTGACGCTCGCCTCGCTGCCCGCGCGCAGCGCCACGGCAGGCAAGAGGCTGCACAGCTTCCAGTACGGCAGATGCGAACTGTGCAAAGCCGACAACGAATGCCCTTTGGCCGGCCAATATCCGGCACTGTGTCTGCAAAGCCCAGTCGTGTGCAAGGCTTGTCACCGAGCAGGTAAAGTCGGCGAAGCGCGACGAGTGGACGTGTTCAAAGACTGGTGGAACAACGCGAATTCCAGTGCGTTTGAACCGCTGCACTGTCAGATTTCTGCCTGCAGCGACGGGACCTTGACTGGCGTTGGTGTGAAGGACGTGTGCACGCGGCCATGCTCCGTGGTGGCACCTTGCAAGGCCAACGAGATTGAGGTGCCTTGTGGGCTGCCGCACGACCGGCGCTCAACGCGCTGCCTCGGCGAGATCTGGGTTTCTGATTGTATGTTGCAGCGAATGCACGCCCGCCTCCTTCCCCTGCGCGCGCCCCTTTCTCCCATCCTCAGACAGGTTCGCCGGACAGCGCAACCAGCCCAGTCATAGTACTGTACTAGCGCGTCTTGTGTGCCTGTTTGTGTGTGTGAGCGCTGCCTTCTTCTCATGCGCACGCTCCTTTCTCCCATCCTCAGACAGGTCCGCCGGACAAGTCATAGTACTGTACTCGCGCGCCCTGTGTGCCCGTTTGTGTGTGTTAGAGCTGCCTCCTTCCCCTGCAGGTTTTTGGATTTGGGTCTCACCTTCCTCCTCGCCTCCGCATACTGCACACGCGCACATACACTGAGTTTGGATAGTTTCTGCAGACCAACCGCCGGCAAGTCCAGCAGCCCAGCAGGACTATCTCCTGTAGTATATGCGTCCATCGTCATCGCCACAGAATGTTTGTCAGACAACGGCCTGCCGCACACCCTTGAGCATCTTGTGTTTTTGGGCTCGTAGTAGACTGCGCGCCCGCCTCCCCCTACGCATACTCCTCGTCCACACACAGGTTTCCCAATGAGCGCACACCTATCGAGGCCACGCCTCTTTCAGCGACGTCTGTGGAGCTTGGGTGGTGCTTGGGTCTGGGTTTGGGATTGGATTCTCTCCTCGCACGCGCTCTCCTTCTTCTCGCCACCCTCCTTTCACACATTATCCCTTTCCCCCGCGTTCACTAGTGTGTGGTGTTCAGCCTAGTCCACACAAGCCTCGGCTCGTCGTATCTCATAGCACATGTCCTCCACTATCCTCCTCCCCCCATGCGCACAGCTTTGTAATAGGTCCTGCAATAATAAACACACACGGTCCTGCAGTAATAAACACGCACACAGTACTCTTTGCCAGAAGTACTACGGTCTGCTCCCCCTCCTTCTTTCACACAATCTCCCTATCCCCCGCGTTCACTAGTGCGTGATGGGCAGACTAGTCCATACAGGCCTCGGCTCGTCGTCTCTCGTAGCACATGTCCTCCACTCTCCTCCCCCCCCCACGCGAACAGCTTTGTATTAGGTCCTGCAGTAATAAAACACACCCTACGGTAGTCAAAAAGTTATCAAAAGTCACGGTTAGGCCCGGGAGCGCGGCGAGCCTCGGACCCTTTCAGCCACCGGAGTCCTGCCCTGAATGCATTGTAGGAGTGAGAAGGGGAACCCCTGATTGAGAGCTCCGACAACAGTTTCGATGACCGTGACAAAAAACATGTCAGACTAGTTAAGCGAAAATCTCAGCTACACGTTCTCGGTTCGAAACACGAGCGCGGCTGAGGTCCCCGGTTCGAAAAAAACCTACTAAAATCTACAAATTACAACTCGGGTAGGAGTGAGCAAGGAAAACCTTGGCCAGGACCTCCGACCCCACCGGCGAGCATCTCCATGTATGCGTCTCTGGGCCTTGCGGATGCCGGGGAAATCGTAAATCTTCAATCGAGATGGGCACAGCCCATGTGATGACCTCCGGCCTGACCGGCGCCCACCCTCCTGTGTGCGTCTCTGGGCCTTGCGGGTGGCCACGTGCTCAGGAATTTAATCACTTCAAAGTCCAAAGGTACTAGTCATAGTACTGGAGGTAGTACTGCATGTACTTTGTACTGCATGTACAAAGTAACAAAACTTCAAAGTCCATGGTAATAAACAACGCTGAACAGCTTTGTAACTTGAATAGGTACTGCAGAAATAAACACACAACACAAAACCCTCCTGGAATTCGGACCTGTATGCCAAAGTCCAAAGTTTGCTGCTGCACAAAGGCACACACACCTTTATGCGTCTCCGAGTCCGGACTAAAGTCCAAAAGCCTTGCGGGTGATCACGTTACTAGGAATATCACCACTCCAAAGTCCGAGGAGGAGGAGGAGGAGGAGTAGGAGGAGGAACTGAGGATTTATTCGTATTCAATTGAACAACTCTTCCTCCTCCTCCTCCTCCTTCTCCTCCTCCTCCTCCTCATCCTCCTCCTCCACCTTTCCCTCTCTCTACAGAACGAGAGCGGCTGCGCGAGGCAGAAGTCAAGGCTGAAGCTAATATGACTCAGGTCGTTTGATTTACTTGCTTACTTATTTATTTATTT
>Ga0315905_10004884_pt1 | contig 13698 bp, 11 predicted proteins | sample LakEriMetagenome_5_FD_203522 | JGI IMG/M metagenome (GOLD analysis project Ga0315905, IMG submission 203522) | Freshwater fungal communities from buoy surface, Lake Erie, Ohio, United States - Buoy 4 MA121 | ecosystem: Environmental > Aquatic > Freshwater > Lake | place: USA: Lake Erie, Ohio... | reverse complement strand
ATTGGCTTGCCTACCTGGCTGGTAATAGGGATGCTGATAACTTTTTCCAAAGAATTTGGTGCCAGCATGAATATCAAGGAAAAAATTGATCCTGGTAAGGCCATCATGTTCGCTTATGTAATGATTTCAATTGGAGATATTGCAATCGGCTTCATTAGCCATTGGTTTCGTAGCAGAAAAGCGGCATTGTTGCTTTTTTACTTAATTACGACACTTTTTATCGTTTTGTTTTTCACCATTCAGCGTAATGGTTCCGCAAATACTATGTATTTGATTTGTGCGGGTCTCGGTCTTGGTACCGGTTTTTGGGCCATATTTGTCACCATGGCTGCTGAGCAGTTTGGTACTAATCTACGTGCTACTGCTACTACCACCATTCCAAACATGGTAAGGGGAATGCTGGCTGTTTTTATTTTGCCCCTAAGGGATCTTTTTGAATATCAATTTCATTTGGATTATTTCACCTCTGGTTGGGCTACATGCTTGGTGGTAATGTCTATTTCTTTTTTTGCCCTGATTTTTGTTGAGGAAACTTTTGGTAAGGATCTCGACTTCGTTGAAGTTGATTAGTTTTATTTTGCCAGCATTTCCACCTTTCTTATGATTTCATTGGTGTCAATTTCGTGTAGGCATGCGAGTGGTGATTCCATGTTGCTACATGGTTTATTTCCGAACACACTACATGGCCTGCAGGAAAGTGGCTTAAGGGTTGAAATCCAGGTGTTTTCATCAGTATTTATTCCTGAAAATCCAAAGCTGGGATGCGTGGCTCCCCAAATGCTTATCACAGGCACTCCCTGAACTGCGGCAAGATGCATATTGCCGCTGTCCATGCTGATAATAAGTTTTAGGTTGGAAAGCAATGCTGTTTGTTGCGCAAGCGTCAGCGAAAGCGTAGAGTATACACTTTTATATTTTTGTGACCACTCATTGATGATAACTTCATCCTCTTTACCACCCAATAAATAGACAGTATAATTTTTTTCAATCAATTTTTCAATAAGGTCTTCAGATTTTTCTGCGGGAAGTGTTTTGGTCTGATGCTTTGCAAAAGGAGCAAACCCTATAGAACTTGAATGACTGGTAGTAGCAAAGAATTCCTCTGCTTTGGCACTGTCGTCTTTATTCACAACTATACCCGGTATGGCTTGAAGGGTGGTTGACAATTCGGTTTTAAATCCGGCTGACCGAAATACATCAAGGTATCTTTCCGTGGTATGAGGTAGTAGGGCGTTTTTTTTTGTTTTGATGATTTTCTTCTTTGCAATTCTGTCTTTGTTGATTCTGTAAATTGGCGTTCCTTTAATTCTGAAAAAAAAGGAAAGCACTCTCGATCTTAAAACATCATGAAGGTCAACCACCGCATCAAAGCTATTTGATGAAGCAAGTTGTTTTTGTAAACGAAAAAGTCCAAATGCAGATTTGTGTTCATTATTCATATCTGCAACAACGACTTGCAGTCTTTCAATGTTTGAAAAAAAAGTATGGAAAGGCTTTCGGGTTAATACAGTAATTTTTAATTCGGGATTCAATAACAAAACTGATCGGATAACAGGTAAGGTAAGAATTACATCTCCCATCGCCGACAATCTGATGACCAGTATATGCTTCATTACTGATACGATTTTTCTTCCATTAGGCGAGAGCCGGTGGTCTTGTTGATTTCTTTTTTTACTGCAGCACGCTCGTCATTGGTGAGGTATACACTTCTGGCAATTTCCACAAAATCGGCTCCAAAATCTTTGTTTTTTTCGTGTTCGCGACATTGATCTTCTATAACCCAAAGTTTAGAGTTGATATCGTACAATTTCCTGTAAAGTTCATGTTGCTTGTCGATAATCTGCTCCACTGCTGTATTGAGTATTTCCCATTCCGCCTGAAGATTTTTTCTTTTCTCAAGGTCTGTAATCTGTGACAATTTTATTTCTATGATGGTGAGCTTGTCTGCAATTTCACCATTGGAAACTTCGATTAGCATAAATGATTTTTGATGGTGGTCAAAGGTAATGAAAAATCGTTTTTCAATAATCATGCATTAACTACGAAAATGGGAACCTTCACAAGATGCCTTACTTTATTAATGGTTGTTCCGAAAAGAATGTCTTTTATTCCTTTGTGGCCATGTGATCCTATAATTAGTAAATCGGCTTTTTCCTCGTGTGTGATTCTCGCAATTTCTTTGGCTCTGTCTGTAAAACCAAGTATTCCTTCTGCAATAAAACCTCGTTTATTCATTTCTGCAACGATGAGATCGAGCTGATTGCGGTCTTGTACTGTTTCATGATCTGCAGTCTGGCTGCCGTGTAAATGTGATCCCGGACTTTCCACTATGTGAATCAGTACAAATGTTTTTTTGTTTCCGGGTTGAGCAACAGCAGCTTCAAGAAGTTTGTGGTCGTTTTTAGTAAAATCAAGGGCTACTGCAATTTTTTTGTAATCAGGATTTTTAAATGCTTCTATTGTTTTATTTTCCTGATGAATGGTTATGTTATTGCCAGCACTTTTTTTCTTTATCAACGGATAGAAAAGTACATAAAGCAACAATAACGCAAAAAGGGAAAATGCAAGCAATAGCAGAAACTTAATCAAAATAGATTCTTCCTGTTGCAAGAAGGAAGAAGTTTCTTCGGCAATCATCTTTATGTTTAGGGTAACCAATACCACCACCATCATCCAGGCAATAGCTTGTACGCTTCTTTTGATGACAAACTGTTTCATGGATTCTTTATCACTTACAAAGTGAATCAGTGGTATTATGGCAAAACCCAGTTGCAGGCTCAATATCACTTGACTTAGAATCAAAAGACCATCTACTCTTTCGTCGCCACTTATCAATATAAATATTATGGCTGGTACAATAGCAATCAATCGGGTAATGAGCCTCCTTGCTAATGGATTAATACGTATTCTGAGGTAACCTTCCATTACTATCTGTCCTGAGAGTGTTCCTGTAATGGTAGAGCTTTGTCCGGATGCTATTAATGCAATGGCAAACAAAACCGAAGCCATACTGCTTCCAAGAAGGGGTGAAAGCAACGAATGCGCTTCTTTGATTTCGCCAATATCTGTTCTTCCAGTTTTGAAAAAAACAGTTGCAGCTAAAATCAATATGGCCGCATTAATGAGGAAAGCGATATTCAATGCAATAGCACTGTCAATAAAACTCCATTTTAAAGCTTCTTTGATTCCTTTTTCGCTCTTGTTTATTTTTCGTGTTTGAATCAATGCGGAATGCAAATAGAGATTATGTGGCATTACGGTTGCTCCAATCATTCCTATTGCAATGTAAAGAGCAGTTTCCCGTGGTATTGTACCAACTATTCCTTTGTTTTTATAGAGTGTAGCGGCATCTGGTAGGGAAGGTATAAAACCTTGAAGGATTTCATGTATGGCTGGATTTGATAGAATGATGTTGACAAGAAATGAAAATCCGATAATGGCGATGAGCATTATAATGAACATTTCCATTTTTTTCATACCTAAGCGTTGTAGGTAAAGCAATAGAAAAGTATCCAGTACGGTGATGGATACGCCCCAAATCAAGGGCAATCCAAAGAGCAATTGTAGGCCAATGGCCATACCAAGTACTTCTGCCAAATCGGTTGCGGCTATGGCTATTTCCGCAAAAATCCAAAGTATGAAATTAATGCTTGTAGGGAAGTATTCGCGATTGGCCTGAGCCAGGTCTCTTCCTCTTACAATTCCAAGTCTTGCACTCAGCGTTTGCAATAAAACGGCCATCATGTTGCTTGCAAGCAATACCCATATCAGCGTGTATCCGTATTTGCTGCCGCCGGCAATATCTGTAGCCCAGTTTCCCGGATCCATATAGCCAACACTTACCAGGTATGCAGGGCCTATGAAGGAAAATATTTTTTTCCAGCCTTTGGGTAGTGCAGTAGTATCAATGCTGCCATGAACTTCCCCAAGTGAATTTTCGAGAGGTGTTATTCGCTTACTCATTTATTCAAAACTTAGGTAAATATACTACCAAACTATGAGATAGCTTATGCCTGTTGGAATTGTTTATGGTTAGTTCTCACTGCTTCAGATGATTTTACTCAACATTCAGGGGTATAATAATGCTATTTTGAACCCTAAATGTTTTGTTATGGATTTTACGCAGTTTAAGTTGCCCTATGAAGCTGATAAAAAGTATGAAAAGAAGGTTGTTTATTTTTCGATGGAATATGCCATTCATCAACCTTTGAAGATTTACAGTGGTGGCTTGGGTTATTTGAGCGGATCACATTTGAGAAGCGCCTATGAACTTAGGCAAAATTTAATTGGTATTGGAATTTTGTGGAAATACGGATATTATGATCAGGCCAGAAACCAGGATCAAACTTTGCAGATTCAATGGAATGAAAAAACTTACAATTTTCTGCAGGATACCGGACTGAAGTTTCAAATTGAAATACATCAACATCCTGTGTGGGTTAAAGTGTTTTACCTTAGTCCGGAAGTGTTTGGTTGCGCACCCTTATTTTTATTGTCTACTGATATTCCAGAAAACGACTACATTTCGCAGACCATTTCCCATCGATTATACGACGCCAACATAGCTACTAAAGTGGCGCAATTTATTTTATTGGGAGTTGGAGGCGCAAAATTGCTTGAAACCATGAATTATGAACCTGAAGTTTATCACCTCAATGAAGCACATGCTATCAGCGCTGCTTTTTACCTGTATCGCAAATGGGGTAGCGTGGAGGAGGTTAAAAAGCGACTTGTTTTTACAACGCATACACCCGAAGAAGCAGGAAATGAAAAACATGATTTTGAGCTTTGCGAGAAGATGAGTTATTTCTGCAGTATGCCCGTTCAGCAAGTCAAGTCGATTGTTGACTCCAATAGTCTCTTTAATCATTCATTAGCAGCGCTTAGATTTTCTGGATTGGCTAATGGTGTAAGCAAGCTTCATGGCGACATCAGTCGAAAAATGTGGAAGGGATTTTCTTCTATTTGTAATATCAAATCTATCACCAATGCACAAAATGTTCATTATTGGGCCGACTCGCAACTCTATGAAGCTATAGGTAAAAATGATATCGCTAACTTTAGCAACAGAAAGAAAGAAATGAAAGAGCTGGCATTCGAAATTGTTGCCGATCAAACAGGAAAATTGTTTGATAAAAATATTCTAACTATTGTTTGGGCCAGAAGATTTGCTGGTTATAAAAGAGCCGATTTGCTCGTTAGAGACAAATTGAGATTCGATGCATTGATGAAAAATAAAAAACATCCCGTGCAGTTTATATGGGCTGGAAAGCCATATCCGCTTGATTATCCGGCGATAGGGGAGTTTAATAATCTTGTTCATTTAAGCAAACAATATCCCAACATGGCAGTATGCATTGGGTACGAGCTTATGTTGAGTAAACAGTTGAAACATGCAGCAGATGTTTGGTTGAATAATCCGCGGGTACCCAGAGAGGCGAGTGGAACAAGTGGAATGACAGCATCTATGAATGGCGCGGTTAACCTTACCACCAATGACGGTTGGATTCGCGAATTTGCCCATTTGGGTAGCAATTGTTTTGCAGTCCCACTTGTTGATTATGACAATTACACTGTTGAGGAACAAGATGATTATGACAGGGATAAATTGTACGACATCCTGGAAAAAGAGATATTGCCAATGTATTACGATCATCCCAAAGCATGGCATAACATCCAATGGAAGGGGATGGAAGATGTAAAATTACATTTCAACAGCAACAGGATGGCTGAGGAATACTATAATGAATTGTATGAAAAGCTGCCTGGAAAAGAAGAATAATGTTGGGGTTATTGATATAAGTAATCATCTTCAGGATCTTCCCATTTTATTTCCTTTTTTATTTTTTCAAAAGAATAGGGGCCCATTTTTAAAATCTTCCCCTTTTTATTGATGTACCCGTGGTTTGTGCAAATGGTTGAAAAATGATGGCAATCACTTTCTGTCGCATGATCATTCAAGGGTATATTTTTGCAGGATGTGGCAATAATGGCTTTCCCGTTGTGAAAAGAGGAAACAGCTTCAAATTGAGGTTCGATGATAATTTTACCCTTGCTGTTGGCAAAGCCTACCAGATTATTGGTGTCAATGATTCTGATGGCATCTTCCCATAAATAATCCGGTGTTGGTTCGCCATAGCTTGTATTCATAACAGTGAATAATATTCGCTCGTCGGCATCAATGGCAGCCCATCCGTCTTTGTTTGCTTTGGTGTAATCTTTCAAAGTTACAATGGTAAAGTAAACATATTGCTCATTGTAAAAACAAGTGGTGTACTTAGCAGTGTCAAGCTCCCTTATTATGTTGCCCTTTTCATCTACAAAAACATATCTGTCAGGAATATACTTGTCTGGTGAAGAAATGGTTTCGATAACCTTTACTTTGAATTTTTTTTGACCAAATGTTGATCCAGAAATAAAGATCAGCAATAACAAAAAGGAAATTCTTGCTATAGGGGAGTTTGCCATAAATATTAACAGTTTAATCAATAACTGTAGGTTATGGTAGAAGTTGTTTTGGCTGAAATTGGCATTTGTTGCCCAGTCATTTCTATGTTTCCGTTAACATCAGAAACCATGTTTCTTTTGCTTACCAAACTGGAGTTCACATCAAAAGTTATATCACCTGTTACTTTCGAATTGATGGTGATGTTCATAGTATTGCCCATTTGCTCTTGCTCCATGGTGCCATCAATGGTTCCACTCATGCTGACAACAGCAGTATTGTTATCGAGTGACTTTAAAGTGTAGGTAGATTTTATGGTCATGGTGCCTTCTTTGTTTTCAGTATTCCAGCTCTCTCCAGGTTTTATGTTGGAAGGAAGCACAAATACCGGACCGGACTCACTCTCCGAATTGCCCATTCCGGCCATTCCCATCATAGGATTGCCTTCTTTATCGTCACTAGTTGATTTTACTTTTTCAATTTTACCATTGGCTTTGTTGATTTTAAGTACTTCGGATTTGTTGATGGTGCCTCCAAGCGTTTGTCCCATCTCAGATTCCAGATCTTCTTTTTTGTCCGAGTCAAAACTCATATTTTGTCCCATACCTTCCATACTACTTTGCATTCTCGTGATGGTGTTAGATAATTCAAAGATATCTTTGTCTTCATTGGTGATAACCATATTGCTTGTAACAGTCGAGTTATTATTCATCTGCATGCCCATCCCAAGGTCAGTGACTGTTGAGCTTACTGTCGTTATATTGATTTTCTTTCCGGATGTCAATGCAATCTTATTGGATGTCTGAGCAAAGCCAATTGTTGAAATTAAAATCAAGGAGAATGCAAAAATCTTTTTCATGTTTTGTTGATTTGTTTTTTAAAAGTAGATCTAAATATCCGGGTAGTTTTCTATGAAATGGTAAACGAAAAAAACGCCTTGTGTATTTCAAATGTAGCCGTAAAGGTAATGCAAAGTGTTTTTATATGGTGTTTCAACTTGAACTTATTGCTTGAAAATCAAAATCCAAACAGGCATAAAATAACAAAGGCTTCACGAGGAAGCCTTTGTTGAAAAAATCCGGGAATTGTTATTATCCGATCACCGTTACATTTACGGCATTCATTCCTTTTTTTCCGTTTTGTAGTTCAAATTCAACTTTGTCGCCTTCTTTGATAGGTTGAATTAATCCGCTTGCATGAACAAAAGTTTCTTGATTGGAATCTTCATGCTTAATGAAACCGAATCCTTTTTCAGTATTGAAAAATTTTACGGTTCCTTGGTTTTTTGTGTCCATTTTGATTGTGTTATTAATGATTAATAAACAAATGTATGGCTAATAGTTCAATATATGCAGTTTTGACCCTATTATATGAATAATTTATGTTTTACTCAGCGTAGGAGCTTACCGGTTCGCAGGTACATACCAGATTTCTGTCTCCGTGGGTATTATTTACTCTTTTTACCGTTGGCCAGAATTTATTCCATCTCACATATTCCAATGGGAAACCTGCTTTTTCCCTTGAATAAGGGTGGTTCCATTGTTCGGCTGTAAGTTCAAATTGAGTATGTGGTGCGTTTTTAAGCGGGTTATCTACTTTATCGTAAGTGCCGTTTTCGATTGCTTCAATTTCTTTTCGGATATTCAATAAGGCATCACAAAATCTGTCAAGCTCTGCTTTGTCTTCACTTTCCGTTGGCTCTATCATAATGGTTCCCGGAACAGGAAAGCTCAATGTTGGTGCATGAAAGTTATAATCCATCAAACGCTTGGCTACATCCTCGGCTTCTATTCCGGCGCTTTGCTTGAATGGTCTCAGGTCGATGATAAACTCATGCGCACAGGTTCCATTTTTTCCGGCATATAAAATAGGGTATGCATTTTCAAGTCTGGCTTTCATGTAGTTCGCATTCAATATTGCAACTTCTGTGCTTTTGCGAATGCCTTCGCTGCCAAGCATTTTGATATAGGCATAACTAATCAGCAAAATACTCGCGCTTCCAAATGGCGCAGCACTTACTGCTTGAATACCGTTTTTGTTGTTCAAAGTATGGTGCCCGGGTAAAAAGGGTGCAAGTTTTTCGTTCACGCAAATGGGCCCCATGCCGGGACCTCCGCCACCATGAGGTATTGCAAATGTTTTGTGCAGGTTGAGGTGGCACACATCAGCGCCGATAGAACCAGGAGAAGTTAAGCCAACTTGAGCATTCATATTAGCGCCATCCATGTAAACCAATCCGCCATTTTCGTGTATGATGTTACAGATTTCTTTCACGCTCTCCTCAAATACGCCATGTGTACTTGGGTATGTAATCATTAGTCCTGCCAACTTATCCTTATGATTTAGAGTCTGTTGTTTCAAGTCTTCAACGTCAATGTTTCCTGAAGCGTCGCATTTCGTTACCACTACCTTGAAGCCAGCCATCACAGCAGATGCAGGATTGGTGCCGTGCGCAGAAATAGGGATAAGAATAACATTACGGTGAGCTTGTTGGTGATGTTCGTGATAGGCTCTAATGGTCAATAATCCTGCATACTCACCTTGTGCGCCACTGTTTGGTTGCAGTGAAGTTGCGGCAAATCCGGTGATATTGCTTAAATCCTTTTGCAACTCATTGATGATATGCTGATAACCCTGCCATTGATCTGCAGGCGCAAAGGGATGTATTGAACTGAATTCAGGCCAACTTACAGGAATCAATTCAGTTGCTGCATTTAGTTTCATGGTACAGCTGCCAAGTGAAATCATGGAAGTATTCAGACTTAGATCTTTATTCTCCAACCTCTTCAGATAGCGCATCATTTGCGTTTCACTGCGGTGACTGTTGAATACCGGATGCAACAAAAATGGGCTTGTTCTTGTCAATGAAGATGGTATATTTTCTAGCGTAGAAGGCAGCTCAAATGACATATCGGTTTTCTTGCCTGAAAAAGTTTCAAATATTCCTGCGATGTCTTCGATGTCGTTTAATGTTGTTGTCTCGTCCAATGAAATATAGACGCTGTTTTTTTCGTAACCGAAGTTGATGGATTTTATTTCGGATAGGCTTCTCAGTGAGTTAGTATTGCTGGTTTCTATACTAATTGTATCGAAATAATGCTCGTTGATATTGTTGAAACCTATTTCTTTTAATTTCTTTGCCAACAATTGAGTGAGTAGGCTTGTTCTTTTTGCAATTTTCTTCAAACCATCTGCACCATGATAGATAGCATACATGGCGGATATATTGGCGAGCAATGCTTGTGCAGTACAAATGTTGCTCGTTGCTTTCTCTCTTCTGATATGCTGCTCTCTGGTTTGCAGCGCCATACGTAAACACCTATTTCCATTGCTGTCAATACTAATACCTATGATTCTTCCGGGGATATTTCTTTTGAATTCGTCTTTGGTGGCGAAGAAAGCCGCATGTGGTCCACCAAAACCCATTGGCACGCCAAATCTTTGCGCGCATCCAATAGCAACATCTGCGCCTAACTCACCAGGAGGTGTAAGCAGACACAGCGCCAGCAAGTCGGTAGCCATTACAACCATGGCATTGATATCGTGTGCATGTTCAATGAATTGTCGGTAATCATGCAGCGCACCATTGTTATTGGGGTACTGAACGAGGGCACCAAAATAGTCCTCGTTCAATATTGCATTTTTGTAATCGCCGAATACCAGCTCAATGCCAAGCGGCTTTGCTCTAGTTATCAGGATTTCTTTTGTTTGCTGAAACACTGATTCATCAACAAAAAATCTCGGTGAAGTTATTGCGTCTGTACTCTTGTTTTTATGATTGAACAACATCGCCATTGCTTCCGCTGCGGCAGTGCCTTCATCAAGTAGACTGGCATTTGCAATTGGAAGCCCGGTTAAATCACTAACCATGGTTTGATAATTCAACAGGCATTCGAGTCTGCCTTGTGCAATTTCTGCCTGATAAGGCGTGTATTGTGTGTACCAACCCGGATTTTCAAAAACATTTCTCAGTATCACACTTGGTGTAAATGTGTTGTAGTATCCTTTGCCTATGTAATTGCGAAACAGTTTGTTTTTGCTTCCGATTTTTTTCAGACTATTTAGATATTGACTTTCGCTCATTCCTTCTCCTGCATCAACTGAAGAAGAAAGTCTTATGGACTCAGGTATGGTTTTAGCAATGAGTTCATCCATACTTGAGAAGCCAAGCGTTTTTAGCATTAAGACGATATCATTTTCATTTGGTCCGATGTGACGGTGAATGAATTCATTTTGTTGTTGCTGGAAAAGATTCATTTGGAAAAGTTTAGTTGTCTGAAACAGAATATGTTTGCAAAATTAATGTTTGAACGCTACAAACATTGAAGTAAATTTTCATAGTTTTATCTTGTGGAAAAGTAAGGGACAATTATTCAATTATTATTTAACAAATGGGAACAGGTACTAATGTTAACTGGTCGAAAAAATCTAAAGAAAGACAGAAAATTTACAAACAGTTTCTCGCAAAGGCTGAAAAAAACAAAGTGCTTGCAGCATTACCCGAAATTCACGAGTCTGTTGTAGCTAAAATTGGCTGTTTGGAATGTGCAGCTTGCTGCAAAACCTATTCGCCACGTTTCAAAACGCCAGATATCAAAAGAATAGCAAAGTATTTGGGTGTTAAAGAGGGGGCTTTCATCGATACCTATCTTAAAATTGATGAAGAAGGCGATTTTGTTTTGCAATCCAGCCCTTGTGCATTTCTCGGAAAGGACAACCGTTGCAGTATTTATGATGTTAGGCCTTCCGATTGTGCAAGGTTTCCTTATACAGATGAAGATGTTTTGATTAAAAGAAAAAATCTCACCCTAAAAAATTCAACCTTCTGCCCAATTGTGTATAAAGTACTTGAAAAATTATTGGAAATAAAATAAACAGCTCAATATTCCATTTTTCTTAGAGAAGGCGATTTGAACCAGGTTGCAATAACAACGCCAATTGTCATTAATCCTCCAAAAACAACTGAGGGTACTACGCCCATGAGTTTTGCTGCGATTCCGCTTTCAAATTGTCCCAGTTCATTAGAGGAATTGATGAACATACTGTTAACAGACATCACCCTGCCTCTCAATTCGTCAGGCGTTTTTAGTTGAAGGATTGTGCCTCTAACTACAACACTTACCCCATCCAGCATTCCGCTTAGAAATAAAGCAATAAAAGATAACCAGAACATTTCAGAAAAGGCAAAGATTATGGTAAAGATTCCAAAACCCGCAACAGACATCAATAGAATTTTACCCTGTTTTTTTCTCAGTGGCAAGATGGTGAGTGCGGTAACTGTAATGATGGATCCCATGTCTATGGCAGAATTGAGCCACCCAAACCCTATTGGGCCAACATGAAGTATGTCTTTTGCAAATACAGGAATTAATGCTACAGCACCACCAAACAATACAGCAAATAAGTCAAGCGACAAAGCACCCAGTATTTCCTTTGTTTGATAAACGTATTTCAATCCTTCTTTAACGCTTTGCCATGTTTTAGTATTCTTAACGTGGGCAATGACAGGCTTAACGGAAAGTCGATTCAATAAAAAATATCCTGTAATCAATAAGCTCAGAATTACAAAAAAACTGTTGTGTATTCCCATGAAGGCGATTAAAAAACCGGCCGCGGCATGTCCCACTACAGAAGCAACCAGCCAGGAAGCTGAGCTTATGGCTGCCGCATTGGAAAGAAATTGCCTAGGTACGATTTTGGCAATCAGGGCAGCAAAGGTTGGCCCGGAAAATGCACGTATAGCTCCGGTTATTCCGATGGTGCCAAAAATTAGAAATGCTACTGTCCATGATTCGAAACGGGCTTCAAAATTTTTATGTGACAAGAAAAGAAAAAAAACTACGCAGCAGATATAAAGTATCGTACACTTAAGAAGCAGCGACCTGTTTTCATTTCTGTCAATGTAGTGCCCTGCATACAAAGCAAGTGAAACAGCAGGAATCACTTCAGATAAGCCAACTAATCCCAGTGCAAGCGGACTTTCAGTTAATTGGTAAACCCACCATCCGATAACTGTCCCAGTCATTCTTAATCCCATAATGAAAATAAATCTTCCAAGTATGAAATACTTGAACTCTTTTATTTTCAGCACTTCGTATGGGGTGGTTTTGGCTTCCTGCATCAGATTTTTTAATCGTTAAGGCAATGTCAGAAAATGCTGCCCGGGTTCATATTCTTTGTCAAGTGCATCCAAAATAGCGGCTATATGACTTTCGTTATTGATAAAATCAGCATTTGAGGCATCAACAAAAATGGTTTTGATGTCGTGCTGTTTGATGTAATTGTTATAAGTATCCTGTAAGGTAATTAAATAATCATCGGGTATTTGCTGTTCGTAATCACGATTTCTTTTTTTGATGTTATCCTTAAGTTTTTCAATCGGACTGTGCAGGTAAATCAAAATATCGGGCTGAAGAATCTGAGGATTGATGATTTCGAATAGCTTTTGATAAAGCTTGTATTCCTCCTCTGGAAGATTCACTTTAGCGAACAGCAGGCATTTGGTAAAAAGGTAGTCGGAAATGGTTATGTTTTGAAACATATCTTTCATCTGCAGCAAATCCTTTAGCTGCTTGTACCGCTCAGCCATAAAAAACAACTCAAGGGGAAAGGCGTATTGATCGGGCTTTTCATAAAACTTGGGAAGAAAAGGATTGTCTGCAAATTCTTCCAATACAAGCCGGGAGTTGAATTTTTTGCTTAAAATATGGGCTAAAGTGGTTTTGCCTGCACCAATGTTTCCCTCAATAGTAACAAAACTGTATTTCATTTCGGCTGCAAATTAAGCCTTAACGACCTAAAGGTTTTTAAATTTTTTCAACACCGAGTTTATCCTTGCAAACCTCCAATAAATGGTGAATAGATTGCTTTAATACTGGGTGAATATAGTTAGGCGCAATCTCATTTAAGGGAACCAGCACAAATTTCCTTTCCTGAATTTTAGGGTGCGGAATCTGAAGGTTGGGCAAATCAATTATTTCCTTGTCAAAAAACAGAATATCTATGTCTATTGTTCTTGGTGCGTTTTTGACAGTCCTCATTCTACCTAATTTTGACTCTATCGACAAAATGGTTTGCATTGTTTCCAGTGGGTTCAATGTTGTGTTTATTTTAATCACCTGGTTGATGAAATCAGATTGATTGGAATTTCCCCATGGAGCTGTTGAATAAATGGAGGAAGTTTCAAGGATTGGACCGATATATTTAGAAAGCTCTTCCCTTGCCTTACTCAGTTGAGTAAGAGGTTCATTCAT
>Ga0315905_10004883_pt1 | contig 13698 bp, 9 predicted proteins | sample LakEriMetagenome_5_FD_203522 | JGI IMG/M metagenome (GOLD analysis project Ga0315905, IMG submission 203522) | Freshwater fungal communities from buoy surface, Lake Erie, Ohio, United States - Buoy 4 MA121 | ecosystem: Environmental > Aquatic > Freshwater > Lake | place: USA: Lake Erie, Ohio... | reverse complement strand
AAAAGGTGCTCATAAAACCATCAAGATCAAAAAACACGTGCGTTGTTCAACCTGTTCCGGTTCAGGAGCAAAAGACAAGAACAGTGTACAAACTTGTACAGGGTGTAACGGAAGTGGCCAGGTTCGACGTGTTCAAAACACTTTTCTTGGACAAATGCAAACGGTTACAACTTGTCCAACCTGTAATGGAGATGGAACCACCATTACGGCCAAATGCACAGGCTGTAAAGGTGAAGGAAGAGTATATGGCGAAGAAACCATTAACATTGATATTCCGGCTGGAACACAAGATGGCATGCAGTTAAGTATCAATGGGAAAGGGAATGTCGGTGAAAGAGGTGGCTCATTCGGGGATTTGATTGTAATGATCGAAGAAGAAGCACACCCTCATCTTCAGCGCGATGGTCTCAATGTTGCCTATGATTTGTACATTACTTTCCCGGATGCTGTTTTTGGAACGCAGGTCGAAGTGCCTACCATAGATGGAAGAGCAAAAATTAAAATACCTGCAGGCACACAAAGTGGTAAAGTATTCAGATTAAAAGGAAAAGGATTCCCGCATGTGAACAGCTATGAACGTGGTGATCAATTGGTGCAAGTAAACATCTGGACGCCACAACAAGTAAGTACGGAAGAAAAAGATATGCTTGACAAAATGAGTGGTTCTGAAAATTTCAGACCCAACCCTGAAAAAAGCGAAAAATCTTTTTTTGATAAGATCAGAGATATTTTCTCTTGAATTTTAATCCCAATAACGTTTCATGTTCCCATAAATCTTTGAAGCCTTATCTAAGATTTGAAGGAACCCTGCTTGTAATGGCTGATTGAGATCGACAATGCTTTTAGAAAATGTTTTTATTTGCTTCCAACTCATATTGATATCATATTTAGACCGCCGTATTTTTAAGCCAAACATCGTCACTGCTGTCGCGAATTGAAGCTGTTGTGATAATAACGCGATTGATTCTCTCTTTAGTTCAATCGGTTGTTTCGTGGTAATTACTTGATTGGATTTTTTTTCTCTGTACTTCAATTCCATTTGCGCGAGTAATTGAGCTGATCCGTTTTTTGGTGATGATAACCAGGACGAAGTGGGCTCCCATTCAAAAATCGCCAACACATTACTACCACTTCCTACTTCTCCTCCAATCAATTCGGCTTTTTCATCTTTGATGGCATCTTTCTGATTATCAAACCCAAGCAATCTGTACGATTTTACAAATGCAGGATTGAATGTCAGGTTCAAACTGGCATCATCCGCTACTGAATACAATGTTTGCGTCAATTCTGTGACCAATACACGTTCTGCTTCTCGAATGTCATCCAAGTAAGCATAATTCCCATTCCCGCTTTTAGCCAATGCCTGCAGTTTTGAATCTTTAAAATTACCCATACCAACGCCAAGGCAAGTGAGATAAATGCCCGATTTCCGTTCTCTGATCACCAACTCCTCCAATGCGCTTTCTGCAGATTGACCTACATTAAAATCTGCATCCGTAGCCAAAATAATTCGATTATTCCCGTTCGGAATATATTTCCTGCGGGCAACCTGATAAGCAAGTCTAATTCCGGCTTCCCCCGGTGTGTCTCCTGCCGGTTCTAAAGTTTCAATAGATTTTAAAATTTTATCCTTTTCAGATCCCGAGGTTGGTTGTAACCAAACGTCCACATTCCCTCCATAAGTAACTATAGAAACCGTGTCAATCGATCTGAGATTATTGACAAACATTTGAAAAGCTTTTTTGAGCATGGGCAGCCGATTCGGATTATCCATACTTCCCGAAATATCTATCAAGAACACGAAATTTCCAGGGGGGATTTTCTCTAAATCAAGTTTACATGCACTGACATTTAGATACAATAGCCTATTGACCGGATTCCAAGGACATTCTGTGGTGTGAGCATCCAAATGAAAGACATTGTCGTTGTCAGGCTCATGATACCCCGGATTGAAATAATTAATCATCTCCTCCACACGTATTGCATCCGCAGGTGCAATCGTTCCCAAATTGATGAACCGTCGAATATTACTGTAAGCGGCTTTGTTCACATTCAGTGAGTAACCGGTTTGCGGAAATTCTGTAGCCAACTGAAAGTCATTTTCCACCAACTGAAAATAGGTCTCCCCTTCTGCCTGGGTTTGATTAGTTTCCTGGAATAAATAATTTTTTGTGATTGAAACAAGACCGGAAATTGTTTTCTTGATTGGCGTTGCAATTGACTTTAATTTCAGCACTTGCCATTGATCCGTTCTGACAGGGAACGATTGTTTTTCATATCCATCCATACTGATGGTCAATGTATCATTCAATACCCGTTCTAGAATTCCAAAGCTACCATCACCTGCTCCCGAGTAAACAAAAATTTTTGCAGAGTGAACCAATATCTTCGCATTGGAGATCGGTTTATTATTCATATCATGAACCGCTCCTCTTAAATAATATTGTGAATAGACAGAAACACTCCCAAAGTAGAAGGTAAAAAATATGATATATATTTTCACGTACTTCAACATGATTTCAATGTAAGAAATATATTCGAAACAAAGACAATCATCAGTCGGTAACCAACTGCAATATATCACGTGAATTTCTTCCCAGGCCATCATAATCCAGGCCGTAACCCAATAAAAAAATCACAGGGACATTGAAACAACAGTAATCTATCTGTATATCATACTTAAGAGCCTCCGGTTTATGTAGTAAAGTGGCAATGCGCAAGGATGCTGGATTCATTGATTTGAGAACAGGTAAAAATTCATGTAATGTTTTTCCAGTGTCCACGATATCTTCAATTAAAATCACATCACGACCTTCCAGATCAACATCTAAGCCAATTGCAGTTTTTACGTTTCCCGAGCTTTCCATCCCCTCATATGATTTTAAGCGTACAAAAGCAATTTCAGCTTCAATCGTCAGCGATTTGAACAAATCGGCAATGAACATAAATGACCCATTCAATACACCGATTAACAACGGCTTCTTTCCTTTATAATCATGGTTAATTTTTTGAGCTAAACTGTCGACTGCAGCTAACACATCCTTTTCAGGAATATAAGATTTGAAAGTTTTTCCGTGAACTTGAATGGTAGTCATGTATTTTACTTTGATACGATCAGACGTTGACCAACTTTTACTTTGTTTGAACTAAGTCTGTTCCATTTTTTAAGATCCTGCAAAGATACATGGTATTGATTCGCAATCGTATTCAAGTCTTCATTTGAACGTACGCTGTGATATTTTATTTTATTTTTTTCAGATGACAGATCTTCTTCCCCTGCATCATTATTTATTTTTTTATCTATAGAAGATTGGAGTTTTAAAATGGTGCCGGCAGGCAGCGGATCTTCTTCGTCCAGATTATTATACGCCATAAGATATCCCAACTGAATCCCATTTGACTGAGCGATTTGATGCAAGCTTTCACCTGTTTTTACCTTGTGTGTTTCTTGCTTTGCCTCCGTCCGCTTGGATTGTAAATAAATCCATTGCGGACCATCCAGTAATCCGTCCGTTAATAAATCATTGTAATCTAAAACTTTTGCCAGATCAACTTTATAACGTGTAGCTATTGCCAACAAGGAGGTCCCGCTATCCGCATAAACTGCTCTCAGTCCATTGTATATTTTTTCATACGATCTATCAATGGGCGGAGTAATTGTTTTGTCTTCTTTGAGTTCTTCCGCATCAGTTTTTACCGTATTACCATTGTTCTTTTTAATGACAAAGACAGAATAATCCGGAATCTGTGAAAGCGCTGATTTGGTGTACTCATTCAATTGATGATCTTCAATCGTCTTCATTAAAATTTGTGGGTAACGAGGATTCGTTGCATAGCCTGCTTTTTTTAACCCATAGCACCAGCTCTTGTAATCAGTTGGCTCATAAGAATACAAGAAAGCATAGTGTGATCGAGTACGAAGAAAGTCGCTGTGATCACGATAACTATGAATAACACTGTCATATTTTCGAAAACACTCGCCAGCTTCATCATCATCATGAAAAACGCGTTCCCCTGTCCACTCAGCTTTGCATTTGATTCCAAAATGATTGTTGGATTTTTTTACCAACGCACTGTTCCCACTCTCTGTCTCTAAAATTCCTTGCGCCAACGTAATCGATGCCGGCGTTCCGGTTCTGATCATTTCCTGAATAGCCATGTCCTTATGCATCGCAATGTATTGCGCGGGAGTTATTTTTTGTGCATGAACATGTATGAAAAAACAATATCCAAAAATTAAAGCGATGAGTATGATTTTTCTTTTCATAGTTTCTGTACTAACATTAATCCATCTCGCAATGGAAGAAAAATTTGTTGAACCCTGTGATCCGCAGCAACATGTCGGTTAAATGCGTCTATGGCTTTTGGATTTTTTCCGGTGATTTGTTCGGGAAATACCTCACCATGGAAAAAAACATTATCAGCCAATAACCAACCCCCTGGTCGAATCTTGGGTAAAATTAATTCGTAATAGGCAATATAGTTTACTTTATCTGCATCCAGAAAGACCAAATCCCAAGGTCCTGTTAAGATTGGAATCAAGTCGATGGCATTACCTACATGTAAACGAATTTTTTCTGCATACTCCGAAGCTTCAAAATAAGTTCTGGCAGTGTTCGCATCTTGCTCCCTGCATTCAATTGTATCTAACACTCCTCCTGCAGGCATGCCGCGCATTAGGGAGATCGCGCTAAACCCGGTAAATGTTCCTATCTCTAATACTTTTTGGGCTTGAACCATGGATGCGATCATCTCTAAAAACTTTCCCTGCCAGGCTCCACTGATCATGTGCGACTTAGGATGATTGGCTATGGTTTCCTTTTCAATCTTTTGAAGCAACGCATCGGTTGGACTATTCAATGATTCACAATAGGCCGTGGCCTGTGGCAATAAAATATCCATGACTATTTAGCGGTTGTTTTGGTTGAAATCATCCAAAGTCCGGCAAAGGTCAGTATCCCATTTATTAAAATTAATTCATTGCCAATTCGATAACCATGAAATATGTTTTCGGACAAGGAGGTTAAATTTAAATGCAAGTGCAATTTCTTTTCATACCAATCGGGACTACTAATCACATCCACCATCAAAGCTAAAATGGGCATGAGTAAACAAACCGGTAACACCCTTTTACCAATGAGTTGTCGGTTGGTTAGTATGCCAAATGCAAATAAGCCCAATAATGGACCATAGGTGATGCCTGCAAATTTCAAAATGAAATCGATGATTTGTTTATCGTTGATGTATTTGAAAATTAGTACGAGCAGAAAAAACATAACGGCGAAGGATAGATGCACCCGAAGTCTGATTTTTTTCTGGGATGCCTCATCCGGATAGCGATTTCTGATATCCAGCAGATCAATGCAACAACTGGAAGTTAAAGACGTAATTGCGCCGTCTACACTGGGAAACAAAGCTGAAATCAAGGCAATAATAAATAGCACGCCCAATGTGCCGCCAAATTCAGTACCCAGTGCAATCGTAGGAAACAAGTCATCGGGCTTATCGATGGGAATATTATTTGCTGTAGCATACAAATTAAGTATGCCGCCTAAAAATAAAAAGAGGAAATTCACCAGCAACAATACCGCGACAAAACTCATCATATTTTTTTGAGCATCTTTCAGATTCTTTACGCTGATATTTTTTTGCATCATCTCCTGATCGAGTCCGGTCATGGTAATGGCAATAAACATCCCACCAATCAAATGCTTGAGAAAGAAACTGCCGGATTGAATATCGGTGTTAAACATTTGCGTGTGACCCATTTCCTTCATCTTTTGAAAAGCTGATCCCAAATCAAGCTGCATGGCGTTCATGATGGAATAAGTACAAATAACCAATCCAAGTAACATGCCGGTTGTTTGTAAAGTATCTGTATAGATGATTGTTTTCACGCCACCTTCAAGCGTGTACAGCAAGATCATCAACAAAATAACCAGTGTTGTGGCGATGAAGGGGATACCCATCTGATCCAAAATAAATACCTGAAGCACATTGATTACAAGATAGAGTCTGGCTGTGGCTCCAATTGCCCTGGATAAAATAAAAAATCCGGCTCCCGTTCGGTGTGCTTCTCTGCCAAAACGATTGGATAAATAAACATAGATACTGGTAAGATTCATGCGATAATATAAAGGCATGAGAACGTAGGCAATCACCAGATACCCCAACAGATAACCCAATACAATTTGGAAATAAAAAAAATGGCCGCTGCCCACCCCACCAGGCACACTCACAAAAGTTACGCCACTCAATGAGGTTCCGATCATGCCAAAAGCAACCAGCATCCAGTTGCTTTTTCTGTTCCCAATAAAAAAGGATTCATTATTGGATTTTCTGGATGTGAACCAGGCAACGATCAACAACACTAAAAAATAGGCAACAACAAAACTAAATAACACTGCAGGAGACATGAACAAGAGTTTGAGACAAGATACAGTTTTTCATCACATGAACATGCCGGAATTTGATTCTCTAGGCTTACTTGCTTTTTTGAAAAAGTGCAATATGATAACCTGCACGAATCACCGGACGCGACCGGCCCAGATTATCAACGTAAGGAGAATTGGCACTTTTGGCAATATCCCAAAGTATAGAAAAATAATAGTAGGACTTTTGATTTGGAAAATCTTTACCGTTGGAAATTCCTGGTCCAACTAAAAATGAATGCGCGTCAAAATTATATTGTTGAATCGCTGAACCGGTTGCACCCAGCGGAATGTATCGATTGCGAAGCATGTTGAATTCGTACTGGCCCTGAACAAATAAAAAGTCTGCTGGAAACAACCGTACAAATGCGCCCGGACCAATCTGACTTTGATTCAAACGGTCTCCTGAAGCAAAAAAATTTCTTGCAAAAGAGAAATTCAGGTTAACACTTGCTGCAACATCGACGTATTTATTAATGCTGTAACCAAAGTAAGGACTGATTCCAAAAGAGGTAATTCCGTTTCCAAAACTTCCATTAAAAGTACCTCCGGTAAACACGTTTTTTTTAGTAAAAAATGGTTCTGCAAATTCATCTTGCGCAAAACTCATTTGGGCAGTACATAACAATAATAATAGCTTGATGTAAATGGCAAATCGCTTCATCATTGGAATATTTTTCCGGGATTAAGTATGTTGTTTGGGTCAAAAACGTTTTTTATTTGCTTCATCCGTACAAGCGCAATCGGATCAAATACGATATCCATAAACTCTTTTTGAATCAATCCGATTCCATGCTCTCCACTGATGGTGCCTCCGAGTTGATGCACTAGTTTGAATAAATCACGAAGCGCAGGAATAACAGCAGGATTATTCAAACTAAAAGGATGTCCGGTTTTTCTGATTCGTACATGTAAATTACCATCACCGGCATGGCCATAACAAACAGCATCAAATTCATGTTGAACACCTAATGCCTTTACACCTTTAATCAGATCAGGCAATGCCGCTCTTGGCACCACCGTATCTTCCTCGATGGAATATCCGGATGCTTTAACGGCCTCGGATACCCGACGTCTCCATTTCCAGAGCGCTTCTTTCTGTGACGGATCTTCTGCAAATAAAATCTCCCCGCATTCAAAAAATTCGAGCACTCCAACGATCCCTTCCATTTCTCGAAGTAAAAAGTCAGGATCTTGTCCGTCCACTTCAATCAACAGGTGTCCGGCCATGGTTTCATCCAATGTGATAGATGTTTCTCCTATGTAATCACGAACAATTTTCAATGCATCCATTTCAACCAACTCCAGTACACTTGGAATGAATCCTGCCCTGAAGATCGCGCTAACCGCGGCTCCTGCTTCTTCCAGTTTTTTAAATGGAACCAACATCAAAAGTTCATGTTTCGGGTGTGGTATCAATCGAAGTACAATCTGGGTAACTATACCCAGGGTTCCTTCGCTGCCCACAAAAAGTTGAGTGAGATTATAACCGGTCGCATTCTTCAGGACATTTGCGCCCGTCCAAATGATTTCGCCGGTAGGAAGTACCACTTGCAAATTCAATACATAATCTTTGACCACGCCATATTTAACAGCTTTCGGTCCGCCACTGTTCTCTGCGATATTTCCTCCAATAAAACAACTTCCTTTACTGCTGGGGTCAGGTGGATAAAATAATCCTTTCTCCTTCACTGCATTTTGTAAGACCTCCGTGATAACGCCGGGCTCTGTTATCACTTGCAGGTTATCCGTATCAATGTGTATGATGGTATTTAAACGTTCTGTTGAAAGTACGATGCCTCCCTTGGTTGCCAATGCACCTCCACTCAATCCCGTTCCTGCCCCCCGTGGGGTTACGGGTATATGGTGTTGATTGCACAATCGAAGGATCGCACTGATTTCTTCTGGTGTTCTTGGTTTGAGTAACAGTTCAGGAAGGAAATGAAGGTCTTCTGTGTGATCTCTGGCAACGGTCTCTAAATCTTCGTTTTCTGTAAAGACAAATTCCTTACCTACAATTTCTGCAAACGCAGTAACCCAATCTTGAAGTCCGTATCTGTTCATGTATGCGCACGAATTTCGTGAATTTCAGCTAACGTACAACCGATTGTTTAATCAGAATTTTGGACAGCGAATGGATTTGTTGGAACCGGATGGATAGATGCCTTTTTTGATCAATGATAATTCGGATGCTCCCCTTAACTGGTTATAATTACGCAATCCTGAAACGGTGGCATCATAGGAACAAGTTATATTCCATTGCTTTACGGATAGTCCCAGCATGGGAATGACTGATTCCCCCAATCGGTGCGCAGCCCCTATCAAAAATTGTAATTCGCCATGTTCAGAAAGATTGATATCCAGCATTCCATTGATCTGGAATTGTGCGGAGTTGGCCATGGTTGTATAGTAAGCGTTCGTAAGCAATAGTAATCTGGGTGACAGCATAAAATTTCCATGCAGAAAAAATGAGTGCCTCATATCCAACCTATTCGCATTTCTTCTGTCTGAAAAAAATGACTCAGTAGGACGATTAAAATGCTGAATCGAATACCCTATATTGAAGTAAATCTCATCCGTTGGAAACCCTGCGTAATTCAGTCCGGCATGCAAGTCCAAATAATTAAAAGACGAATTGGCCAACTGGGCTTGTGTTGGCAGATTTTGATCGAAGAAAACTCCGTTAAATTGATCCGGGAATGTGAGCTTGGTCAAATTGATTTGTTTGCCAACCCAGCCAGCATTAAAACCGATACTCAATAAATTATTGGGATCCAGCATTTGATGATAAGCAATAGAGCCGTAAGCACGATTGGTGGAAAGCAAGCCACTACCTGCAACATCAGACATCATCAATACGCCCACACCGAGCCAACCATTGTTTAATTTTTCTGCCAGCAATTGTGCATCACCAAAAGCAGACCAAGTTTTAAAAGGTACCGGAATGATGGAACTAAATTGATTTCTGTATTGAATTCCTGCTCTAAAATCTGCATCCGGTGAAAATCCTGTGTTGGCAGGATTACTCCCAATTGGGTTATTGAAAAACTGAGAAAAATGTAAGTCCTGTGCTTGCGTTTTTTCTCCAAATAAAAAAAACAAATGAACGCACAACAACCAACGTAGCAAGTTCAACCGGGTGAAAAAATATATGAAAGTTTTGTTTCTCATGTTGAACGAACTTATCGAATCAGGGTGATATCTCCGGTTTTGTTAGTGATTTTAGTGCCATTCGTAAATTCAACATCCAAGGTATACACATATACATCCATGGGTTGCAGCTTCCCCTTGAAAGTACCATCCCATCCTTGAGCCGGATTCGTAGATTGGAAAACTAGTTGACCCCAACGGTTATAAATATTCCATTTGATTTTTCCTATCCCAAATCCACGTACATTAACCACGCGATTAGCTCCATCTTTTCCGGGTGTGAAAGCAGAAGGAACGTCAAGCAAAGGATTAATGGAAGCCTTGACTTTAGTAGTGAATGTATCGGTGCATCCATATTGGTTGTAGGCAATGAGTGTCACATCAAACTCTCCTTCTTGATTGAACTGGTAAACAGGATCTGATTCCTGAGAAGCATTTCCATCTCCAAAAAACCATTGATAACGAATAGCACCTGAAGATAAATTGGTAAAACGAGTTGGCGTGTTTACTTGAGGTGGATTGGGAGACCAGCTGAATTGAGCGTCGGGTTTTTCACTGACTAAAATGGTGTAGTAGTCTGAAGTGTCTACTTTATTACAAGTGTTAGAATCCGTTGCAATCAGTCTTACCCGATATGTTCCCGGCAGATTGAATGGCTTGACCGGGTTTTCAATGGTGGTATTGGTGCCGTCACTGAATTCCCACTTTACCGATGTTGTACCCGATAAATTGACAAGTTGAGCCTGATAAGGAGCACAACCCAATGAATCTGTTTTGAATTTTGCATCCACCAATGGTTTTACTGTTAGGGTCAATGTATCAGAAACAGGGGCATTACAAAAATAATCATCGATTAGCGTGAGTATTACTGTGTATTGGCCTTCCCTTGGGAAACTATGAACAGGGTTCAAAGAAGTATCCGGAGCAGATCCATCTCCGAAATTCCATGCGAAACTTCTGGGCGTAAAGACACCTTCTGTGGGTATGGATAAATTTTGAAAGCGAAAACGATAACCTGTACATGGAGAATCTTTCACCGCCCTAAAATCAACACGTGCATTATTAAGTCCGGCTTTGATCGTAATGAAAGCGGTATCTCTGATATTACACGCGGTGGAATCTTCTGTTATTACCATTACCGTATAAACTCCTATGACATTATAATTGGTAAATGCAGAAAATTCGGGTGCCCGTGTTGTGTCTTTCACGCCATTTCCAAAATCCCAATACATGGTTTTACCTTTTTGCAAAGTATCGGAGAAGTCTACACGAAATGGCACACAACCGGAAGTATCGTTCACGCGCGAAGCTATGATTGGTCGGATACTTGCATCTACGCCCGCATAATTCATTTCAATTTTAACAGCAGCTAAGTTGCAATTTGGACTGTTATTAAATCTGCTCCATACGCCTGCTGTAGTTGGAAAAGAATTTTGTCCGCCACCGCAATTGGCACAAATTGCCTGATAGATTGCGCCGTTTTCATCAAACCTGCTCGTACCTCCATCCACATGATCACCTGCTTCAGTTGGTAAATTAAATTGACCAAAATTGGATGCAAACAACAGGGAGTTGGCATTTCTCTCCATGACAAAAAAATACAAGTCCTTTCCATCCGGAGATGACACTCCATTGAGTGGATTCTGCAGTGGTAAGCTGCTGGTGTTTCCTGCCGAAAACTGATAATTGTTATTGATTCCTCCTCCCCATCCGGATACATACACATTTTCACAACGATCCACCAAAAAACCGATGGGAGATAAATTGGGAACCGGCGACCCATTCCCGAAAGTTGTGGAATATACAAATCCTGAAAGATCAGGTTTCAATTTTGATATGAATTGTGCACTGTTTGGAATTTGATAATTCGCATTGATGATCGGCCAGTTACCGGTCGTAGTTCCAACAATGTATGGAAATCCTTTTCGGTCATGTTTAATACCAAACACAATATCATCTCCGCGCGTTCCCATGAAACTTGTGCGAATGAGATCCGTTAAATCTGCTTTTACTTCAGCAACAAATCCATCAGATTCTCCTCCTTGATAGTTGGATTGATATATTGCTGTATTGGTTCCAGGCAATTGGTCGCTTGTTGTGCCGCCTCCCAAAAAAATATTCCCATTGGTTGGATGTATGCTGATAACAAAACAAGCATCTTCTCCGCTGCCACCGAAATAACTTCCGTATTCATATTGACTCAAGTCAGCACTAAATTGTAGTAATAAACCATCTTGACCGCCTCCGGAAGCATTCGTATTATTTAGAGAGATTCCACGCACAGGAAAATCAGTTGATTTCGTACAGGAAGCCAACATAATTTTCCCCACTCGATTGAATGTCACCTCACTTCTTGCATCATCTCCATAATTTCTGCGCGTGTCTAAGGCGCCGCCAATATTTCTTCCAGCGATGTTCAATCCATCATTTTGACTTCCACCTATTTTCACAGATCCCAATAAGCGAGCACCATCAGCACTCAGCTTTGAGAGAATAATATCATATCCACCGCCGACACCCGGATTTTGAAGAAGCACCGGAAAATTGGCTGAGTTCGATCTTCCGGCAATAATTAAATTTCCATTTCCTTCAGCAATTAAGCTATGTGGTTGTTCGTTGGCTGCCCCGCCTAAATAAGTGGCATAAATTCTTCTCGATCCGTCTGAACTGAATTTGAAAATACTGATATCATAACCTGCTGAACCATCCTCTACTACTCCCCCTGCATAAGTGGTTTGATAGACCCCCGGATTAGATGGATAACCGGCACCAAACACAATTCCTCCAGCAAATAAAGAACCATCAAAACCTGGGGTTGCCGTAAATCCCCAATTGTCTGCGCTGCTTCCTGTAAAGCTTGAAAATAAAATGGATGGATCAATCACCAATAATTTGTCAGGATCAAATCGATTTATTTTGAAAGATACCCAACGACCCTTCAAGGAATAATGGCATTTTACTGCTACCTGTTTTCCATCATCATTAGATTGATAGCTGTATGGAATACGCTCTTCCACTTGTCCGACCGGTGTTTTAACCAACAAGATTTTTTTTTGCAATTCAAGCTGAGCCGGATCACTGTATTTCATGAGTATTCGATCTGGATCTCCACCCGGATGAATCAAGAAATCATATTTCATCTCATTGCCTTGTGAATAATACCGCAAATCAATGTTTGGATAGATGTTTTTATATGTCACTGATTGGAAAAGTCGACAATGCCCCGCCCATCGACTCGGATCATTCCCTAAAAAATAATTATTGTATGATTCCAATTGTTTTTCGGTGATAATTTCAGGATTTGGATTCGAACCTACCAGTTCAACCCGGTAAAAAACCGAATTCATGCGAATCGTTTTTTCAGAATCTTTAGGATGTTCACCATGTATTGCCTTTGCCAATTGCTGATAATGAACCGGATCATGGAGATAAACTGAAAAACCTTGTTTCTCCAAGAAAAAAGAACCATGCTTCCAATCGCCACGAAACATAACCGCTTGATCCCATTGCCCCTTATTTTCAACCAAATCCATTTGGGCAAATACCAGTTGATTTGCAAAAATGAAACAGAAAATAAATAAGAAGTATATACGATTCATAAGGGATACAATTTAACACAAAAAAGGGTAAACTGTTTTATGTAGAGGCTGAATATAATCAGGCAATTTTACTCCAACCTGTTCTGCCTCCTCTGCTTTTAAAATATTGATTAAGACACTGATGTTCGGACTTTTGAAGCTCCGGATCTTCGTCCAAGATTTGACAAACTGAATTTCTTGCTGCTTCCACCATAGCTCTGTCATCCACCAAATTCGCCAATTTGAATTGAAGCGCGCCTGATTGGCGTGTTCCCTCCATCTCTCCCGGACCACGAAGCTCCAAATCCTTTTCCGCGATTTTGAAACCATCATTGGTTTCAGTCATAATTTTCAATCGAGCCCTGGCCTCATTGGACAGTTTCATTCCTGTTAACAAAATACAATAACTTTTCCCTCCGCCTCTTCCAACTCTGCCCCGCAACTGATGCAACTGCGACAATCCAAATTTTTCTGCACTTTCCAAAACCATGACCGTTGCATTGGGTACATTCACACCCACTTCAATGACGGTTGTACCA
>Ga0315905_10004882_pt1 | contig 13699 bp, 14 predicted proteins | sample LakEriMetagenome_5_FD_203522 | JGI IMG/M metagenome (GOLD analysis project Ga0315905, IMG submission 203522) | Freshwater fungal communities from buoy surface, Lake Erie, Ohio, United States - Buoy 4 MA121 | ecosystem: Environmental > Aquatic > Freshwater > Lake | place: USA: Lake Erie, Ohio... | reverse complement strand
AGAGAGAACCTTGATACTCGCACACAAACAACTTGAAAGCCATGTATACACGCTCGCTCATGCCTCATGCACAAAAACTTTGATACCCCTGTATACAACATACACATACACGTCTCTCTCTCTCTCTCTCTCTCTCTCTCTCTCTCTCTCTCTCTCTCTCTCTCTCTCTCTCTCTCTCTTCTCACCCACTCACTCACTCACGCACGCACGCACGTGGCTCTCTCACACACCAAGTGTGTTTAATGGGATACATGAATACGTCAGATGCCAACAAGTGTGTCGGCTTGGTTAGGGTAGGGAGGGGGCTTTGGGGCCCTTGTAATGAAATGCTGCAAAGACATGATTGTGTTTTAATCTATTGCAATGCAGAGATGGGGTTTCCCCCAGTGCAAACAAAGAAGGGAATTAGTGAGAGTCAGTGAGGTTCGAAATAATCTCACGCTGACATGCCGGGTCGAAAAGGAATATCTCGAGTGCTACTGTAGCAGAGGAGTACGACACGATTGTAGCGCGTGTTCTGGAATAACAGCTATTACATTAGTCAGAGATGAACAGATGGCAAGCTGACGCCGAGGCGGCGGCATTGGCCAAAGAGGCTGCTCGCCAACGTGCTCAGGAAATTGCTGCTACTTACCAAGCTTGGAAATGCTCAAGTTGCAGGCGACTCGGATTTGTGGGTTATTGATCAACAACCGTTGGGAAAACGTAAATAATTGATCAACAACCTACCCGATCCCGGCCGCGCCTCAGAATTCAGCAGGAGTAAATCCCCTGTGCGGAATTTTCCATGAATTTGAACTCCCACTTTTTGCGAATTTGTTTCCGCCAATTCGTTTTTGCTCGTTATTTAGTACCATTGGCCATGTTTCCTAGCCCTTTTTACTAATCTGAATCTTAGAAACAATATGGGTGAATTTCCACCACACCTTCGAGATTCAAAGAAAATTACTCCCTCATCCCTCCTTGTGCGGCGGGGGCTTGCGATGTCTTGCTCCCTTTCAAGGTTGCGATGTCCTGCTCCCTTTTGCGATGTCCTGCTCCCTTTCCATATCTTGCATCGTAGTCTAGACGCACAATAGCATAAACGGAAGTTAGTACAAAGCCCAAGAGACATTCCTTGTCCGCATCACGATCTTGTGAGGGACGCATTCGACTTACATCGAATCCAGATTTTTGCACCTGAACCTCAATCATGCGCTCACGACAACACAACAACACAACAAGACCTGGTTTCGGTTAACGCCGTGCTTCTTGTCCATCGGGTTGCAGACTGCGAGCATCTGACCAAACTGTCTGCTAAAGACTTTGGCGACAGTCAGATCATCATCGTCGAAGACCTGATCACTTGAACTGCAGTTTGAATCATGTCAGCATCGCACTTGAAAATAAATGACTGATGCAGGAAATCATGTAACAGCGCAGAGTTGCAAGAACGCTCACTGTGGATGGCGATTGGCAATCAAAAGTACACCCAGCAGACTACTCCCGTCCTTGCCTCCTTTCACAGGCACGCACATCAAAGCATTGATCACCAGTCCAAGGGCCTTTGCCTACATCCATCAGGTAGTCAGCAGCCAACATGATGATCACTGGCAAACAAGCATGTGCAGTCTGAGATCCTTACAAGATCACGATTGAAACGCGGGTCCAAATTCGCCTTTGGAACGGAAACAGATACAGAATTCCGAGCCACATAACCAAGCAGATGGTCCGTCATTGGTATAGAAAGGTTGAAGGTGTTGTCCAATGTCAAACTTGTCTTGTGTTCATCCTGTATTTCCGATGCAATTATTTACATTCAAACAGTCTTGCCTATGCATTTATTTACGTTTGCCAAACGTAAATTATTACATCGGCAAGATTGCAATTCATGTGGTACGGGCACAAGGGAAAAAAAGCACAAAGCTCAGGCAAGCGCGCCTCGCAGCATGCTCTCTGTGGAACACTTTTCGCACATCAGTACCGCTTGGAAAAAGTGCACTCGTTCTGCGTGCAGGAGCATCTGACAACGCTTTAGTGCTTCGGTTGGGGTCTCGTACGTCGAAAAATCGCTACTTTGGATCTGACATTCTTTGAAGCTGAGGACAGTGAGCGAACAATGTAGCTCCAACAGGCGTTGATCTGCTCTGGTGAAGGTGTTGCCCTGCATGTGTATCATAGAGCAAACCCCAAACAGCGTCCCATCATGTCTTTTCATCGGAATCGATAGGATTCCCGTGACCTTGCGCGTCATTTGCGACAGACCAGCTGCATACGCAGTGTCGATTCGGAAATCGAATCTCGTGTGTGTGTGGTCTGTCACCACTGCCGACTCTTCCTCCGCAACCCAACCTGCGATTCCTTCTCCAAAGGCAACCTCCATCAATGTGTCCAGCCCGTCAGCCCGTTTAGTCCAGATTCGCCCTTCCTGGAGGACATGCGCATGACAGGATTAGGATTAAGTTTGTGATGTTAGCGGGATTTGTCACAAGTTAACCTCACATGAGCACAGGTATTGTGTCACTAAATCTCACCTGAAGATTGTTGCCGGAAGTAAGAAAAAGTAAGCATTGTGAGGCGCCGACAAGATGTTGTGTTTGCCTCAATTGTATCATGGCGAGCTCGTGGACCTCCAGTGCAGTACAGGGGTAGTGACTCCTGCGTATTTACAAAGATAGATTATCAAAGAAAGCTGTTTTCACAGCAAAAAGAAAAAGAAAACTGCATCACGAATCCAATTCAATCACAAATCAAAAGTCCCCGACCCCAGGAAAAGGGCCTAAGGCCATGAACCGTACGTGAGCACGAAGAGTCGCATTGTAGTCTCTACTGATTTCATCGAATCATGGAAGATTTGAAGGCGATGGAACAAGATGCCAGATAGCTCCGACATGAATCGCAAGAGCAAGTGGTCCGACTGTGAAAACAGTTGTTTCGATCCTAGATTCGTACAAACGTGGAGACAGAGCAAGAGTTAGGGATGAAGAAGCAAGTCACAAGAGAATTTGCATGGAAGGGGATTGTTTGATTAAATATGACTCTTGAAAGGAAATCGAAACCTACCAGCGTGATTGTCCTGATCCTCATGGAAGCACTGGACGATGCCAACCATCGCACCGTTGCACAATATCGGCTCGCACAAGACAGTGCTGTCACCGAACAGTTCTTCATCAAGCTGATCAACTGTGGATATGCCACCTTTCTTCTTCGGTCCCTAGTTGCAGAAGGTGTCCAGACATACACAGCATGTCAGCGAGCGCTTGAGGGCGAAGTCTTGAGAAACTGAGGGAAACGGCGGCAGGGACGACGATGCTACAAACCGAGTGTGCATGCCACAACGCATCCGCACTTGGTTTCTAAATCTCTCCATCATGTTACCCTTCTGAATTTGCAAAATACATAAACAACACCTACCGCTGAAAATGTTCGTGCCATATGAAAAGCCATTCCCTCTGCACCGTGAACATCCAGGTGTGCACTTCCACGATTCGCTGTTTGTAATCGTACAGTTATTCAGTTCATGAAAAGAACAGCAGCACAATCGGCGTAGCTCGCCTTAATACCCCTCCGAGGCCAAATACCCCGCCGATGCCGGGCCCAAACCGGGTGTGTCCCTCCCGGATTAGGCGCGCCCTAATTAGGGCGGGGACACACTTCAGGCCTACGGCCGTTCTCTCGTCGACGTGATCGGTTTCACGATGTCACAAGATACTATCTTTGCGCAAAGAGACAGACTAGTCATAACACCTGCTGACAAGGCGAACGGACGCTTTTCAGGTTTGTCTTGATCAGGCTTCCATTCCCATATCAGCGATTTCTTTTCCTCGACTAACCATACACGAACCTGATGGGCTCCGACCAGCATCTTCACCTCCTGCGTGAACCGCTGCAAGCATACCAAGGGATCTATAGGCGCCCTAGACAGATCCTCGACACAGTACATGACGCGCATTAGCATGCCCACAAGCTTGAATTGCTTTGCAAGCACATCCACCATGTCAACACGGCACTTTGCATCGGCAGAATCAATAATCTGGAAGAATTTCTTGAAGTATTCGGATCCGGACATCATCTTTGAAATCTGGTCCAGAAGCACAGGCTGTTTTTTCAAGAAGTCGGCTTCCGATCCTGTGATTGGATTAGGTGGCAGCTCGCCTGGCGACGCCTGGTGGCATTCCATGAGCTTTGCGAAGTACCCACCTGTCAGCATGTTTCCTGTCTCAGACGTGATGGCCGGGCCCATTTTGTTCTCGCCATCTGATAAATCCCACTGGGTAGGGACAGAGTTTGATGGATAAGGAAGGATGGATAGGAGTAGTGAGCGTATGAGATTGTCAGCGTCAAGAAGGATTGATATGTCAATAGTGGCTTTCTATAAAGCATGGAATCTTTGCTAGCAGGTGTTCTAGACTACCCTGTCTCCTTATGCCAAACTACCGTACGCACAGAATCTTCGTACGAAGTGTCGATATTGGATTGCTTGATCGTACGATCCTCGAACGTGACTGACCCTGGTAATGACACTGCTCGACTTGATGGACTCTGCGACGGACTGCCTGCAGGGCTGTTCAAGCTTCTCGTACTGACAGTACTGGGCTGTTGAAGCTTCTCGGTCCCTTCGCTTGCAGGGTCCCTGGTAAGTGACGATGATATTGCGCCTGTAAGCACATTGTAAAGGGATGTTGAGCGTTCCAATGTTCTCGGCGCAGATGGATTGTAAGAAACTTTCACGTAGTCCTGGATCGTCACGCTAAGCGTACGTTGGAAAGTTGCCGATTCCTCCTGTTGAACCTCGCGCAGACACGTCAGTTTTTAATTGTTGTTCTGTTCACCCTATTAGTGCTTTAATCTGCCTTCCCTTCTTCGCCTCGCTCCACTTCTTCTGAAGAAACAGAGGTACGAACCCCACGTGTTTCTACAGTCACCCATAACAAAAAGCTTTCGGCTATAACCCTCAGTACAGAACAAGGTTGAGTTGTGTGAAGATTCATCGGCGCAGCATTTGAGTCGCGACACCCAGAGGCGCTGTACCGCGAGCATGGTCCCAATTTCCTGCTCTCTTGGAATAGATTTTGAAAGGCCAGCAAAATCATGGCGCGACCCGGACCTGGTATTCAGTTTACAAACTCGACATTGTCAGCATTGCAATTGTGGCGCGCGTTTGAGGTGCTCGTTCCCTACCTTTGAAACTTTGCGAGAGGACTGAAAGGGTCTGGAGGATGGTCGCCGCCCTGTACATCGCTGAACTCCTCTTCCTCCTCTTCCTCCTCTTCCTCCTCTTCCTCTGGGCTCACAAACTCAGCGTACAGGGTCTTGAATCTCTCTATGTCGATCGCGCTTCCCATCTGCCCATCAAGAATAGCCTCACGAAGAAATTCGTTTTGGGTACTCAGCTCAACCTGTCGATCACCCAGATCCTTGAGCTTGACGAGCGCATCGACCGATTCCTGATGAAAATGCCGCTGTTCTGCCGCCATTTTGCGTTTGAGCCTGCATGTGTGTATATAAATGTACGTGTATAGAAAAGTGAGAACCCATTCTCATTGTCTTTTCTCATTCGCACAAATGGTAATAGCAGCCCATCGCAACTGCTAGCTGCTAGCAGTACTGTCGCAGCCTATATGTTGTATCGACCTGTCGATTTGGGCCTGCAGATCCGTGATGACGATGTCCCGCGCCAGAGAATGGTCACGCTGCTCCAATTTGGGCTGCCTCGTACGGCATGCCTCCGGAGGGCCGTCCCTTTGTGCGTTTCCATGCGCCTCCTGGCTGTCGCGCCCCTCAAGTGAGCGCAGCCTAGCCGATTTTTTTAATTCGGAAATGATGGACTTCATGTCGTTGCGGAGCGAGGTTGGCTTTTTGATCAGCCAGGGCCTCGGGTGGTCGTGGGCGCGGCTGCCAAGACAAGGCAGGACCGGAATCATACAGCTGTCATCCGTGCGTTGTGCATCAAAAGTGTGGAACACAGTCGGAGTCACGTGAGCCTCGAGATAGCCGGGGCAACTTGCCTCCTACACGGCTGCGCGTCAGCCTGCGCGCCCTAAGCGAGAGCGCAGACACGTGCATTTGCGCGCCGCGTGTGGCGGTATCGCTCAGTGTCGACATCAGAAAAGAAAATAGGCCGGAACCTCTTCATGGTCGGAGCGACGGGCAGGCTCGGAGCCCCGGTACTCGTCTCGATCAAGTCCATCCAGGCCGGCATCTGGATAGCTCCTTTTCTTGACGGCATCCTTGCGCCGAAATCGCCCTTCCTCACGACCGCTCCTAAATAACGAACGTCACAGCTGCCAATGGAGTCCGAAGATTGTGCGAGCGGGGAGGCGGGAACATCGCGGCCATCGCCAGTCCGCGTGCTGAGGTACGCAAGCCGCGTGCGAGGGGCGCCGGGTGATGCGTCCTGTGCTCGCCGCAGCGTGAGAACTTTGCGCCAGCCCGAGGCGAGCGCCGGCTGAACGATGACGCAGTGGGCGTGCCCCGCTTTGCCGCGCAGGTCGCTTGCCAAGCACAGATTTGCGAGTCTGGACAATGAGCCTGCGCATGTGAAGGATCGTCTGTGGATTGGCTCCATCGGCGCCGCGTCCAACGCACCTGCCTTGCGCTCTAGAGGTCTGGCTTCGAGGACCCGCTTTGGACCGGCACATGCATGCGGAAATTTTGCTATCCCGCCGGCGCCATGATCATGTGCTTGAGTAGCATGCCGCCCCCTGCGCTGGCACTGGTTCGCTGGCTCATGCGCGCGTGACCATCCGCAATGACGCTGTGCTTCAAATTTGTAATGACTTCGTCTCATGCCCTGACTCTATCGCCCCAACTTTGCCTGCTCTCTAGCAATCACCCATGTGCTCGCCTTATGCAGTGACGAAATCCAGAGACACCCAGACATTTCCTACAAAGTCGTGTCCGATCTTCCTGATAAGCCCGGTCTCCACAAGTACCTTAGCGCGTGTAGTTTTGGGTCGCTTTCCACGCCCTCTGGCTGCGCGGATTGCCGTCATCGCTGCCTCTACAAATGGAGGTTCTGAATCCGTTCTCTCGCACGCGGAAACGCGCACGCACGCGCATGCACGTGCATGCGCAGGTGCAGACCTCAGGTCACGACTGCCTGAAGTCTGTGACTTTATTCAGGTCAGCCTCCTTGCCCAATCATCTGTCTGTGGCTTTGTCCTTGGCACGCATCATGCTCTCAGTGATTGTTGTCTCGGGTCATGAAACACGCCTCTGCTGGTGCCCTAGGAGGGGAGGGGGAGGGGGGGTAATCGCATCGAAATTGCGTTTGTGCACGCACGAAAATGCTCATTTACAACTTTTGACACATCAAAACGGGCCTGCACGAACCCGCATCGGGAGGCCACCCTTTCCCTTGCCAGGCAAGCCTCGAAGCGCACACAGGCCAGCCTGCGCCTGGTGTTTGTGTCACATGCTTCCAGGTCCTGCGGGGTCGCAGGCAGGCACGCGCGCCCAAGCACGCAAGCACGCACGCACTCACGCACGCACACACTCACACACACAAGCACGCATACGCACATTCACAAACAGGGTAAAAGCCGGTCAGCAGCGGTGGTAGCTGCCTATCTGATTCGCACGCACGGCCTCACTGTTGCTCAAGGTTCGTCTCGAGTCTTCTTTAACTGCCCTCTTCCTGCTTTTGCGTGCCCATGCGCGCACTGTCTGCACGCGCACAGGAGTGCACGCGCGCGCACACACGCATGTGCTCGTGCGTGTGTGCACGTGTGACTGCTTGTGCGCGCGTGCGGGGACACACTTTGCGCGCTCTTCCCGCCAAGTCGAGAGCGCGCGCGCTCGCAAGAAAGAGAGAGACCGATATACACACATGCACACTCACACACACACAAAGACTTGGAATGACGTTTCCTCTGGAAGCAGCTCTGTCTGAGGTCCGCACAAACCGTCCACAGGCTGAGCCAAATCTTGGGTACTGTGTGTGAGGGAGAGAGAGTCTGCACGCACGCACGTAAGTACGTATGTGTGTGAACAGTGTGTAGGCGTCTATATGTCTGTATGTATGCGTGTGTCTCCAACACTCACTGAATCTACTGGGCCTACTAAATGACGATGAATGTGTCAAGGTTCCTCTCTCTCTCTATCACTCTCACTGACACATACACACACACGCACACACTCAGTCACACTCATCCACCCTCTCTCTCTCTCTCTCTCTCTCTCTCTCTCTCTCTCGTTTGCGCGCGCGCTCTCTCGCCATCGCGTACGCGTGCGCTCTCACCCCGGGGCAACCCAATCTCCTCCTCAGGTTCTTGGCACAATTGCGGCAGTGGGAGAAGACGTGCCGCGCAGATGCCGGAATTCCGGCCAAAGGGGGGGAGAGCGATTTTTGAAGTGAGCAGAGAGAGAGAGAGAGAGAGAGAGAGAGAGAGAGAGAGAGAGATTATTAGGAAAGATAATCCATATCGTCAGGGCGGCGAGGCAGGCCAAGCCAACGAGTTGTGCAGGAGAGAGAGAGAGAGAGAGAGAGAGAAGTTTTTATTGAAAATCAAGAAGTGACTGCACTCCTAACCAGAACTCTGCCCCTGGCACCTATGATCGCATCTTGCATGCAGACACGGCCCGAGCATGCACGCTCTGTGTGCATGCAGGGCAGGTCCTGGAAACAGGGGTTTCTCGATATGGCAGCCGTGCGCGCGCGACTCCGGCAATAAGACCGCGACCAGTGCACATGGTGGTATTGCGGAAAGAAACCAAGAACCAATAGAACCAGACGTTTATTTTAAATTTCCTACCATTATGGACGTATTTCGAGGAGGAGGCGACTTCCACCACAAGTGCAATACATCAGTGGAAAGCCCTTGTGAGCTCGACTTTGACCATCAAATAACCGAAATTGTGTTTGACCATTTTGACCACCCGCTCCACTGAAATCATGGTACCAAAACAGGAGTACCGGGTCCGAACAGTTGCGGAATATGTGTGTGTTTTATTGTGTATTCTGTCCGCCCGGGGGTCAAAAGAACCTCTCATTTTCAATTACCCCTCGTACCTGGTAACTTGACTACCCGCGGCTTTGCAGTGATGGGGCTTCTCAAACAAGCTAAACAGCTCATGATATTTGGGAAATCTGGACTGCGGGGGCTTCCCACGCGGGTGACTCTTTTTCTCTGAGCCTTTAGCCAACAAGGGGCTACTGGGGTCCCCCTATTCACAACATGGGATTCTATAGCAGGCTTGGGGAGAGCCCCAATACCTGAAAACATTTCGGGCCGGAGCTGACCCAGGAATAATACTCAGTGTTCAAGTTCTTGTAGCGCAGTTGGTAGGGCGCTTGGGCGGCGATGGATTCTGGGAGAAGGATTACGGGTGGGGGGTCCGGGTACGCCGCCCTGTTTTGGACTTTGGACTTTGGAGTGTGTATTGCGCGGTAACGTTGGCATCCACAGGCGGGAAAGTCTGCGGCGGGTAGAGAGGGCGTAAGGCGAAGTGAGAAAGCCAAAGTGCCAGAGGACGGAGGGTTAATTAACCAGGCGCTCATAGGCTTGAAAACCTATGAACGCCTGGGTGCATACTGACACGAAACCACAAATATCAAGCACGCGGAGTCGCGGCCTAGGCTGGCGAATACATGGAAGTGTAGAGGATACTAAATTGAGTACCAATAAACAACACTCTCTCTCTCGACCCCTAAAGATACAGGTAGATGTCCGCCCACGTCGGGTGTCCTTGCTGGGTTTCCGAAGTTCCCCCGCTTCTTCTGCCGTCGCTCGTACTTCGGGCCGAGGACATGTGGCGGAAGTATAACCAATTGGCGCACGCGGGATGAGTTCTGTACGGTGTGTGTTTATGACTGGTATGGGACTTGGGACTTGGGACTGGAATGACGCGGTAACGGTGTCATCCACAGGGGCCAAAAACCTGCTTCAAGGAGATGACAACAGCCACAGCCACGTCGGGCGTCCTTGCGAGGTTTCCCTGGCTCCTCCCTGTCAGGAACTCTTTTGCGAGTTACGGGGCCTCTACAGTCACTCGTACTTCGGACCGAGGATATGTGGTTAGTGCTTAGTGAAGGTCATTGAAGTAGTATGGAACTGTGTGTTTATTGAACTCGGCTCGGTGACCTTAAAGAGAATTATCATACACTTAAAACACACACTTTTCTCTCCAAGATGTGTAATTTCAGAACTTTAGTAACTGAAACTACGTCTGATGAATCCAGCCTACTCCGATAATCTTTTCGGATGGATACTGCTGTGATAACGTCTTGCTTCTAGTGTCGATTGATTGGTGTGCTGTGCTTGTCGAGTGGTTTTGACGAATGGTGCTATTGGTAGCACCGGGTGGGTGGGTAAACAGGCAACGGAGCGCAGCACCGATCCCTTGACCAGGCACTGGCGCACAGCCCCGTGCCCTCCCCTCGTCTTGTCTTTCGACGAATCTGAGAGGAGAACTCCCGCCTCTTCTATTTATGTGCTTAGTGCTTAGTGCTGCATATATAGAAAGGTGTGTGTGTTTATTACTGCAGGACCTATTACAAAGCTGTTCGCGGGGGGGGGAGGAGGCGAAGGGAATCAAGTTGAGTAAACGATTACCCACCCTTGTCGAGAAACACACTTTGGCAAATTTTTTACCTTATATAAAAGAATTTGCTCTGTCGAAACACACTTTGGCAAATTTTTTACCTTATAAAAGAATTTGCTCTGTCCGGGGAAGATTTTGTACTATGACAGTTTCCGCTGGAAATGTCACCCCCTCCAGTACAAATTTGTACTGGAGGGGGTGACATTTCCAGCGGAAACTGTCATACACACGCCGCGTAGCAAAGCTCGAAAGCTGCACACGGCAGACAGGCGACAGTGGGAACCCACCCCCCTCGTGGGCGAGAATGCGGGCAGGCGGCAGTGGGACGAAGGTGTCTCCGCCCCTCGAATCTGGCACTTAGCGTAGTAGTCCTGAGGGCGTGCGTTTGTGCGCTGCAGGCATGTGTTTTTGCGAAGACTGTCTTCGCCCCTGTGTTTCCCCCAAGTCTGACAGGTCTGCCGCGCAGGGCTCGCCCGTGTCGGGGCAGCGAGAATCGCTTTCGCTGACGGCAAAGAGGTCGCAAAACTGGGCGAACCACGCGCGCACCCTGCAGTCTCGCAAGGAGGATCTCCGCGCCTCTGAGTCGTCGGATGAAGACACTTGGCCGCAGCGTGCACGCGGGAGGGGCACCTTGCGCTCATCTCGCAAGGCTGCGCCGGGCGTGCGCAACAAGAGTCCCGCGCGTCGTCCACAGGACAGCACGATCCTCCCGGTCGAAGGTGCAAGGCACAGCCCCTCCGAGCGCTTCGACCCGTGGAAATCCCCGACAATTGTTCACAGTAAGCAACAACTAGCGCCACTCACTCCTGAGGCTTCGCCACAGCTCAGTGCGGTAGATGGCCCTCCAGCAGATTACAAGGTCGACTGCGACCCATTCCAAGCTCGGATTGTGATACACGGCAAGCGCAGCATAAGGCCCGTCACACCCGAGTTCGCTGCAGCAGACCACACAGGCAGCAGAGACACAGTCACGTCTGATTTCACGCGTGCGCCCTCCATAGAGCCCATTGAGAGCCCTTGGGAGGTGCCAACTGTCGTCCACGTAAAACGTTGTCTGAGGCCCGTCATGCCGGAGGTATGCCCGAGTGAGGGTCCAGATGACCACGATATCGCGTTATATCACACGTTAGAGTACTGCGCGCGGCGACCAACTATCAGCTGGGAGGAGCCCCCAGGCGATCCCGGCGACTGCACACCAGGCGAATCGCATGCTGGGATTCTGAGATTTACGGCAGACGCGGTCACTCAGGGGTTGGGGGTGGCAGACTGTGCGGTTACTCAAGGGTGTAGAGTGGCGGTGACCGAGGTGCTGAGGAGTACGGTAGATGAGGTCACAAAGAAGGAGCTTTGGCTTCCAATTAACGACTCTCAGGACACCCGGACGCAAGGTTTGATGCAGGCGAAAGATGATACCGGCCATGATGCCGGTTCCAAGGGGGTTGATGCCTCTATCACCTCGCCCGTGACTGAGCAGGGCTTGCCAATGATGGCATCTCCCACGAAGCGCAGCCTCCCCCAGCTCCAGGGCAAAGCACGGGTTGCACGCGAGATCTCCTTGCTCATCAAAGGCTCAGACGACGAAGAAGAGGAAAGCAGGTATCGCAACCTCGACGTTCGTGCACTCACACCTCGAGTCAATCGTGTTATGCAAGGTGATGACAGTGATGAGGAAATGCGCGCACGACGGATACGCACTGCCGCCCTGCGTCGCCAGAAACCAAACGCACCACAGCCCAGCAGCGACAGCCCACCAGTGAACTGGCTGGTCCAAACCGTTGCGAACACCGGAGGAGATGCGTCGCCGTCAAAGGGCGACGAAGCCAATAATGTGGTGGAAAGACGTATTGCAAATGTATTGAAACCGCTCAAATCAACAATGTGGTCAGACGACGACCAAGGCGAAGCTCGCGCCCCCACGGGGCCGATGCGTGCAGTGTCGACTCAGAATGAAGCGCGGGAGGAGGCATTGGAAGCATTAAGGAGTGCAAGGAGGCTTGTTCGCCTGGAGAGAAAGGCAATGCATCTTGCTCAAGGCTCGGACTCCGACGAGGACACGGCTCCTCAAGTGGCCCTGCAGGCTGCAACGCCAAAACGACACGCAATTGAGCGCGAAATCGATCTGCGTATGTCAGGCACGAAATTCAGACCCAGCCCCGCAGCCTCCTCCTCCTGCGCATCCTCGGTCACGTCTTCGGTCTTGGAGACAGCAGAGCGCGAATGGGTGTTAGTGGAGACGGAAGTCAAGTCCGAACCCAGACCTGCACCCACCTCGTTCGGCACCCCTCTGCGAAACAAAAAGCCGATTCCGGCGAGGCGCCCCAGGGCAGGAGGCGATGCAGACTCGCCGGTGAAGAGAACTGGGGCGGGTGAATGATCTTCTCACTTCTTAACTTTGGTAATATATAGCATTTTCCTGCAGAAGAGCGAGAGAGAGAGAGAGAGAGAAAGAGAGAGAGCGAGAGAGAGAGAGAGAGAGAGAGAAGAGGGCGAGAGAAAGAGTGAGAGAGGAGTGCTTCCCCCCAAAAGCGCCAAGTGTATTTTTCATCAATTTGGTCGAGGTCAAGTGCGCGCGTGTCCGCGCGAACTACACGTGGCGGGCGGCCTGGCACCGCGATGCGCCGGGCTGCGCGCTCTTGAGCTCCTCTTCCAGCTGCCTCAACCGCGGTCCACTTCTTCTCCAGCTAGCAGAAAGTGTTTTTTTATTTTTTTTATTTTTGTGATTGTTAGGGGTGAGAGGATGAGGAGTGTTTTGCCGCGGGGCTCTCGGGCCCAGATGGGCCACAAGGAGAGAGACAGAGAAAACTCCCCCCTCTCCCTCTTCCCCCCCTTCCCTTCCTCTCTCTCTTCTCTCTTCCTCTTCATAAAATCTCTCTACAACAAATCTTGGTGATAAAGGAGAGGAGGAGAAGGGGTTTGGGGGGGGGGGAGAGAAGTCTATTGACAATCCATAAATGACTGAGAGACGGGAGCGGGGGGAAGGGGAAGGGATTTGTAGCCTCTTCCCCGTGAGACACGCTGCCGCCGCGGCAGCCGTCGCCTCTTGGCATATGTATGACAACCTCACACTGCTTCTCGTGTGAGGAAAAGGATGGAGAAGAGAGAGAAGAAGAAGAGAAGAGGGGGGCAGGAGGAAGAGGAGAGAGAGAAGAGAAGGGGTGGGGGAGGAGGAAGAGAA
>Ga0315905_10004881_pt1 | contig 13700 bp, 14 predicted proteins | sample LakEriMetagenome_5_FD_203522 | JGI IMG/M metagenome (GOLD analysis project Ga0315905, IMG submission 203522) | Freshwater fungal communities from buoy surface, Lake Erie, Ohio, United States - Buoy 4 MA121 | ecosystem: Environmental > Aquatic > Freshwater > Lake | place: USA: Lake Erie, Ohio... | reverse complement strand
CACACACACACACACACACACACACACACACACACACGCACACACACACACACACACACGCACACACACACACACACCACTCACACACACACACACACACACACACCCGCACGCACACACGCGCACACACACATGCAACATTTTACAGATCAGTTCGTTCAGGCAGGTCTTGGAAACCCACACGCCAGTGAACACGTGGCCATGGAACATTGAGCCCTGGTTTACAGCACTGATATAAAACGCAACACATAGTGAAGCGTTTTGCGTACTGCGAAGTAGGTTTGTGTTTTGCATTACAGTACAGTACAGTACTGCTTAAATTGGAGTGCAGTCTGGCACGTGCCTCGCTACTCAGCCCAGTCTAGCTGCGCTACATCTTTTGCCTTGGTTGACTACTCGTGCATGTGTCGTCGCTTCATACGGCCCGTGCGGCAAGTCCTCGCTTTTCGTCGCTATTTCGCGCACCTATAGTAGAGTACAGTAGGCAGATACCTCAGGGACTCTAGGCGGCCAAGGACGTATCGTCAACACATCTTGGGCCGCCAGTGGCTCGAAATCGGCAGACTACGTGGGCTTTTCGCAGAAGAGAGTTTGCCAGAGATTGGGAGCGTGATTTGATTCGCTCCAACACTACAGTTTCAGTCACATTTCACAGACAATAGCCCGTGTGGCATATTAGCCCGTGTGGCATATTCCGCAGTAGCCCGTTTGGGATTTGACGTGGTGTTCGCAGCTAACCACACCCTTGCCCTTATTGTGAGCCTGGGGCAGGCGCCAGCGTCTCAGTGGATTCGCGTCCATGGACATTTCGGTGGAGAACGCCTTCAAGGTAGTGATTGACAAGCGCGAGATGTTGGTGACCGACGTCATGCTGATCGGGCAGAAGCCGTACGCCAAGCTCAACAAGAAGGCATCCTGGCTGACGACATTGTTGACGGGGAGCAAGCCACACAAGAGTCCCTTGGCGCGCCTGGAGACCTTCGACATGATTCGCGGGCGAGTTCGTGCCGCAATGGTTGCGAGGTCAGCGACTGTATCTGAGCCCTCGACGGCAGGAGTTCCGAATGCCATTGCAGATCTTGGCCTTGATACCCCTGAAGAGAATGGGGACGCCCTTGCAGGCATCATCCAATCTGAAGGAGCCCTTGAAGGCAGCACAAAGCGACGTCGACGATGCGCCCTCGTGCCAGAATTGGTCGACGTGCCGCTGACCATCGACGTCCCAGTCATTCCGAATTCGACGGACATGCAGCCTCTCGAAGTCCTCGGTAAGACAGAGCGAGATGGTGCGTGGATTCATCTGACGAGGGAGTCGTTAATGTGGCTGAGACATTACGTCCTCGAGGAGCTTGGCGTGCGTGGTCCCGACACTCCACCTAAGGAAGCACGCCCGCGGACCTCCTTGCAGAAGAATATTTACTGGTGTTGGGCCGCAGGCGTGTGGCGCATCAACTATCGCAACAAGGCTGGCGAGATGATCACGACGAGCGTGAGCGTTGCTCGCATGCCAGCACACAATTACAAGGCACGCGTCTCAGAAGCTCAGGCGACAGCCGTGGAGCTGTTCAAGCGACACCATCACTCCACTGATGCTGCCTGTCCCAGCGCTTGACGCATTGCACTGCATGATGCAGCGCAGTAAGACAGCACAGCACAGTACTGTACAGCACAGCACTGTACTCTAGATTCTAGTGTACTGTGCAGTCCAGTATCCTGGCTTGCGCTCGATGCAGTGTGGTTCGCGTTGAACGCAGATCGCGCTTGACGCAGTCTTAGACAGCGCACTGATGTAGTGTGCATCACAGTGATGCGCTCATGCCCTGGAGACGTGCACACGATACGTTTCACTGACAGTGCAGTGCAGTAGAATACGTTATTCCACTGCGCTGTTCTGCGCATGCGAGCTGCACCTTCTCGCGTCTTATCGCCTTCTTTCGCGCACGACTCTGCTACACCGCTCGGTAGTTGTTGAACGTGCTTCTTTGCCGTTGTCCGATTACAAGTTGTTGCGAAGATTATGGCGCCGCTAGGCATTATCGCAGTTCGTTGATGCACAGGAATGCGCCGAACTGATCAAGCCGTCGGTGTCAAAGTGCTGCGCTGTTGCGCAATGCTGTGATGTAACACTGTGCTGTATGTCTTACAGCTGCGCTTTATTGCGCATTGTAAAGTACTGCACAGTACTGTACAGTACAATCTCGTCCCGCCGCTCCTCCGCCTCAAACTGCACTATAACCTCTCTCCCATCCGCCTCCTCTCCTGTTTCCTCGCCTCCTTCTCTTTTCTCCTCTTCCCGCCCTCTCTTTTCTTCCCTCCCTCTCTCTTCTTCCTTCTTTTCTGCGCAGAATTCTTACAACAGTGCAGTAACACGGTTATTATACGATGGCAGGTTGTATTGTACAGTGCAGCACAGTACAGTACAGTTTAATTGCAATACATGTAGCGCACGTGTTGTACTGTTATGTAATACACCGTACATGGTTGTATTGCGATGTGCTATTATTTGTGTCGGCATTCAGTTTTTACAGTACAGTATTACATTACAGCGCAGTACGCTGATGTGTTTCATTGTGGTACAATACTAACAGCAAGACTTTTCAGCGACTGACACTTTACGGTACAGTACAGTACAGTAAGTATGGTACTAGTGCCACAATCCAGATTAATGCGCTGCGTTGCACAGGCTACAGTACAGTATACAGTATCTTTAGCACAGCACAGTATTGCACAGCACAGTGCAGCACAGCACAGCACAGCACAGTACAGTACAGTACTTTGATTTTCTATGCTGTATTATATTGTGTCGACTGCGCTGCGGGTCATTTCGCTGTGATGTGATCTGTTTGTTCATCTCTACTGCGCGTGCGGTGGGCAGTGATGTGTACAGAAGTGTTCTATGCGGCAAACGCTTCGCTGTGCAGCTAAAGCGAGCTGTATTGCTTTGTAAAATACAGGGCAGAGTCTCGCACGGTTGTATCCTTGCCAAACCGATACTGCACAGCACAGTACCGTAATGTGCTGTACAGTATTGTATTGGGCTGTAGCTGGAAATCCAATTTGTGTGAGTGAGTGAGAACGGCCGAACACCATGATGCACAATTTTCAGACTTGAAGGTTTTAGAATCAGTGAATTGCGCGACGCACTGCACCGTAGCACACTTTTGCGCAGCAACAATTACTTTCAGCGAAGCGAACACGCAAAGCAAACAGTATAAAACTCAACACGGCATCTTCAGACACATGTCACATTATGACACGTTGCGCATTCATGGGTTCTCAGTCTCCGTGGTGCACTGCACTGTCAGTTATAGCACAGTGCAGTGCAGTGCTGTACAGTACTACAGCACAGTACTGTATACATTATAGTGCTGCAACTGGGTTCGCAGTCGCCGTCGTGCACTGCACTCACTCTTCGTTTCATAAATGCACTGCACTGTGCAGTGCTAACACGTGATGTGCATTAAAGGGCTGTATAGTGAGGTGCTGGGGTACAGTACAATACTTTCTGTATTGTATGGGGTCAGATGCAAGCTGTTGTGCTGCACTGTGCTTTGTTCCCGTTACTCTCGGATTCAGCGACCGTCATGGGGTTTGTATGGGCGCTGGGCTCTAAAACATTCAGCTGCAAATGACGATGCGACGGAAGGACAACAGACATACAAAACTAAACTTTCTTCACGCTAGTGAACTGCGCTGCAATACTACAGTACACTGTACATTGCATGGCGCTGCACTTTCACAACGCTGCGTTGTCAGACGCTGGGGCCTGAAGTTCCGACTGCATGGCACTACACATCGCGACCGTTTCGCTGCAGCAGACGACGGCCACATCAGTGCGATGCTGCTCAGTACTGCACTGCGCTGCACCGCGCTGCACTGCATGGCGCTGCACCGCATTGCGCTGCACCGCACTGCGCTGCATTGTAGCAATATGGGCGCGACACACCACACTGAAGCAAAACTGTACACAATAGTGTAGGCTACCTCACTGCGCTGCACTTTGCTTCGCTCTAGTGCATGCGCCATTAATTGAATTTACTGCACTGGGGCTTCACAGTGCAGCATCACGCTGGGCTGGACACTGTTCCTCAATAAAGCTCTGTGCTGCATAGCACGCTACTGTCCTTTACTGCGATGACAATTCTTCGTTTACAGTACTGTACAGTACTGCCCAGTACTGTGATGCTGCGCTGTATCACACAGTGCAGCACACTGCGCTTTTTCATATTGCTGCTCTGCGCGCAAGAACGTCCAAACGGAGCGGGGAACGTGTATTGCACAGTGAACATTTTATTTCACGTGCAGTAACCACTATATGTTACGTCTTAACTGTATACTGAGCGTGAAAGGCAGCAACGTGTTCGGACGCTGATGCTGTACTGCGCTGTGCGGTTCAGCAATAGATTTTGAGGACGACGACGACCACTATGGCAGACATGCAGACGAGGAGAGTGACCACACACCTGCATGTCTTTTCCGATACTGGCGGCGGTGTCGATTGTGGTGGCGACAACTGTGGTGAAGCCTGTTAAAGTAGCGTTCAGCACAGTTACAATACAATACAGTACTTGCACCTCAGAATGCAGCGTCTTACAGTGCTTCACTGCTCTGCGACACAAAAGCAACATACTGGACACCACGGGACAGCGCCGCACAGCACAACACTGCACAGTGCAGCATTCACAATGCTGTCAATGGAGACGCTTGTGAGCAGCAGGTCGCTACAGTGTTGTGACGACAACACTTGACACCGCGACGGCAATGGTGCTACAGTACAGCACAGTAACACCAACGACGCGAAGAGCGACGCTGCTGACGCCGCCGACGACGAGGACGGTGGCTGCTCTGACGTCAAGCATGACGGCGACGACAGCGACGACAACGACGATGACGACGACGGAGCCGACAACGATGACCACGTGAACAGTGAGGTACGACGAGGCCGCCGACGACGTCTCAAAGCACTTTTTACGTCGCGACCTTGACGACGACGAGGATGATGCCGATGTCTTCAGTACAGTGCAGTATAGTACAGTACAGTACTGAACGGTACTGTACTGCACAGTGCTGTGCAGTGCTGTAAGTACACACTTCACGTCAGTGCACTGCCTTCTGCTGGTTTGCACGGCAGTACAGTGCAGTACACTGCACTCGAGCACGACGCCGACGACACAGCAGGTGACCCCGTTACTGCACTGTGCTGTGCTGTGCTGTTTTGTGCCGCCATGTGCTACAGTACTGTGCAGTACTTACTGTGCTGCGTTGTGTTGTTTGCTGCGCCTACTGTGCTGTGCAGTGTTGCGCCTGAGTCCCAGCAACTGCCGCATGATACGCTGCAATACAGCACCGCACTTCACTTCTACGACGATGACCGACTGCACCACTGTAACGACAATGACAGACGCGGACGAGAAAGATTGCAAGGTCGAGGACGGCGTTGACGACATCGACGACGTCACGGATGACATGGCACAATAAAGCGCATCGACGTCTCCACCCTCGATGACGACGATGTAACCGCACTGCGCAGCAACGACGACGGCGATGACGATGGCATGTGCAGCACTGTGCGGAGTTGCACCGAACTGGGCTTCCTTCACTGTGCTACACATTACAGCGCTGCACTGCACAGTGGTGCTCTGCACACTCGGATGCGACTGTCGACGGCGCGGCGAGTGAAACCGCTGTCCATGACATTGCCACGCTGCGCAGAGCAGCACAGGGCAGCGACGCCCCTCGACGCACGTCGGCACAGTACAGCACAGCACAGTACAGTACAGCAGTATCAGCATACTGTACAGTACTGTAACGTGATCTACTACAGCGCGCTAAGATGTGATTCAGCCCTGCGTCTCGCGCGAATTATAGTGCATAGCAGCGAGGTAGCCGCAACGCAGCACAGCTTATGAAGCAGTCCCCGACGATTCAACGCTGCACTGCGAAGCGCAGCGCGGTGCACCGCACGCTTCAGCGCATCAGAGTTAGCAGCGCACGTTGCAGCACAGCACTGTCCACACAGCAAACCACAAACACGCAAGCGGCGCACAGCAGTGCGCATCAGGGCCCCACGCCTACAGTACAGTACAGCACAACACGGTGCAGTGCAGTGCAGTGCAGTAGTGTGCTGTGCAGTACAGTGCAGTACAGTGCAGTAACAGCACATGCAGAAGACATCGCGTGGGACTACAGTGCAGCACAATACAGTACTGTACAGTGCTGTGCTGTATTGTACTGCGCGGCGATGCACTCATAAGTTCTACACAGGCAGGATCGTACTGACGTGACCGATTGAACTTGACTCTGCAAGTCAGTGTGCAATATCGCGACGGGCAGCATCGGTCTCGCGCGTTGATGCCGTTACGCCCTGTACAGTACAGTACAGTAGCGTTCTTTTCTTCGCGTAGTTTTTGTAACCCGTTTGCTCAAACCCTACAGGTGTCATCACATCACATCACACACGACCGCAATTACAATACAGTACCTTATTGCAGTGCACTACGCAGTGCCGCAAAGTACTTTCAAGCGTTGTATAACGTTAAACATTGCGGTTCAACGCAGTCAGTTGCAACCTATACTGTGCAGTGCAGTAACCACACAACTGTATTTTTGTCAGTTCAGCACTTGCTGCATTGCACTGCACAGTGCAGTGCGGCACTGTCTTTCGTTGTGCAGCTCTGCACTCAAGACGCTCTGCGCTACTGTATGCAGTGCTTGCTCACACGGAACGAATCATAGCCCTGTGTAACATCCATGGCGCTTGTCGATATTGACGATGTGGTCGCGTCTGCCGAGCTACGCGCACGAGCTGGTCAGGTGTGCCAATATCGACAACCGTTAAGTGTTTTTGATTGGTGCGTCCACTCGTTCATAACGAAGACGCAGGTTAAGATTTGGTCTTTGGACAGGGACGTTGTTGCGATGCAGGAATGGTGTCCCTCATTGAATCAGCCCGTGTGGCAGACGGCTCACGTCATTGCATGCAATCTAGCAGGGGGGTCCGCCCAATCAACAACGCTCGCCCAAGCAACGGACTTCGTTGTTGCGATGCCGTTCGCGCATGCCATTGAGTCTGACGACGATGAGGATGCGGACGACGAGTCACTGGTTGGCGAGGAGTGGAAGAAGTTTCGCTGCGGCTGGCTCAAGAAGGGAGTGCGGCCGCTGCGACCCACAAAGAACGGCGACGGTGGAGCCGAGGCTGGCTGTATTCTCTCTGGTCGAGTCAGCAGCCCAATGAACTGGAAGCAGTGGCGCACCGATCTGTGCAAGAGTATCATGGGTCTTGCAGATGACCCTGTTTGGCAAAGCTGCTTGCAGTCCTGCAAGTTGGTCCACACGCCAATAGTCTTGCACGAGCTTTTGGAAGGGCCCTTGAATGGCAGACTTGGCATCGAAATCGATGTCCACTCCGCCCTTGCGGCAGGCGCGGCCCTTGAGGCAGATACTGGCATGTCTACAGACGCTGTGGATATTCTTAAGCCCGCTTGCGGTGATGCTCTGAAGTCCGATGTGGCACGCAAAATTCTTGGCATGTTGCCCATCGAGGACATCACCCTGCTACGCTCGAATCTCAAGGCTGCTCAAGATCGCGCAAAAGCAATGGTGGATGCCGATACTTCTAAGCCAGGCGCGACACCTGTGAACAAGAAAGTTCAAGTTCGCATGGATCTGCGGGCCAGGGTGGCGCTCGGTCGCAGCATCCTTGCATTCAAGGCTCGCACGAAGTCGCGTCATTACGCCAAAGAGTTTGCGCAGAAGCAGCTGGGGATAGCTTATTCCGCCACCCTTTCCAAGCGTTTCCAGAATGCCGTCAAGTTGGCTCAGACAAATCCTTGGCTCGGTGGCGTGGGGCGAGGTCGGCGGGCTCGCAAAGATGAGAGAGTAGCCCTCAGGGCGCGCAAAAACATTATTTCAAGTCAAGGTCGCCCTCGCAAGGCATCAGCAGTGGCAGAGCTGCTCTTCCAGTGGTTCGTGGACATCCGTGGCTCTTTGAAGGCGCGTTTACCGCAAGCTGTCGTCATTGCAAAGGCCAAGTCGCTGAACGCCGAATACGCCCTTGAGGCAGCTAAGGCAGGCGTGACGACGTTGAACCTTGCGGCCATCAATAGCTCATGGGTTTATAGATGGCGCCTGCAGTACGGTATTTGCTTCAAAAAGCCGAATCGGCGATATACGATGAGCCGTTCTGGCATACTGCTTAGACTGCAGATATTCTGGAGGAATCTGTTCGCCGTACGGCAATTTTCGCTTAGACGGCTAGGCATTGATATTGGGCTGTCAGTGGAAAACCTCGATCAAAAGGGGTGGCATGTGAACCAGCTTGGTTCCAGGAACACAGGCACGCTCGAGCTGGCAGGATCAAATCCTGTGCCCCTCAAGGAGAACCACTCAGCCACACGAGAGCGGTTGACGTTCATGACCTGGACTTCGAACGATCCGCACAGGTTGCAGAGCGGGTTGCCCTTGGAGGCATGCTTTAAGAGCAAAGGCCAGGGCCAGACCATTCTCAAGGGACTGCGAGTTCCAAAGGGAATGTCGGTTCGCATTAGCGAGTCAGGGTCATACAAGGAGGAACATGTATTTTGCTGTTTGCAGATGCATTTGCCCCCAGCGACCCCAGAGCGCTTTGCCGCAAACGATTGGAGGATCTTGTTTCTAGATATCTATAGCGGCCATCTCTCGAGACGAATCTTTGAATTAGCCTGGGACAGGATGTACTTGCTAATGTTCCATGGCGGGGGCCTTACTGGCCTCTGCCAGCCCAATGATACTTGGCTCCATTGGGCGTTTGAACGCAAGATGCTTGCCCTTGAGGCAATGGACACGCTGCAGTCGTTTCTGCTGAATCCCCATGGCGTTCCGACGCAGTCAAGACAGACGATCTTGGATAATGCGGCAGCTGTTTGGGACAACGACATCGAGCATGACCGCAGCATCAAAGCATGTCGAAGCATTGGCTTCTCCCTGGCCCTTGATGGCAGCGAGGCGCGCACACTCCGTAGTGTTTTGCGCTGTGCAGCACAGTGCTGCACTGCGCTGTATTCTTTATCGCGCTGTATTGTGCAGTGCACGCGTATTTTGCAGCACAGTACAGTACAGAGCTGTATTTGTATTGCGCTGTAATGCGCAGTGCAACACAGTATTTGTAATGCTGCGCTGTGCTGCGCTGTGCTGTGTGATGGCGATCGTGCTTCACAGTACAGTGCAGTACAGTACTATATTGTGCTCGGTTGCGCTGCAGCACGCAGTAGTACAGTAATAAGGCCACGGCAGTCACACAATGCTCTAATTTCAGCATGCTACAGTACAGTACAGTACAGTACAGTACTGCATTGTGCTGTTTTGTAACCGCTACGGTGCTGCGATTGCGCTACAGCGCTGCACGCAACATCGGCTAACAGCATACTAGAACGAGACCCAGCGCAGTGCAGTACAGTGCAGCACAGGACTTCTGGAGTACAGTGATCTTTTGCGTCGAGCAGTGCTGCGTTGCAATGCGCGGCACTGCAGTGTGCTGCGCTGAACTGCACTGCGCTGCGCTGCGCTGCGCTGCACTGCGCTGCACTGCGCTGCACTGCGCTGCTTGTTCCGTCGTGGCACTTCACTGGCCTGCATAGCACTGCGCTGCCTTGCACTGCGCCGTGCTGCGCAGTATTGCTTGGCAGGACCATAGCATTGCATCCGATTTAAAGCCGTTCTGGCAGGACCTTGACATGAAGAAGCAGCGCCAGGATGTGATCGATATGGTAAACCAGGACTTCGACGCGGGCTTGCTCCCAGAGTGGTCTAGCGTGATTACTCTTATTTCAGAGTATCCGCGTGGCGATCACATGCTGGATCTCATGGTGGAAGGCGAGGAGATCCAGCCTGCGAAGGCGCCCAATGAGTCTGTCGTCAAGAACGACAAACCTGCCCAAATAACCCAAGCTGGCAAGGTATCCATGGTGGCAAATGGGTCCGCTCCCTCAATGGCACATCCTGCGTTGACAGCTAATGTTACCAGCTCTTCGAGCAGTGGTTCGACAGATCTCGCCAGCAGCTCTGCGAGCAGTGTTCCGATAGCTCCCGCTAGCAGCTCTTCGAGCAAATCAGCCCATGTTGGCAGCTCTTTGAGCGACCCTTCGGTGACATTCGATGCCGCTGTTGAATTATATGAGCGAATGCTGAAGTTATGCGAGATTACACCGAATGTTGTAGACAAGAATTTTCTGCAGTTATTGCATGGGAGACATACCATAGCGAAGGTAAAGCAACATGACATGCATCGCCCCTCTCAGCGCAAGATTTACGCGGCCATGCATACGTCTGCAGCAGAAAGCGTCGAGCAAATCAAAGCTCTTCAGGAGGAGGTGGCAGAACGAGCTGCTCAAGAGAAGCTCGACAAACAGAGCAAGTCCAAGCCCGCGAAGCCCTCGCTGGCACAGCCGTTCTTGGACAATAAGGTCTCTTTCGAAGCAGCGCCATCTGTTAGTGTGGGTGCTTTGGCGGCTGCAGTAAAGAAACGCAAGGCGAAAGAGTACGAACTCGGCAGCCTGAAGGACCACCGTATCCCCCAGGTCGGCGATGAGACGTCAGAAGAACCATTCGTTACAATCCAAGCGACCAAGGTTTGCAAACTCAGGGCTTTTGTGACTGCACCACGCTGTGCTGCGCAGCGCCGAGCGCACACATGAACGCCACAGCAACCAAAGCAGCACAATGATTGATTTTCCAGTGCTGCATGCAAATACGCAGCATTGTGCAGCACAGTGCAGTACAGTATGATGTTTTTTGTTTTTTTTGTTGAATGTATCGAGCGAAATGTCGTTATTGCCCCTGGGGCAAAAACGACATTGTCGTTTTTGCCCCAGGGGCAAAAACGACATTTTGCTCGATACATTCAACACAAACAGCTGTGCTGTGGTGCTCTTTGCGACAGCACACATTCAACACGGGATTTCATTGGATTGTACTGTATTTTGCTGCGGTGTATTGCACTTCCAGTGTAGCACAGTGATGGGTTCTTCAGTGGTGCACGCAAATCTGCAGTATTGTGCAGCTCAGTATGGTAATATATTGATATTTGTGTTGAATGTATGGAACGAAATGTCGTTTGTGCCACTGGGGCAACACCGACAATGTCGTTTTTGCCCCAGAGGCAAAAACGACATTTCGCTCGATGCTTTCAACAAAAACAGCTGTGCTGTAATGCTGTTGGCGACAGCACATCCACCAAGGGATTCAACTGCGCTGCGTTGTCTTTTGCAACGATGTATTGCACTTCCAGTGCAGCACAATGATGGATCCGTCAGTGCTGCATGCAAATCTTAATCATTTTACGCTACAGTTTGGTACAGTAAACTATTGATGTTTTTGTTGAATGTATCGAGCGAAATGTCGTTCTTGCCCCTGGGGCAAAAACGACAATGTCGTGTTTGCAACAGAAACGACATTTCGCTCGATACATTCAACAAAAACAGCTGTGCTGTGATGCTGTTTGCGACAGCACACATCCAGAAAGGGATTTTCACTCCACTTATTGTATTTTGCAGCGATGTATTGCACTTCCAGTGCAGCACAATAATGGATCCGTCAGTGCTGCACGCAAATCTCGAGCATTTTTCGCTACAGTACAGCACAGTTTGCTAAACTATTGATATTTTTCTTGAATGTATCGAGCGAAATGTCGTTTTTGCCCCTGGGGCAAAAACGACAATGTCGTTTTTGCCCCAGGGGCAAAAACGACATTTTGCTCGATACATTCAACACAAACAGCTGTGCTGTGGTGCTCTTTGCGACAGCACACAACCATAACGTTTTTTAGGGCAGTGCAGCACAGCACTGTAGAGTGTTGTGCCCTTCAGTGTTGCACGCAGCTCCACCGTGCAGCGGTGTATTGTGCTTTATTGATTGGTTGGTTGAATGTACAGTACAGTGCAGTACAGTATCGCAGCGAACTTCTGTTTTTGCTTCATGGGGCAAACACTACATTTCGCTCGATACTGCACGATACAGCACAGCACAGCACAGCACAGTACATTCAACAAAAACAAAAACACATCGATGCTTTGTGCTACTGTGCGCGCAGATACAGTACACTATTGTATTGTGCAGTATAGTGTAGTACTGTACACTACAGTCTCCACTGGACCTTGAAGCTGATCATGATTTTGAGGGACACAGGTCACCACACAGTCACAGTGCTGTACATTGCGCGTCGTCGAAGTGAAGCTCAGTACAGTTAGCGCATGGTTGCAACACAATGCGCTGCATTGCACTGCGCCACACTGCAGTACACGGTGCTGTAATTTGCCGAGTGCCGCGCGCACTGTGTATCATATTGTCGCCGAGGCTGCACGGACTTCATCTGCTTGCGGACCGCCTCGGGATGCCAAGCCTTTGCAGCCCTCTGAAAGCACCAATAAAGCGTTTGGAGGGTCTGCAGATATTCTCAGTTTTAGCGCGCTACAGCAGTCGGTCGCAAAGAGTGCTCTACACGCTGTTCATGCTGCATCGCACTCTGCTGCAAAGTCATCATCAACATCGCTGCCCTCGACGGCAATTTCACAAACCACCGAAGCCCTTGTCGCACACGGCTCCTCTTCATCAGCATCGTCCGCAGCTTCAACCAAGCCAGAGTCTTCTGCAAGTATGGGTTTGAAGCCCACAATCAAGAAGCACGGTACCTTCGTCAGCGCTAGCACGCACATTTGGATTCCTCCAACCTGGAACAAATATGACGACAAGGCGAAGGAGGCTGCGCTGAAAGGCAAGCCTACCGAATGTTTCTGCGCGGTTGACTTCGGTCAGGGCCAGAAAAAAGGCGGCACACAGCAGCACGTTGCCAACCGACTACAATCACTTTTGCGGTGGAAGGAGCTTGCGCGCATACATGGCGCGACGCTGCCGCCAGATCAAGAGGCGCACCACGAAAAGTTCCTCAAGTCGTTGGACTCCTGGACCATGTCGACTTTGCCAACGCCTGGTTCGATGGGGTCCCAACACATGAAGCTCTTGAGGCATTTCGAGAGTGCCAATAACAATACGTATTTTGTGACTTGGTTTGGTGAGAAATGGGCACAGTACAAGTGTAAATTTCTCATTGCGGCTTAGCAGGATCTAAATCTATAGCGCATGAAACGCTTCGCTCTTGTAGCAACGCTACGTCGCTCTTGCGGCATAGCAGCACTGCGTCGCTCTTGTAGCATCACTTCGTCGCTCTTGCGCACCCAAGTATTGTGCATTACAGTCCAGTACTGTACAGTACTGTGCAATAGCAGCTTTGCGTCGCTGTTCTGACCAAGATGTCAACATCCAAGTTTGAGACACTGAGAAACATATTAGGACCATTGTGCCTTGGCTGCAATACAGTACAGTACAGTACTGTACAGTGCAGCGCACCATTGACGACGTTTCGTTTGCTTACCGACCGAAAGTCCACAGACGACGACGAACGAGCACCAATTCACACGCGCAGGCACCTTCCATTCACAATTTTGTTCTGGCAGTTGATCTAAACGAGAAATTGCGTACTGTACAGTACAGGCCGTGAAGATGTTTCCATTCCTGTTCAGCTTATGATGACGCTTTTTGGACAACTCGCAGCACCTGTTCCCGCGACTGCACCCGCGCCACGACGTACGAACGCGTCCACGATAACGACGTTGAAAGACATTACTTCTCGACGCACGGTGACTTGGAAGTTACAGTGCAGTAAGTAC
>Ga0315905_10004880_pt1 | contig 13701 bp, 9 predicted proteins | sample LakEriMetagenome_5_FD_203522 | JGI IMG/M metagenome (GOLD analysis project Ga0315905, IMG submission 203522) | Freshwater fungal communities from buoy surface, Lake Erie, Ohio, United States - Buoy 4 MA121 | ecosystem: Environmental > Aquatic > Freshwater > Lake | place: USA: Lake Erie, Ohio... | reverse complement strand
CGCATCTCGGCCTCATAGGCCAAAAGCGCCGCCCGCCCCACCCCATGGGCGCGCAGCGCGGCCCCGATCTTGCGCGCGTCGATGATCGCCAAAGACGCGCCGTTGGACCCCACCGGATAGGTGGCATGGGCCGCGTCGCCCATCAGCGTCACGCAGCCATGCGTCCAACTCGGCAAAGGCTCACGGTCCACCATCGGGTATTCATAGACCAACCCAGATCCCGCAATCAGCGCCGGGCAATCCACCCAGCCGAAATTCCACCCCTGAAAGGTGGGCGCGAAATCGTCCTTGTCGGCGGGGCGGTTCCAGTCGCCCTTGGACATCGCGCGCGCCGGGTCCACGCGCAACTCGGCAATCCAGTTGATCTCAGACAGCCCGGTGTCGGGGTCGGGCCCCGAGATCGGATAGGCCACGAACCGCTGGCTGTCATGCCCCGCCAGAAACATCGCATTGCCGCCCAGAAACTGCGCCGCCCGCGTCGTGCCGCGCCACATGATCGCACCATTCCAGATCGGCTCACCTTCGTCCGGCACCATCTGCCGCCGAATGGCCGAATGGATGCCGTCCGCGGCAATCGCCACATCCCCCATCACACGCCGCCCATCGCTCAAGATCAGCGTCGCCCCCTGATCGGTGCCTTCAAACCCCACCACCCCCGCGCCGGTGACCACAGACTCAACACCCGCCCGCGCCCGCAGCACGCGCAAGAGCATCATCTGGAGCTGGCCCCGGTGCACCGAAAACTGCGGCCAGTGATAGCCCGCGTGCAGCCCCCGCGGCTCGACCCAGATTTCCTGCCCATGTTTGGAATAGAACCCATATTGCCGCGTCCGCACGCCCAGCGCGTCCAGCTCAGCTTCCAGCCCCAGATCGAACAACTCGCGCACCGAGTTCGGTTGCAGGTTGATCCCCACACCCAACGGGCGCGGCTCAGCCACGCGTTCATAAACCCGAAACGGCAGCCCCAATTGGTGCAGCGTCAGCCCCATGACCAACCCGGCAATGCCGCCGCCTGCAATCAAAATCATGGCTTTTCCCTTGCCTTGCTGGTGCAGTTCTGCACCCTTGGCGCGCAGAATACGGAGGGAAGCATGACAACGACAAGCCTTGATGCGCGCAGTCTTGGGGCCAGCCTGTCACCGGGCCAGCCCTCCTTACGCTTTGCCCTCGCCATACGCGCCGATCTTGGCCCGGCGCTCGAATTTGACACCGCGCACGGCACCCGCCGTGCCATGTTCCCGATCACGGGCGGTGCCGTCACGGGTCCCAGAATTTCCGGACATATCCTGCCCGGCGGTGCGGACTTTGCCCTGCGCCTTCCAGACGGTGCCTATGCCATCGAAGCGCGCTATTGCCTGATGCTGGACGACGGCACACCGCTGATGATCACCAACGCCGGTCGCATGCAACCGATGCCCGATGACAGCTTCCAAGGCCGCACCCGCGCAGTGATCGAAGCCCCGGCAGGCCCGCATGGCTGGCTGTCGGACGCGGTGCTGTTTGGCACCGCTTGGGCAGAACCCGGCGACGAGGCGCGGGTGTTTATCGAGCTGTGGCAGGCCGTGATCTAGGCTTTCTGCGTTTATCTTTTGCACAGGCACCTTGACCCATCAGACTGCCGATGCCACTTGATGCCTGACAAAGCCCGGAGGATACCCATGCCCGTCTATCGTTCCCGCACGACCACCCATGGCCGCAACAACGCCGGTGCCCGAGGACTGTGGCGCGCCACGGGCATGAAAGACGGCGATTTTGGCAAGCCGATCATCGCCATCGTCAACTCGTTCACCCAGTTTGTGCCCGGTCACGTGCATCTGAAAGACCTCGGCCAGATGGTCGCGCGCGAGGTTGAGGCCGCAGGCGGTGTGGCCAAGGAATTCTCCACCATCGCCGTCGATGACGGCATCGCCATGGGCCATGACGGGATGCTCTATTCGCTGCCCTCGCGCGAAATCATCGCTGACTCGGTGGAATACATGGTCAACGCCCATTGCGCCGACGCGATGGTCTGTATCTCCAACTGCGACAAGATCACGCCCGGCATGCTGATGGCCGCCATGCGGTTGAACATCCCCGCCGTCTTCGTCTCGGGCGGACCGATGGAGGCTGGCAAAGCGGTCATCAAGGGCAAGGAAATCGCGCTGGATCTGGTCGACGCCATGGTCGTGGCCGCCGATGACAAATACACCGACGAAGAAGTCGACGAGATCGAAAAGGCCGCCTGCCCAACCTGCGGGTCCTGCTCGGGCATGTTCACCGCCAACTCGATGAATTGCTTGACCGAGGCGCTGGGCCTGTCCTTGCCGGGCAACGGCTCGACCCTTGCCACCCACGGTGACCGCAAGCGGCTGTTCATCGAAGCGGGTCACCTGATCGTCGACATCACCAAGCGCTATTATGAACAGAACGACGACTCGATCCTGCCGCGCAATGTCGCCAACAAGAAGGCGTTTGAAAACGCCATGGCGCTGGACATCGCCATGGGCGGGTCGACCAACACCGTGCTGCACGTTCTGGCCGCCGCGCATGAGGGCGGCATTGATTTCACGATGGACGACATCGACGCCATGTCGCGCCGCGTGCCCTGCCTGTCGAAGGTCGCGCCCGCCAAGCAAGACGTGCATATGGAAGACGTCCACCGCGCCGGTGGCATCATGGCGATCTTGGGCCAGCTCGACAACGCGGGCCTGATCAACCGCGATTGCTTTACCGTGCACGCCCCCACGATGAAAGACGCGCTGGATCGTTGGGACATCAGCCGCACCAAAGAAGACAAGGTGCATGATTTCTTCAAGGCCGCGCCGGGCAACGTCCGCTCTGCCACCGCCTTCAGCCAGAACAAGCGCTACGCCGAACTGGACCTTGACCGCGAAAAGGGCGTCATCCGCTCGGCCAAACACGCGTTTTCGCAAGATGGCGGTCTGGCCGTTCTGAAGGGCAACATCGCCCCCGACGGCTGCATCGTGAAAACCGCGGGTGTGGATGAATCGATCCTGAAATTCTCCGGCCCCGCGCGGGTGTTCGAAAGCCAGAACGCCTCGGTTGAGGCGATCTTGTCGAACAAGATCAAAGAGGGTGACGTCGTCGTCATCCGCTATGAAGGGCCAAAGGGCGGGCCGGGCATGCAGGAAATGCTCTATCCGACCAGCTATCTGAAATCCAAAGGTCTGGGCAAAGCCTGCGCTTTGCTGACCGACGGGCGCTTCTCGGGCGGCACTTCGGGCCTGTCCATCGGCCACGCCTCGCCCGAGGCGGCGGCGGGTGGCACCATCGGTTTGGTCCGCGAAGGCGACATGATCGACATCGACATTCCGAACCGCACCATCAGCCTGCGGGTGCCTGAGGCAGAGCTGGCCCAGCGCCGCGCCGAGCAGGACAAGAAAGGCTGGAAGCCGGAAAAAGCCCGTCCGCGCAAGGTCAGCCAAGCGCTGAAAGCCTATGCGCTCTTTGCCACCTCGGCTGACAAAGGCGCGGTGCGGAAACTCCCCGACGAGGCGTGATCGTTCAACACGAACCAAAAGGCCCGGCCTCTGCGCCGGGCCTTTTTTCATGCCTGTCTGAAGGGGTGCTCTGACCCCCAAACCTCCCCCCCGATCGGGCCTTCCCAGAATGTTCCGTGTCGACACGTTGCATCGAACTGGCTAGTGATAGGGCGGGAACGGGGGGCAAGATGGACGGCGATACAGAGACAAAACGCGTCAAAGGCACCGGCGCGCGCTTTGCCTATGAAACCCTGCGCGATGAGATTCTGTCGGTTGCACTCGTACCGGGCCAGCTCTTGGACGAAACCACCTTGGCCGAGCGTTTTGGTATGTCGCGCTCTCCTGTGCGTGAGGCGCTTATTCGTCTGGCCGGGCAGGGGTTGGTGGTGACGCTGGCAAATCGCTCTACCATCGTGGCCCCAATCGATGTCCAAAGCTTCCCGAAATATGTCGAGGCGCTGGACATCGCCCAGCGGATGAACACCCGCCTTGCTGCCGAATTGCGCACCGAGGATGACCTGATGCGCATCGCCCGCGCGCAAGAGGTGTTTGAAGCGGCGGTCAAGGGCGGCAACCACCTAGCAATGTCCGAGGCCAACAAGCAGTTCCACATGGCCATCGCCGTGGCGGGTCGCAATCCCTATCTCTCTGGCTTCTATGAACGCCTGCTGGATCAGGGTCGTCGCTTGTTGCACCTGCACTTCGACTACCTCGAACGCACCCATGACGGCATGCTCTTGACCGATGAGCACACCGAAATGCTTGATGCGATCCGCGCCCGCGATGTCGAACGCGCAGATGCGCTGGCCCATTCCCACTCCCGTCAGTTCCGCGACAACTTCCTGCGCTTCATGCAGGAAAACTACGCCTTCACCATAGCGCTTGGTGGGCCAGTCAGGCCGCTTTGACGTGTGATGCGTCCCAACTAGACCGCCGCCGCCGGGTTGCTAACCGTTCTGCACGTTGGCTGCTGTTGTCCCAAAAGAAGCCCATCAGGGCGCTATCTCGGCTGCCACCGTAGTCTGCGGTGGCAATGGTTGGGCCGTCTCGATCGCCCCCCTCGCCAGCCAAGTGAGATCATGGATGGCGTTTCCACTTGGTCTGAAAGCCAAAGGCGCCTCTAGAAAAATGGCTTTGATCTTTTCCAGATCGAAATCGAGGCAAGCGGCGTTCAAATGCTGGAGCATTGGGTGAAGCTTGCTCCAAGGCAATGACATCTCGGTTGCGGTCATGATCCTGGGGTGTGCGGTGGGCATCGGATTTTCGCCGATCAGAAGCTCCTCGAAAAGCTTCTCACCCTTGTTCAGGCCAACGAAGCGAATTCCGATATCGCCGCTCAGCTTGTCGTTGGAGCCATCCTCCTGCAGCAGATAGGGCTTGAGCCCGTGCAGCCGGATCATGCTTTCCGCGAGATCAAGGATCTTTACCGGATCACCCATATCCAAAACAAAGACGTCCCCACCTCGTGCCATCGCGCCCGCTTGGATGACCAGCTGGGCCGCTTCGGGAATGGTCATGAAGTATCGTGTGATATCGGGATGGGTGACCGTAACAGGTCCGCCCTTCTCGATCTGCGACCGAAAGCGCGGTAGAACCGAGCCGGATGAGCCCAAGACATTGCCGAAACGCACCATCGAGAACGTGGTGTGGCCCTTGCGCTGGGCGAACGCCTGGCAGATCAGCTCTGCCATACGCTTCGACGCCCCCATGAAGTTCGTCGGACGCACCGCCTTGTCGGTCGAGATCAGGATAAAGCTCTCGACCCCCAGATCAGCCGCGGCCTCGGCCAAGACCAACGTGCCAAAGACGTTATTGCGAATGCCTTCGGTCACGTTTTCCTCAACCAAGACGACATGCTTGTAGGCGGCTGCATGATAAACAGTCTGAACGCCAAAGCTCTTCATCACGTCCCGCACGCGGCGCGCGTTTTGGACCGATCCGAGAACCCCTCGTACTGTCGCCTCTCGACCATTGACCGATAGGGTTTCCCGCAGCTCATGGGTGATCGAGTACAGCGCGAATTCTGACAGTTCGAACAGGATGATTTCGGCGGGCGCGAATTGCACGATCTGGCGGCAAAGCTCGCTGCCGATCGATCCACCAGCGCCTGTCACCATGACGACCTTGCCGGTGATGTTGCGCTGCATCAGGTCTTCGTGTGGCGGCACGGCATCACGACCAAGCAGGTCTTCGGGGCTGATCTGGCGCAGTTCGCTTACCGTTGCGCGGCCCGAGACAATGTCGGCGATCCCGGGGATCGTCTTGACTTGAAGACCAAGCTTGCCGACCTCTTCGACAATCTCGCGCCGCCGCAACCGCGACGCGCTTGGGACAGCCAAGAGAATCGACGCCACGCCCATATCCTCCACCACCTGCGCGATCTGATCCGGCGCAAAGACGGTACGACCACTGATCACAGCGCCGTGCAGCGTCGGATCGTCATCAAAGAACGCCAACGGCAGGTAGTCCCGCCCATTCTGCAACGCGTCCTTCAATTGGCGTCCCGCTTCGCCCGCACCATAGATGGCGACAGGTATGCGTGCGCTTTTTGCAAGCGACTGAAACATGGCCCGGGCAAAAAAGCGCAGCCCGCCAGCCGATACGAACAGCAAGAGCGCATATATTCCCGGAACAGACCGGGGCAACGGGGCCGAAAGCAGCGCGGCCAAGAGGAACAGGAACGCGGCTGAAAAGATCACGCCGCAGCCGATCGCCCGCAGGACCTGCCCACTGATAAACCGCAGGATTGAGCGGTAAAGGCCAAAGGCGAAAAATACCAGAATGGTGGCTGGCACGCAGATCAGGGCCATGAGCCAGACGGAAGAGTTCCCAAGGAATGCAAAGCTCTCAAGGCGCAACGCCATAGCGGCGCCGAAACAGACGATGACGAGAACACTGTCCGCGCACATCTGCAAAAGCCGTTTCTCAGTGCGACCCAGTCGCAGAAGCCGCGCGAACGAGGGCGAAACGGTGTCAGTCATGTCTTGCGTGACCATGACGGCGCTCGGGAACATACCGGCCACGCACCAAGGGAGACAGATACGAGCGGTTTGTGCCTTGCGGACACAGGCAGCAATGACAAGGCGGTATGACCGCATGCCGCTGAATCACAGCGGAAAAAATTCCGATAAGAAATAAATGCATGAAAAAATTTGAAATATCTTGATTCGAATAGCGCGATCTATACCGCCAATCGTGCCCATGGTTAAGGGGAAGCGGAAGCATATTCTTCTTGGCAGACGGAACGACCGGGTCCAATGACAGCCCGCCGGTCCCGAGATGCCCAGAGCGCGCGGGTGACGCGACAGTCGACAGGTGATTCCCGCGTCGCGCAGTGCCCCAATTTGCTTGGGCTCCTTGGGCTTGCTTTCTGCAAGCGGTGCAACCTCGGCGTGGTCCTCTTAGCGTCCTGCCTTAGCGGCCTTTGGTTCTAGCATATTGAACAAAAGGGCAGAACTGAGCATGGACATGACCGAACGGATGGATTAAACGCCAAACGAATTGTTAAGCCTGATTTTTTGGGTTGCCGTCGATTGCTATGGCCCCCCAACCACTATTGATACAGCCGCTTGGGTGCGGATGGAGCGCAAACCGATTTTCATGCCCCGCGTGTTCTCATCACTTCTTTTTGCCTTGGCTCTCAGCGCTTGCGGCGACGCCGCGATGAACTTCCCCGTCACAAAAGCCGGGCAGGCGCAACTGGACGACGTGACGATCATCAGGTTGGATCAAACCTATTCCGGTGGTGCTGACACTCTGCACAGCGGGCATGCTGTGACCAACCTACCTGCCGTACGTCGTAGTGAGTACCGCATCGGTGCCGGTGATGTGATCTCGATCTTTGTCTTCGACCAACCAGAATTGGCGGTCCCGACCAGTGCCGAGACGGTGACGACGGGCTATCTTGTGCGATCGGATGGGAACCTGACCTTCCCATTCATCGGCACAGTCGAGGCCCGCGGTCGGACGGTCGAGGATCTGCGCCTAGAGCTTGTCAGCCGGCTGAGTGAGTTCTTCCCCGAGCCTCAGGTTGATGTCCGCGTGGCGGAATTCAACTCACAGAAAGTCGTCGTTGGCGGCGAGGTGGCAGCGCCAAATACGCAATTTGTCCAGACCTCTTCATTGACCTTGCTTGAGGCGATCAACGCCGCTGGTGGCCCGAAGGAAGACGCCGACATGCAGGCGATTTCCGTTCGCCGCGGTGGTCAGAACTACCGCGTTGATCTCGAAGGTTATCTGTCCGGCTCTGTTGCGCAAAACAATCCCGTTCTCGCGGGCGGGGACGTGGTGTCGGTTCCCCGGAAAACCATCCGCGAGGCCTATCTCTTGGGCGAAATTTCCAAGCCATCCACGGTCGATCTGACCGAAACGCCCCTCTCGCTCACGCAAGCTCTGTCCCGGCAAGGTGGCCTTGATGATTTGCGCGCCGATGCCCGGGGTGTCTTTGTCTTCCGCGAGATTGACGGCAAGACGACCGTCTTCCAGCTCGATACGTCCAACCCCGAAGGATACCTGATCGGTACGCGCTTTGCATTGCGTCCAATGGACGTCATCTATGTGACGCGGGCGCCGATCCAGCGCTGGAATGACGCCATCAGCCGTTTTCTGCCATCTGTGAATGCAACTCGCGCTGTTCGGAATCTTTGAATGACGGGGCAAGCGATGTTCCAATCCATTCTTGTGGTCTGCATCGGAAACATCTGCAGATCGCCCGTTGGCGAACGGGCGCTGTCTGCCGCATTGCCCGGGCTGAAGGTCGGCTCTGCCGGTCTTCACGCGATGACTGGCTATCCGGCTGATGCAGAAGCAACGGAGGCCGCACGACGGCAAGGTGTCGAACTTGATGGCCATATCGCGCGCATGTTGACGCCAACGCTTGGGGCCGAGCATGATCTTATTCTCGTCATGGAACGGTCGCACAGGCGCGAAATTGCAGAGCGATTCCCACAACTTGTCGGACGGACCATGCTTTACGGCCAATGGCTTGATGGTGGAACAGACGTCCCGGACCCCTATCGCAAACCCGCCTTGGTCCATGAGCAGACGGTTTCGCTGATCCTTCGTGCAAGCGCAGCATGGGTTTCACGTCTGGGCGGGAAAGCAGGTTGAAATGATGATGAAGAAGCCTGAACTTGCCACGCGGGAGCCAGCGCCTGAAGAGATCGACCTTGGTGATCTTTTCGCGACCCTCTGGGCGGGAAAGCGAACCATTGTCGCGGCGGTGACCGGCTGTTTCATGCTCTCTATGGCCTATCTCTGGCTCACGCCGCCGACCTATGAGGCGAATGCGATGCTTCAAATTCAGGCCGGCCAAGGCACCCTTGCTTTGCCCTCCTCGGTGGGGGCGCTGGTTGGGAGTGAAAGCTCTAGCACTTTGGCAGAGCTTGAGATCATTCGTTCGCGGCAGGTTCTGGGGCGTGCCGCGGCCGACCTTAGGCTAGACTGGGTGGCGAAACCCATGCGCGCGCCTGTCATCGGCTATGCGATGGCCACCCGTGACTTACCTTGGCCAGACTGGGGCCTCTTGGCCGCCTATGCCCGGAAGGGTGACGCGATCACCCTGTCCTATCTGGAAGTCCCCCCCGAATGGGTGGACCAAGAGATGGTGATGGTAAAGACGTCTTCGAATGGCTTCTCCATCACCTTGCCTGATGGGACGGAACAGCTCGGCACCGTTGGCGTGCTTTTGTCGGACAAAGAGCGCGGCATCGCGGTTCAGGTCGCGCGGTTGGACGGCGATGTCGGGCGGGCCTATTCAATCGTGCATCTGACGGAACTTGGCGCGATCTCTCGCCTGTCGAGCCGCTTGGGCGTCTCTGAACGTGGCCGCCAAACTGGGATCGTCACGGTCAATCTGCGCGGTCAGGACCGCGAGGATACGGCGACCCAACTGGCGGCAATCATCCGCGCCTATGCCGAGCAGAACATTACGCAAAGCGCCGCCGAGGCGCGCAAGGCGCTTGAATTTCTTGAAAGCCAGATTCCCGCAAGCGAGGTAGCCGTTGGGGCGGCTGAAAAAGCCCTGAACGAATATCGCGCGGCCCAGAATTCGGTCGATCTCGAATTTGAGACGCAAAGCCTCCTGACCGAGACGATGGGGATCGAAGCCGAGCTGCGCCAGCTTTTGCTGCGGGAAGAGGAAATCAAGGAAAAGTACACCCCGAACCATCCGATCTATCGCCAACTCCTAGAGCAAAGGCAGGCGCTGCAAGGCCGTCTTGTTGAATTGCAGGCAGGGATCACGAACCTGCCGGAAACCCAGCGGGAAGTGGTCAACCTGACGCGCAATCTGGAACTGACCCAAGCAAGCTACGTTGAGCTCATCAATCGCGCGCAAGAACTGCGCGTTCTCAGTGCAAGCCAGATCGGATCTGTGCGCGTCGTGGATCAAGCGGTGACAATGCTTGAACAAGTCGCTCCGCGGCGACTTTCCATTATGGGAATTGCGCTTGTTTTTGGGGGTATTCTCGGTTTTGGCATCGTCCTGCTGCGCAATTGGCTGCGGCGTGGCATCGACAGCGTCACCGAGATTGAACGCCTTGGGCTTCCCGTCTTTGCCACGGTCAACAGTTACTCAGGGCAGGTCAAGTATACGGCGGGACGTCTTGCGCTCATTGCCCGAGACGACCCCGAAGATGTTGTGGTCGAAGCGCTGCGTTCTTTGCGAACCAGCCTGCATTTTGGGATGCTGGATGCGCGGTCAAAGTCGATCGTTGTGACCAGTGCCGCGCCGGGCGCCGGGAAGTCTTTCATCTCTGCAAACCTTGCTTGTGTCGCGGCACAGGCCGGACAAAAGGTTTGCCTGATTGACGCCGACATGCGGCGGGGCACGCTGCGCAAGTATTTCGGCTTGCCGAAAAAGTTACCTGGTCTGACCGACTATCTGTCTGATGCGGTTGAACTGGAGTCGGTTTTGCGAGGCAGCGAAATCAGCAATCTGTCATTGATCGTCACGGGGGCCTTTCCGCCAAACCCCTCAGAGCTTCTGATGCGCGACAGGCTGGCCGAACTCATCGCAGAGTTGGACAGCCGCTTCGATCTTGTCATTTTCGACGCCCCCCCGATGCTTGCCGTGACCGACGCGGCCATCATCGGGCGCAAGGCTGGATCCGTGATTGGGGTTGCTCGGCATCTGGTGACGCCGGTCAATGAACTGGAGGCGGTGCAAAAGACGCTTGAAGCGGCCGGCGTGTCATTGAAGGGCATTGTCTTCAACGGCTACGATCCCCGCCGGGCGAAGGGTGGGCGGAGTGGCTACAGCTATGGAAACCGCTATGCCTACAAGCGGTCTGAGCAAGGCGACTGATGCACCAAATGCAGCCTGTGAGAGCGCGTCTAGACGAGGGATGACCGGGAGTGCGCCGAAACTCGGGAAACTTCGCGGTGGAAGTCAGCACCGGCTTGTGCCAGTTTAAAGGCCGACGACATAGGCGTTGTTGTGACCATGTTGAATGCCAATGTGGGCCTGCTTATGGTGTCGTTTAGATTTTTGAGGGGGCAATATTGAGCCCTTTAAGGAAGATTTTGATAAATGAATTTGGACATTGGCCGAATGGCCACTCAACTGATTGGTCTGCTCGAAGACCGACGGGCTGTCGTTGGTATCTTGGGTATGGGCTATGTGGGACAGCCGCTCGCATTGCGCTACGCGGAGCTTGGCTACAAGGTTATCGGGTTCGACATTGACGCGGAAAAGGTCTCGGACCTGAACGCGGGGCGCTCGCATATCGAGCACATCAGCGATGCTGATATCAGTCGTGCGAACGCATCCGGTTTGGAATGTACCACAGATTTCAGCCGCGCCGCCGAGGCGGATGCGTTGATCCTCTGCGTGCCGACGCCCTTGAACAAATATCGTGAACCGGACTTGAGCTATGTCATTAACACGATCGAGTCCATCGTCCCCTATCTGCGCGCTGGGCAGGTGGTATCGTTGGAAAGCACGACCTATCCCGGTACGACCGAAGAGGAATTGTTGCCTCGGGTCACAGCAGGCGGGCTGACTGTCGGTCAGGATATCTTCCTCATTTATTCGCCAGAACGTGAAGACCCCGGCAACGCGCATTTCACCACGCATACGATCCCTAAGGTCGTCGGTGGCCACACGCCCGTCTGTCTTGAGGTGGGTAAGGCACTTTACAGAAAAGCGATCGATCAGATTGTGCCCGTCAGTTCGACCAAGGTCGCTGAGTTGACAAAGCTGCTGGAGAATATCCACCGCGCTGTGAACATCGGCTTGGTGAACGAGATGAAAATCGTGGCCGACCGGATGGGCATCGACATCTTTGAGGTCATTGACGCGGCCGCGACCAAGCCCTTTGGCTTCACCGCCTATTACCCCGGGCCGGGACTTGGCGGGCACTGCATCCCAATCGATCCCTTCTACCTGACATGGAAGGCGCGGGAATACGGGCTGCACACCCGCTTCATCGAACTGTCGGGCGAGGTTAACCGCGCCATGCCGGAATATGTCGTCGGCAAGGTCTCAAAGGCCCTAAATGACCGCTTTAAGTCGCTGAAAGGCAGCCGGCTCCTTGTGCTCGGGATCGCCTACAAGAAGAACGTGGACGACATGCGCGAAAGCCCCGCCGTCGAGGTGATGGAGCTGTTGCGTGCCGCAGGCGCAGACGTGGCCTATTCAGACCCGCATGTTCCGGTCTTCCCAAAGATGCGTGAACACCATTTCGATCTGGCCTCGATCGCGCTGACGCCGCAAGCCGTGGCCAGTTACGACGCTGTCGTCCTCACCACCGACCACGCGAAATTTGATTATGAAATGGTCCGCGCGCATGCGCAGGTCATCATCGACAGCCGCGGAGTTTACCGCACGGCAGCTGATAACATCGTAAAGGCATAAAATTATGAAGAGATTTGCCCTTGTCGGTGCTGCCGGCTACATCGCGCCGCGGCATATGAAGGCGATCCGCGATACCGGAAATAACTTGGTCGTCGCTATGGACGTGAACGACTCGGTTGGCATCTTAGACAGCCACTTCCCCGACGCTCAGTTCTTCACGGATTTCGAACTTTTTGATGCGCATGTGAACGCTGAACGGCGTGCAGGAAGCGCGCTTGATTACGTTTCGATTGCTTCGCCTAACTTTCTGCATTCGGCCCATATGCAATGGGCGCTGCGCAGCGGCGCAGATGCGATTTGCGAAAAGCCACTTGTCCTGAATCCCGACCAGATCGACGAGTTAAAGACGGTCGAGACAGAGACTGGCCGCAAGATCCACACCATCCTGCAACTGCGCCTGCACCCCGCCATCCTTGCGCTGCGCGACCGTGTCGCCCGGATGCCCCAGAACCAGAAGGTGGATGTAGACCTGACCTACATCACCTCGCGCGGGAACTGGTATCTGAAAAGCTGGAAGGGCCTGACCGAAAAGTCCGGCGGCATTGCCACCAATATCGGCGTGCATTTCTACGATATGCTGCATTTCGTCTATGGCCGCGTGCAGGAAAACATCGTCCACCTGAACACCCCGACCAAAGCGGCCGGCTATCTGGAATATGAACGCGCCCGCGTCCGTTGGTTCCTGTCGGTCGATGTGGCCGACGTGCCAGAGGTAGAACGTGCCAAGGGAAAGCGTACCTACCGCGCCGTGACCGCTGATGGTGAAAACCTCGAATTCTCGGACGGATTCACCGAACTGCACACAAAGGTCTACGAAGATATCCTGTCGGGTGGCGGCTTTGGCGTTGAGGAGAACCGCGTCGCCATCGAAACCGTCGCGACGATCCGCAACGCCTCGATCGCTCCGGTCGGCCCCTTGACCCATCCGTTTGTCGGGGCGCAGGGATGAGCCATTATCAGCACCCCAGCGCGATCGTTGATGACGGAGCGATGATCGGCGCAGGCAGCCGTGTGTGGCATTTCGCCCATGTCTGCGGCGGCGCGCGGATCGGCGCGGGCGTTTCATTGGGCCAGAACGTCTTTGTCGGCAACCGTGTCACCATCGGCGACCGCTGCAAGGTGCAAAACAACGTCTCGGTCTACGACAATGTCACGCTGGAAGAAGGCGTCTTTTGTGGCCCGTCGATGGTTTTCACCAATGTCCACAACCCGCGCGCGCTGATCGAACGCAAGGACCAGTACCGCGATACGCTTGTGCAGCGCGGCGCCACACTGGGCGCGAATTGCACCATCGTCTGCGGCGTGACGGTCGGTGCGTTTGCCTTCGTGGGCGCGGGTGCGGTGGTGACAAAAGACGTGCCG
>Ga0315905_10004879_pt1 | contig 13704 bp, 11 predicted proteins | sample LakEriMetagenome_5_FD_203522 | JGI IMG/M metagenome (GOLD analysis project Ga0315905, IMG submission 203522) | Freshwater fungal communities from buoy surface, Lake Erie, Ohio, United States - Buoy 4 MA121 | ecosystem: Environmental > Aquatic > Freshwater > Lake | place: USA: Lake Erie, Ohio... | reverse complement strand
GTAATCCTTGAGGTCCAATACTTCCTGTAGCTCCTACTAATCCTTGAAACCCTTGATAACCTTGAAATCCTTGAGGTCCAATACTTCCAGTAGCTCCTACTAATCCTTGAAACCCTTGTAATCCCTGAAATCCTTGAGGTCCAATACTTCCAGTAGCTCCTACTAACCCTTGAAAACCTTGATAACCCTGAAATCCTTGAGGTCCAATACTTCCAGTAGCTCCTACCAATCCTTGATATCCTTGATATCCTTGATAACCTTGTAATCCCTGTAATCCTTGAGGTCCAATACTTCCAGTAGCACCTACTAATCCTTGAAAACCCTGAGGACCAATACTTCCAGTAGAACCTACTAATCCTTGAAAACCCTGAGGACCAATACTTCCAGTAGAACCTACTAATCCTTGAAACCCTTGATATCCTTGAAACCCTTGATATCCTTGAAATCCTATAAGTTTACTTTCATCTGTAACATCTCCTGCATAACCATATGAATTTCCTGGACCTGTTGAACCTGCTCCTGTTCCTGAATATACAAATAAATCTCCTCCTAAAACTAATACAAATTGGCCAACATTACCACCTGTTGGCGACAAGTCGCTTAATCCTGTATATGAATTTGTGCTAGCAAAAACAACAAATCCCATACCAGCACCACCTTGAGGACCAATACTACCAGTATTTCCTATTAACCCTTGACTACCTTGAAGACCAACTAATCCTTGACTACCTTGAAGACCAATTAATCCTTGACTACCTTGAAGACCAATTAATCCTTGACTACCTTGAAGACCATTAGTTCCTGTTGTTCCGGCTATACCTTGAAATCCTTGATATCCTTGTGCTCCAAATCCTCCTGTAGGAGAAGGAAAAGAACCGCCTGTAGCAAAATATGTAGATACAACAGTAGCATTAACTGAAATTAAATCATTAAGAGTTAAACGTATATATGATAATCCACTTGAATTAATTTGTGTAGGACTTCCAATTACTCCTGTTCCTGGATATACAAAAAGTGTTCCTGTAGAAGAATTTCTTATACATAAATCAAAGTACATTCCTGGAGTAAATCCTATATATGAATTTTGTGTTACAGCAGCTACTATATCGATTGCAGATGGCAAAAAATCTAAACTAGGGTCTGATACTTGAAATCTATCTATAGAATTATTAAGTATTTCATTTGCTGTATATGTTAAATTTGAACCTGTTAAAGATATTCTATAAGGATGCATATACCCTACTTGAATTTCTTGAACTTTAGATGTAACTAAACTCAATGAATCTCTGAACCCAAAAGGGGTATAATTATTCAAATTATTATACGACATTTATTAATTATAAGAGGAAAAAATAATAAATTAAGTAATTCAATAACAACTTAATTTATAACGTATTTAATTTATACCATCTAATAGTCTTTTCTATCCCTTCTTCAAAACTTACTTTTTTAGCCCAACCTAAAACTTCTAATTTTTTACTATCAATGCAATATCTAAAATCATTAAATGCCCTGTCTTCTACATATTCACACAATTCTTCTAAGTCTTTATTTATATCTAACTTTAAACTTAACATTTCTAATATATCTTTAACACTATATTCATCTTCACAACCAATATTATATATTTCATTTATTTCACCTTTTATTAATATCATTTCAACTGCTCTACTAACATCATCTACATAAATAAAATTTCTTCTTGATTTTCCTTCTCCATGTATTGGACATTTTTCTCCTTTTATTAATCTTGTTATAAAGCGAGGAATTAATTTCTCTGGATATTGTCTCGGACCATAAACATTATTACCTCTAGTTATAATTACTGGGAGTTTAAATGAATGATAATAACTTCTAACTAAAAATTCTGCTGCTGCTTTTGTAGCTGCATATGGGTTTGTTGGATTTAATAAACTTTTCTCATTACATCCTTTATGTTCAATATCAACTTCACCATAAACTTCATCTGTTGATATATGAATAAATCTGGTTATCTTACCATAATCTCTAGCACATTCAAGTAATGTATGTGTTCCAAGGACATTATCTTTTGTAAATTGTATACTATTACCAAAAGAATTATCTACGTGAGATTGTGCTGCAAAGTGTATTATGACGTCAATATTATATTGATTTAATACTTCTCTTACTATATTATAATTATTAAGGTCTGTTACGATTAATTGATACCTTTCTTTATGGGTTACATTATTAATATTAGAACAATAATCTAATCTATCAATATTAACTATAAATATATCTTTATGATTTTCTAACATATAGTTTATAAAATTGCTTCCTATAAAGCCACAACCACCTGTTACCAATATGTTTAACATTTTTATACTTATATTTTTCCCACCTTTAACCTTCATTTTCAACATCTGATAAATAACTAAAGTATATAGCCATTAACGCAAAAAATATAGAATATCCAGTATATTTATTAACTGGCTCTTTAAATAAAAAATATCCTGCAATAAAAGCTGTAACTGTAGTCATACAATTCCATAATAAATTAACCTGTCCCATACCGTCAAAACTGAAGTTTTCCCAAAGAATATAAGCTATAAAACAGTATCCAATCATACCATATAAGAGATATTTTTCAACATTATTTCCATTACCCAATTTTCCAGTTATTGTTCCGTGTTTTAAAGATACTTGAGTAAAAGTTTCTATTATAGCTATTAATGCTACGAGTTGAATAGTTTTTATAAATTTATCTTTACCATTCATTTATTAATTTAAAAGAGAAATTATTTCTTTAATAAAAATGAAAATATTATTTTATGGAGCTGATGGTTGGATTGGTAATATGATTTTTAATAAATGGAAAGACTTGTATCCAGAACATACCCTTATTATTTCAAAAACAAGAATTATTCCTGAAAACATATATAAAATTGTTGAAGAAATTAAAAATTCAGATAGAGTATTTTCAACTATTGGAAGAACTTCTGGAGGAGGTATACCTAATATTGACTATCTTGAAGACCATCTTAATGAAAATGTAAGAGATAATTTATTTGCACCTATATTCTTAGCTCAATTATGTAGAGAAAATGATAAACATTTTTCATATATAGGAACAGGGTGTATATTTTCAAGGAATACAAGACAAAATGATTATGTGTATGATGAAGCTGATATGCCTGATTATTTTGGTAGTGCTTATTCTGTTGTTAAAGGATATACTGATACATTAATGAAAACCTTTTATAATCACGTATTAAATTTTAGGATAAGAATGCCTATTACAGATGACTGGAACCCTAAAAATTTTATAGTTAAAATATCAAAATTTCAAAAAATTTGTAATTATCCTAATAGTATGACATATCTTCCTAATATTATACCTATAATGATAAAAATGAGCGTAGAAGAAATAGTCGGAACATATAATATGGTTAATGGAAGTATCTCTCATAAAGAAATTTTAGATTCATATAAAGAAATTATAGACTTTGACCATACTTATAATCTTATAGAAGAAGACGAATTAAACTCTATATTAAAGTCTAAAAGAAGCAATAATATTTTAAATAATAAACAACTTATCAAATACTGTTGCGATGAAGGTATAAATTTAAAATCTATGGAATATTGTATAATGGAAGCTCTTACAAAGATGAAAAAAAATATACCTAAATAATTTTAAGTTAAAACTAATTTAAACATTTTTATAATATCTTTTAAGATTATAAAAATGAGTAAAAAAACTAAAAAAAAAGTAGAAGTCGTAGTTGAAGAGGAAGAGAAATATCCTTTAAACGAATGGGGATTAAAAAATTGCAATTTATATTTACATCAACAAAATAACATTAAAAAGATGGAATATCAAGAATTGAATAAAGAACGTGTTTATAATGTAGGTACAAGAACAATAAAAGTATATAGTAATTTTGGTATATTAAATGATAAAGTAGGAAGTGGAAAGACAATAACAATGATATCCTTATTATCAAGGGAAAAAATGCAAAATAAATTAATATCTAAAACTCATAAATATCCATGGACTATTGATATGGGAACTAACCATTATTTCTCATATATAGTAGATGAAGAATTATCATTTACAACTATACCTTTAAACATTATTGTTGTTTCTTCATCTATATATAATCAATGGGAAAAAGAACTTAAAAAGACAGACCTAAAATATAAAAAAATAGTAAAAACTATAGACTATGTATCAATGACAAAAGAAGATTTTGAAAGTCTTGATGTTATACTTGTGACATACAACAGATACAGAGATTTTAGTGGTAAATTTAATGCAATATATCAAACCTTGAACGTAGGTATAAAAAGATTGATATTTGATGAATTACAGTTAAGAGGTGCTTTGCCTTTAGGAAAAGCTGAATTTTATTGGTTAATATCAGCAACACTTCCTCAAGAAAATGATTCATATATTGATAGATATTCACGTAATAATGCTATATGTAGGTTATTAGATTCTGTAAAACATAAGTATGTTATTGTTAAAAATACAGACCAAGAGCTTAATCAAAGTTATCAACAAGCAGAAATAGAAAATATTATATATTATTGTTATAATAGAGAATTTAATTTATATGGTAGTAGAGTATCAAACGAAGTTCAAAGAATGATAGCAGCAGATGATATAGCAGGAGCTATATCTGCTTTAGGAGGAACAAAAGATACAGCTAATCTTGTTGATATTATAATATTAAAAGAAGAAAGAGAAATAACACAAATTAAAGCTCAAATATCATACTATAATATAATAAATGATGAAAATAGTAAAAAGAAACTACAAGAGTATAAAGAAAAGTTATCTTTTACAGAGAAAGCATTAGACAATCTTAAACAAAAAATAGAAAGAGATACTGAAGATGATACTTGTCCTCTTTGTTTTGATGAGTATAAAGAACAAGTTTTAACATATTGTTGTAAAAGTATATTATGTAGTAATTGTGTTAAGAGGTTATATCAAACTACACAAAAATGTCCTTATTGTAGAAAAACTTTAGATATGAAAGACATGGTTATATCATCTAAAAAAGAAGTACAAAAGAAAGATTTTACTGAATTAAAAACAAAATTAGAAACTGTAAAAGATATTATATTAAACAATAAAAATGGAAAGTATATATTATTTAGTGAATTTAATAATACGTTTGAACCTATAAAAGAAACTCTTATAGCTTCAAATATAACTATAGCTGAAGTAAAAGGAACAAGCGACTCTAAACAGAAATCTATCAATCTATTTAAAGAAGGAAAAATACAAGTATTATTTTTAAATAGTAGAAATGATGGAAGCGGTATTGACTTACCAGAAGCTACTGATATTATCTTATACCATAAAATGAGCTCACAAACTATTGAAACACAAGTATTAGGAAGAGCTCTTAGACTTGGTAGAAAAAGTAAGTTAACTGTACACCGTCTTCTTTATAAAGATGAAGAACAGATGAATGATAACCAAAGAGCTATAAACGAATTACATACCTCTCATTTACCACCTGAAGTTAATACTCAAGAATTATATCAACAACAACTTAGAGAAGAACAAGAAAGAGAAGATAGAGAGCTTGCATTACGTTTGCAAAGAGAATATTAAATTATGATATGTATATTGTTTTTCTGGATATGTAATAATAGCTCTAATATCTTTATTGCAACTTAATTTTTTTAATTCTGAAAATGTTTTCCATTCTACAACATCCACTTCAAAGGTATCTTTTATATTAAAAGTGTTATATTTATTTATATCATCTACATTTATTATAAAGTATGTATTTCTACCTAATTTAAGTCTATCATTCTCTTTTAAATTATCAATTAATATTCCAGTCTCTTCATATACTTCTCTTATAGCACATACTTCTTCATCTTCATTATCATCCATTCTTCCTTTAGGAAAGCTCCATATTCCTGTATCTTTACCTCTTACTACAAGGAACTTGGTATCTTTAATATCTTCGTTTTTATTTAAAAAGATTATTCCACCTCTTCTTGCAGGTGGTTCTTTAGTTTTATTATTACTGTTATTACTATAATTTAAAGTATTTTCAACATTTTGTTTTGGTCTATAATTCCAACTTGATTTAAAGGTATAGCCATAATTGGTATTTGAAGGTCTATCTTTTTTAAAGAACATTATAATAATATAATAATAGTATTATATTATTATTTTAAATTTCAATTAATATTGTTTACTTTGATTCTTCTTCAAAAACATATAAATCATTTTTTATAAACCAGTCTCTAAAAGAATTACACATGATAGTTGTTGATTTACTAGTTAAAAAGTTTCCTAAGTAGTTAATTTTTTCTTTTGTTAAACTATTAATTTCGTTATTCACATCACCCTCTAATTCTTTTATAAATTCTTTTTCAGTCTTTCCTGTAAATATTTTTACAAGTTCTTCTCTACTTGATTCTGCCGTTTTTACAAATAATAAAATATCATCTTCATCAAGAACTACTTTAGATAGTATAGGTAATAACTTTTTCTTTTCTTTAGAAAGTTTTATACCCTCAACAAATTCTTTTAATTTAGATGTATTTTCATTCATAAGAATTTCTGCTAATTTTGATATATATGTTTCTTTTCTTATAAAGTCTACTAAAACACTATATAGTTTAAGCTTTTTCAAGTCATTTAAAGTATAAGTATTATTACCTAATATTGGAGGTTTAATTTTATTCTTAATAGCTTTATTCATTATGCTATAATATATACCTACTAAAGCATTTAAATTAAATGGATTTGTAGAACAACTTGTACCACCAAAACTCTTCTTTTCATTTATCTCTACAAGCTTAAGATTTTTATGTTCATCCTTACCTTTATATGTATCTGATATAACTGCATATATTTTATATTCATTCTTTCTTAAATTATTTATTTGGTCATCTTTCATTAATTTTATATTTTCTTCTTCTTGGTCAGATAGGTCATTCCATTCATCTTTACCTTTATATAATATTCTTTTATTTTTAGGGTTTATTGTTAATATATGATTACCGTTTAAAACACTAATATATCTACTATAATTATTAAGAATAAATTCTTGTAATTTAATATTTTTAAAAGAACCTTTTAGTTTAGCTATATAAAATAATTCTAATATTTTCTGTATAATAAATAAGCTTAAATTATTAAATATTTTTATAAGAGAATCTTCTTTTTCTTGCTTTTCTATAAGTATATTTAATATTTTTTCAATTTTATCATATTGAAAATATTCAAGTATATCTTCAAACTCATTAATTGTATCTTCTGGAATAGGTTTAGACGAGTAATAATAACTTGTAAATAACGAATTTGATAAAGGGTCATCTACTAAAAAAAATAAGTTTCTATCCTCTCTTAGATAGTTTATAAGGCCAAATTTATTTAAAACTTTTTCATTATTTGTTATCATATATTCTAAAGCTCTAGCCAAAACTATTGCTGGTATATTTTTAATATCACCACTTATTCTTGTATATAACTCTTCAAAATCATATGCAAATTTATATTGAAATGCCTCCTTGACAGCCTTTTTAACTATATTTATTTCCTTTTCTGCATAATATAAATTATATGTATCTACTATACGGTCTCCAACCCAATTTGCATGATAATAACGTTCATCTACTAAATCACACTGATAAGCACAAGTTTCCATATAATCACATTCTTTTGTATTTGGTAAATCAGTTTGAAGAAGATTTCTACTTCTATTTAATGCACAATCAATCGCTGTCTCTTTTAATAAACGTTCTACTTGTTTAATAACTATATCTTTATCTTCTGATATTTTATACATTTGCATATCTATAGAATCTAATTTAGCTTTACTAGTTGCATCTATAATTGGTTCTGCTGCAACTCTTAATATAGATACTGTTCTCATATTTGGAGGTAAATCATTATGTGATTTATATCTAATAGCTCTTGCTATTGCTTGTTCTGTTGTACCATTGTTCCAGGCAGGTGTAAGAACATACATTCTACGTATATGTTTAAAACTTATACCTTCACCTACTATATGACTTCCTATGATTACTCTTATATAATCACCAAATCTATTTTCTTTTGAATTAAATATATCATTTACCATTATATCTATTTGATTAGCTGATAAAGTACTTCCTGTTAATACTAACATTCTATTTGAGTTCTTATTTAAAGGCATTTCTTCTGCACTTTCTTTTTTTTGACAATATGTTGTTCCTTCTTTACCTTTAAGAATAGGCGCGTGTTCTAAACCAAATACTTGAAGTATAGCTCCTAATAATAAAGCACCTGACCCTTTAACTATATTGCTATAAATAAAAAATTTTTGGTCAGGATATTTAAATATATCTCTAACAACAAGCCAGTATTTTATACTACATTTCTTAAGTTGTTTTAACATGCTTTTTGTATCATCTCCATTATTTTTTAAGTATTTTATTAATCTATCTGTAGGTCTAAATATAACTCCATCTTGTTTTATTAAAGAATTTAATTTTTCATCATCATCAAAAGATGTAAACAAAGATGCTTGTCTTGAATTATTCCATAAAGCTTTTGAAGGGTCATCTTCATCTAAATCTTGGTCATCATCTATTTCATCTTCTAAAGACATATTTTTAAATTTTTTTGAATCTTTTTTATATGCTTCTTTATAGTTTTTTTCTTGTTCATCTTCCATCTCTAGTCTAACTGTCTTTGTAAATTTAAGTTTTCTATCAGTATCTATATCTCCTTCATTACTTACTATTATATCGGTTGTTGAAGACCTTAAATAACTTATTAAATTTCTTGTTAATTCTTTAAAATTATTCTTTTCTTCATCGTTAAATTTAGTTTCATCAAAATATTTTTTCTTAAATTCTTTTTTATTTAACTGTTTATCTAAAGGTAATAAAAGATTCAATAAATTACATATTTCTGAAGGTTGATCTCTCATTGGTGTTGCAGTTAATAATAATACTTTACAACCAATAACTACATGTAAAAGACGGTGTATCTCTTTATAATTACTTATTCCCCTTGAAGCCAATTGAAGACCTAATATACCATCTTCATCTCTAACTTTTTTCTTATCTGGTTGTAATTTTATATTATGAGCTTCATCTATAAGTATATATCTATTTGAATATTCTGCTTTTAATTGTTCATTTGACTTGGAATATATCTCTTTTACAAACATTGTAAAAGTTAATATCTCATACTCCACTTTTATACTTCTTTCTACCCTTTTTCTTTGAGCATCTTTTGAAAGTAATTCTTTTGTTTCTTTATCTCTTAAAGGAGGTTCATACTTACCTACAGTTGTAACACACGCTAATTCATTTATTAATGCTTTTCTTAATGTTGGATTACGGGTTAAAACAATTATTTTATTATTAGATAATTCTCCTGCTCTTACATACTTTGCATATTCTGCTACTCCTAATAAAGTTGATGCTTTACCTGAACCTAATCCGTGAAATGCTATCATTTTATCATATGGAGTATATGGTGACATAAATCTACTCATAAAAGCTTGATGTTTAAGCTGTTCACCTCTTTCTGGAAGAGGTTCATTTAATATTGCTCTAGAATCATCAAATTCTTTTTTAAAAATAATAGATTCATATAAAGGTCCTAAATTTTCATCAATAATATTATCATCATCGCTCTTTGTATATATTGGAAAAAAATCTTCTAATTTGAATTCTAGTTCATTCATTCTTTTTAGTAATACTATTATATTATTAAAAAGATTTTTTTAAATTAACTCCTTATTCATCTATATTATCATATTTATCATCTTCACTTGAAGATGATATACATTCATATATAGTAAGACATAAACTTATTGTACCTATAAAATATATTGCAACGTCTAACATCATATTATATTTCTAATAATAGTATTCTTTAAATATATATTTAAACTTTAATTTTAACCTTATTTTTTATTTACTAAATAATAAAAATGGAAAACCAAGAAGATATTATAACTACTTTTAAATACTATATAAAAAATAATCTTATAGATAGGGTTGAAGACTATATTAATGAAATATTACAAGAAAAATATCAAAATAAAATCAGCTATTCTTATATCTTTCAAAAAGTATATCTATACACTTGTATTCAAGGTAAAAAAGATATTATAGTATTATTATTTGATATTTATAAGTCTTTTCCTCTTGTTGATAGAATAGCTCTTAGACCTACAATTATATATGGAAAATATCTATATAAAAATGGAGTCTATCCAGTATCTCTTTCAAAAGACCCAAACTACTATTAATTTTCTTTCTTTTCTTCTTCTTGTTCTAAATAAGGATAAGTTTCTTTTACCCTTTTATTTACAGGGTGTTTTTTATTTTCAAAAGAAAAGTGTGTTGCAAAATAGTTGCTCTTTGCATATCTATTTATATGTTGATAATGATTACTATGATAATCCTTTAATCTACCACTTATACTTCCTTCTGGAACATAACAAATAAAATCATATCCTCCATATCCAAATTCTTTTGATTTCTTTTCAGAGTTAGAGTTAAAGTAGTTTACTACATAACCTATCTCGTTAAAAGCTTCTTCAAACTCTTCTTCATTTTTGCAAGTTGATAGTTTAGAAATAGACTCTCTTATAACAGCTGAAACTACCTCATATAAATTATATATAGTAGTATCATATTCAAACTTCTTTTCAATCATAAATATATTCTTCTTCCAAACCTCAGGAGTTATCTCGTTCTTTAAATATTGGACCCTATATTTTAACAATTTAGCATCTTCTACTTGATTTGTCATAAATCTGGGTAAAATTGTATCTTGAATATGGTCGCACATTCTTATTAAATTTACAATTCTACCTGAATCATATTTTTCAGGACATTTTCCTTTAAAAATGTTGGTTATAGTTTGAATTAAATCATTCCTAATTTTAACCCAATTATAACATCCTCTTTCAACTATCTGTTCTTGTGTCTTACCATTTCTAAAAGACCATTCGTGGAAATGAGGATTTGAATTACTCTTTGAAATATGACCTGTTTTCCAGTTAAAACAAGTCTTACAACCTGTGCAAAACATTGCATTACAACCTTCTATTTTATGTATTCTTGCACTACATCTAGGACAAGGTTTTGTTTCTTTCATTAATAATTCAGCACTCTTAACACTATCTTCATTACACTTGTGTTCATCATCATTCTTACCATTTTTTATTTCGTGACAGTGTTTACAAACCCAGGTATCACATACCTCACATTTCCAAGCTGTAGAAAGGAATCCTCTACAATCATTTACGGGACAAGCTTTTATAAATGTTACTTCTCTTTTACCTGTATAAGACATTTCGTGAACTGTCTTTTTTTCTTCATCAACTTCTTCTATTTCTAAACCATTTCTTAATCTTGCTGTATTATGTCTTAATTCAAGCTCAAAATGATTTTTCTTAACCTCTAATTCTTTTATTTTTGCAGTTAACTCAGAAATTTCTTTCTTCATTTTATCAGAATATTGTGCCGCCTTAAGAACAGGAATTGCTGTTTGAAGAATAGCTTTTTCACGTTCAAACATTGCTTCTTTTCTTTTTGTTTTATATTCTCCATCAAACCATACTTTAGGAGTATTTTCCCTTATAAAATCTTTACTCCAACCCTTCTTACAATCAGGACATTCTTCACCCATGTCTATCATCATTTTTTTTACACAGCTTAAACAACAAGAGTATTGGCAATAAAGACATTTTATCTCTTTATTTGTACTCTTATTGTACTTAGAAACGCATATATTACATTCACTCATTATAGATATAAGAATACAATTAAAATTTTTTAAAAATCAATTAAAATTTTTATGACGATAATTTAATCTCATAAATAGTATCTTCTTTTTCTTCATTACTTACACTCCATATAGTATCATCTACACGTTCATAAGTATCTTCTACTTCTCTAGCTTTATAGTCCTTAGGATATCCTAATTCATCGCATTGATTATGAGAATATAATGTATAAATATTTACACTACTTACTATACAAGAAACTAAGATATTAAGTTCTGTCAAGTCTTTGTTAAGAGTAGAATAAAGAAGTAATAATACACTACTTCCTATGCTTATAAAACTACTTAAAAATATAGACATTAATTGAAAACTATTCATTTTATATTTAAAAAAATGTATTATTAATATAAAATGAAGTCTGTTTTAAATCATTTAGAACTTAATATAAAAAACAAACAATGCTTTATGTGTTTACATTTTAAAGGAGATTCTAGTTTAAAAGGATATTCTTTTAATAAAGTTGAAAGTTGTAGAATAACAAATATAGTAGCTCCTTTTAACTGGGAAAAATATTATATAAATAATAAACATCCTCAAGAATGTCTTTCTGAATGTAAAGGAAATAACTTTAAAGAAGGTGGAAAATATTATAATATTTATAAAAAAATTAAAAAAGATTATGATTAAATTAATATTTAAAAGATTATCTTCTAAATATTAAAAAATGAGTTTGACAGTCGCACAAACTACAGCAATAAATAAATTAAAAGATGATAAAAATTATACCGCAACTACTTGGAATGGTGATTTAGCATATTCATCTTCAGGAGACCCTCGTTTAGATTTATTTTTTAAAGGGTTTGTTCGTGGGTGTAATGAAGATTCTCTTAATAACATGATTAAAGTATCTTGGTGTAAGTATCCAGAAGATACTGTTAAATTAATTATTCATTCTAGAGATTGTAGAAGTGGAAAAGGTGAAAAAAAAGTATCATATCAAGGTATGTTATGGTTGCGTAGATTTAAACCATTAACATATATTATGAATTTAGCTACTTTTTTAGAATATGGATATTTTAAAGACTTACTTCACCTTGCAGGTTTTGCTCAAGAATTTAATTTAAATCCTCTTGGTTCATCTGAGAATTATATTGAATTAGAAATTTTAGCAGAATACCTTAAAGAAGATATTGAAAAATTAAATATTGAAGGTGATAAAGCTCATATATCTTTAGCTTCTAAATGGGCACCTTCTGAAGGTAAACATTTTGATATAAAATATGGTTTTGCTGAAGATATAGCTAATATTTTATTTCCTACAGAAAGTAAACCTAAAAAAGAATATAGATTATTACTATCTAAATTACGTAAACAATTAAATATTATCGAGTCTCTTATTACTCAAAATAAATGGTCTGAAATTGAATTTCAAAAAGTTCCTGCAAAAGCTCATCGTATATTAAGAAAAGCTTTTTTAAAACACGCTCCTGAAGAATATCAAAATTATTTAACCAGTCTTAAATTAGGAACTACAAAAATTAATATAAAAGGTACTCATCCTCATGAACTAGTATCTACTTATTTTAATAACTATTATTTAGATGAAACTATTGAAGCTCAGTGGAATGCATTAGTAAATGATGTTAAAGAAAAAGGATTACTAGATAATACTATAGCAGTATCTGATGTTAGTGGTAGTATGATGTCTCCTAACGGTTTACCAATGAGTGTAAGTATTGCTTTAGGTATACTAATTTCACAGTGCTGTAATAGTATATTTCATAATAAACTTATATCTTTTAGTGAAAATCCAGATATTCACGAATTAAAAGGAAATACCTTAAGAGACATGATTAATTTTACAAAAAATATGCATTGGGGTATGAATACTAACATCGACCGTGTATTTAGTCTTTTGTTAAATCTTGCAAAAATAACAAGTTTATCTCCTGATAATATGATAAAA
>Ga0315905_10004878_pt1 | contig 13704 bp, 13 predicted proteins | sample LakEriMetagenome_5_FD_203522 | JGI IMG/M metagenome (GOLD analysis project Ga0315905, IMG submission 203522) | Freshwater fungal communities from buoy surface, Lake Erie, Ohio, United States - Buoy 4 MA121 | ecosystem: Environmental > Aquatic > Freshwater > Lake | place: USA: Lake Erie, Ohio... | reverse complement strand
GGTGTTGGTGTTGTTGTAGATCGCATGAGTGTCCCTTATCTTGGTGGAGCTGTAATTGACTTCGTAGACACAATCGAGAAGCAAGGTTTCACAATCGATAACCCGAATGCTGGCGGATCCTGTGCTTGTGGAGATTCGTTTAGTTAGTTTTGTGAAAAAACCACCCCTATCGAGGTAGGGGTGATTTTTTTTGTTAGGCTCTCCGACTGTGCGTATAGCCATAACTGGATCAGTAGCGACTGATCACTTGATGACCTTTCCGGGCCTGTTTAATGACTCGTTAATGGCAGACCAGTTGCATAACGTGTCATTGTCATTTTTGGTAGATGACTTACAGATCCGTCGCGGTGGTGTGGCTGCAAACATTAGCTTTGGAATGGGCGTCCTAGGTGGAAACCCAATTCTGGTTGCTGCAGTTGGTTCAGATTTTGCCGAGTATCAATCTTGGCTAGAACGCCATGGCGTTGAATGCAGTCATGTTCACATTTCAAAGACTGCACATACTGCCAGATTTATGTGCACAACTGATCAAGAACAAAACCAAATCGCTTCGTTTTACCCAGGTGCCATGAGTGAGTCCATTGAACTTGAGTTATCAAAGATTTCTGAAAAAGTTGGTGGGATCGAGCTGGTGTTAATAGGCGCAGATGACCCTGATGCAATGCGAAAGCACACAGTGGCCTGCAAAACACTGGGAATTCCATTTGTTGCAGACCCATCCCAACAACTGCCAAGGCTAGATAGCCAGCAGACCATTGACGTTGTTGAAGGTGCAGAGTACTTATTTAACAACGAATACGAAGCGACTCTAATAGAGCAACGGACCGGCTGGTCAGCAGACGAAGTGCTAGATCACGTTGGGATTCGCATTACAACAATGGGAAATAAAGGTGCTCGGATAACTTCGCGTGATGGGCTCGACATTTCGGTACCAGTTGCGCAAGAAAAGGCAATTAAGGATCCAACTGGAGTTGGCGACGCATTCCGAGCTGGTTTCTTGACTGGACTTGGGTGGGGCTTATCGCCACAACGCTGCGCCGAAGTTGGTTCGTTATTGGCAACGTATGTGATTGAAACAATTGGAACTCAGGAATACATTCTTGACAAGGCGGAATTTATTTCCAGGCTTGAGGCAGCCTACGGAAGTGAATGCGCACAAGATGTGGCAAGCCACTTAGGTAAGTAATTTCAAATGCACAGTGATCAGGAGAATGATTTTCCTGACCCCGTGCTGGCACCAGATGACCTCGACCTAATTGCAATCAGCGCCTTTGATTCAACTGGATTACCGCTAGAGATTAATCCCGAAATTGTTTGGCCTAAACTAACAAATTTTGGATCAAATTGGGACTCAGAAACTTTGATTGCGGCATATCGTGTTGGCCTTTTTCCAATGCCGTATGAAATTGATGAAAACGAGTCCGCAATTGGCTGGTGGTCGCCAAAGTCACGAGCGATTTTTTACCCAGATCAAATTCATATTTCAACATCGCTTAAATCTGCAGTCAAGAAATTTAGCGTGACAGTTGATCAAGACTTCGAAGCGGTAATGCGAGCTTGCGCAAATCCAGATCGAGAAAGTGGCTGGATTAATGAGGACGTGATTTCGGCATTCACCGCGCTACATCAAATGGGCGTGGCCCACTCCATCGAAGTCTGGGACAACGAAGGCAGGCTTGCGGGCGGACTTTATGGAATCGAGCTAGGTGGAGTTTTTGCGGGGGAGTCGATGTTCCATGTCACTAAAAATGCATCCAAGGTTGCCTTAGTTCATCTTGGACAACTATTAAATGATGGCAGCGGGCGAATTATCGACACCCAATGGATGACTAGCCACCTAGAGTCAATGGGAGCAAAACCCATTGATCGCGAGGATTATTGCCGGTTATTGCCGCAGTTACTGGCAATTCCACCGATTCTTTCCAGACTGCCGGGACGTCCAAAATCTAGTTGATTAGGTCCACGCGGACCACCACTTCTGAACTCATTGGCGCAGGGTCTGGCATTGACCCCAGCGGGGTGTTTTCGGGAATGTGATTTTGGTCCCTTGACCCGTCCCAAACCACGCTATTTGAATCGCTTGGGGTAGTCTAGGAATCAATAAATCCTTGTATTGGCGCGCCTAATGTGCCCTTACTCGGTTGACATTGAAGGGCTTATTTTCACGTGAAAATCTCAGGTCGTCGAAAGCAGATCAGAAACGTATCTGCGGTGCTACTCGGATCAATCTTGCTGTCCGGGTGCTCAATCGATAACGAATATGGCCGCCTTGGTATGCCAGAGCCAGCTACCGAAGAAGGAAATCGCATCCTCTCGCTTTGGCAGGGTTCTTGGCTTGTGGCACTAATCGTCGGTGTTTTGGTCTGGGGCCTGTTGATCTGGGCGATTGTTGCTTATCGACGCAAAGAAGGCGATGGCCTTCCAGAGCAAACCCGATACAACGTTCCACTTGAACTTCTTTACACAATCGTGCCTCTGATGATGATCATGGCTCTGTTCTATTTTACGCAGCGCGATCAAACAATCTTGACCAGAGTTGATGACAGCAGTTCCCATAGTGTGAACGTAGTTGGCTGGCGCTGGTCTTGGGCATTTAACTACGAGGACGAAGATGTCTACGACATTGGCACCCCCGGGCAACCCCCAGTGCTTTGGTTACCAGTTGACGAAAAAGTTACCTTTGAACTAACTTCCCCGGACGTCATTCACTCGTTCTGGATTCCGGCATTCCTAATGAAGATGGACGTAGTTCCAGGACGTAACAACAAATTTGCAGTTACTCCGAATACTGAAGGTGAATTCGTGGGTAAGTGTGCGGAACTCTGCGGTGTTGATCACTCTCGAATGCTTTTTGATGTGAAGGTAGTTTCCCGCGCTGATTACGAAGCACACATTGCAGAACTCAAAGAACGTGGACAAATTGGCAAGATCGACTCCGGTCGATCCGAAGTAGCAGGAGTTTCCTAATGGCAATTTTAGACAGACCAGTACTAACAACAACTCAGGCACCGCTGCGTCCACCTGTGAAAAAAGGTAACAAAGTTGTCGGTTGGATGACGTCAACTGACCATAAAGTGATCGGCAATCTCTACATGGTCACATCGTTTGCATTCTTTGCAATAGCAGGTTTAATGGCACTTGTAATTCGCGCCGAACTAGCCCGTCCGGGATTACAGTTCGTTAGCAACGAACAGTACAACCAGCTATTCACAATGCATGGCACTTTGATGCTTTTCCTGTTTGCAACCTCACTGTTCGCTGGGTTTGCAAATGCAATCATGCCGCTTCAAATCGGAGCACCTGACGTTTCGTTCCCTCGCTTAAACATGATCAGTTACTGGCTGTATCTATTTGGTGGCATCACCGTAATGCTTGGCTTCCTAACGCCAGGTGGAGCTGCTGGCTTTGGCTGGTTTGCTTACGCACCACTTTCGAACGTAATCAACTCACCAAACGTGGGTTCGGACTTATGGATACTTGGTCTGACCATGTCGGGTATGGCTAGCATCTTGGGCGCAGTCAACTTCATCACGACGATTTTCACAATGCGCGCCCCAGGAATGACTATGTTCCGGATGCCGATCTTCACTTGGAATGTTTTGCTCACCAGCGTCCTAGTGCTAATGGCCTTCCCAGTGCTTGCGGCAGCAATGTTGATGCTGGAATCTGACCGAAAATTTGGATCTCAAGTGTTTGATGCGGCGAATGGCGGAGCAATTCTCTGGCAACACTTGTTCTGGTTCTTTGGACATCCCGAGGTCTATATTTTGGCTTTGCCATTCTTTGGCATTGCCACAGAAATTTTGCCGGTCTTTAGCCGTAAACCAATTTTCGGTTACAAGGGCTTGGTATTTGCGACCATCGCAATTGCTGGACTTTCGGTAGCAGTTTGGGCACACCACATGTACGTCACGGGGGCGGTAAACTTGCCGTTCTTTGCGTTTATGACGATGCTCATAGCCGTGCCGACGGGTGTTAAATTCTTCAACTGGATTGGAACGATGTGGGGTGGCTCGGTTAGCTTCGAGACTCCAATGCTTTGGACAATTGGCTTCCTGACGACCTTCCTGTTTGGTGGATTAACTGGCATCATTCTTGCTGCGCCACCACTTGATTTCCATGTCAGCGATTCCTACTTTGTGGTTGCCCACTTCCATTACGTGGTATTCGGCACGGTCGTATTCGCAATGTTTGCTGGCTTCTACTTCTGGTGGCCAAAGTTCACTGGAAAGATGCTGGACGAAAGATTAGGAAAGCTGCATTTCTGGTTAGTTTTCTTTGGCTTTCACATCACGTTCTTAGTTCAACACTGGCTGGGAGTCGAAGGTATGCCTCGTAGATATGCTGACTACCTGGCAAGCGATGGGTTTACGACGCTCAATATGATTTCCACAGTTGGCTCGATTGTTCTTGGAGCGTCAACGTTCGTGTTCTTCTGGAATATTTACAAAACTAATAAGTACGCGCCGATGGTCAACTGCGACGATCCTTGGGGCTGGGGTGCTTCACTTGAGTGGGCTACATCTTGTCCGCCGCCACGACACAACTTTGTTGAGATTCCACGCATCCGTAGCGAGCGCCCTGCCTTTGATTTACATCACCCAGAAGTCGCGGCAATGGAGCAAGCAGATCGTGACCGAGCATTCGAAAATGCTGCTAACGGTTCAAAGAAATAGGAGCTGTTAAATGAAAATTGGTGGCAGTTTATTTGCACTTGGATCAATGCTTTATATTTTCCTGGGAGTTGTCTATTACTTCATAAGTGGTGATGTGATTGGAACATCGCTGCTGGGGCTGACCGGTGGACTTGCCTTCCTAATTGCTTTTTATGTCTTATTCACTTCTAAGCGAGTAGGCGCACTCCCGGAAGATAACGAATACGCACTGATTTCTGATGCTGATACCGACTACGGCTTCTTTTCACCACATTCTTGGTGGCCATTCGCGATTGGCGCATCTACCTTTGTATTTATCCTAGGATTTGCATTTGCGCGTTGGATGATGGTTGTTGGTCTGTTTGCCCTGATGATGGCTATTTATGGATTGGTTTTCGAGTACTACCGTGGCCAATTCGTAAAGTAACCAAGCGCAAGTTTGTCTGTGACCGGCGATCTAAGGCTCGAAACAGCTTGTAAAGCTGGCGCCCTCGCAGGTCGTCTTTCGGTAGCACTTGGACGCGGCCGAGGCGAGACCCTAAGCGGGAGAGTGATCCTTGCTCTTGACCCAAAGGCAATTTCAAAACTGAGTTCTGACAGGGACATAGTTGTGGTCTCTGGAACTAACGGCAAAACTACTTCCACAAAACATCTTGCAACAATCCTTCGAGATTTTGCTGGCGAAGGAGTCAGTACCAGCGAGTCTGGTGCCAATATGCCAGCAGGAATTGCCGCCTTATTGGCTCAAAATCCCAGAAATCGATTTGCAGTGATTGAGTGCGATGAAATGTACTTGCCGGAAATGTACCCAAAGCTTTCCCCAAAAGTCGTGGTCTTGCTAAATCTTTCCCGAGACCAACTCCATAGAACTGGCGAAGTTCGCAAGGTCGCGGAGCTTTGGCATGAAACATTTACCAAGGATGACGTCACCATCGTGATTGATCGAGATGATCCATTTCTGGAATACGCGGTTACTAATGCAGGTCATGTAATTCGAGCTTCGTTTAGTGGTCGCCGCCATCCTGATGCAGCAACGTGCCCTAAGTGTGCGGCGATCTTAGATTGGTCGAAGGGGGATTACTCGTGCCCATGTGGCCTAGGAACCCAATTCCCAGACATTCGAGCTGATAAGCGACTCAATGGACCGCAACGCAATACCGTTCTAGTGATTGAAGCAGCGAGGTTAATGGGCGCAGAGATTTCGGTGGCCGAAGCTGATGATTTGATTAACAGCGCCCCAGATCGAATTCATGATTTTTTGGTTGCTGGAAAAAAGGTACCAACTCATCTGGCAAAGAATCCAGAGAGTTGGCGGCAAGCTTTGGGAGATGTCGTGACTGATCAAGTTGTGTTGTCAGTAAATGCGCGCGGAATAGATGGTCGAGACACTTCATGGCTTTGGGATATTGACTACGCCAGCCTGCGAGGTAAAAAGGTTGTCTGTACTGGTGAGAGACAGTTAGACATTGCGTATCGATTGAGCGTGCAAGGAATTGACGTTTCGGTTGCCTCAAATTTTGGGCAAGCAGTCAAATCTTTTCCAGGTGGGCCAGTTCAGGCGATTGTCAGTTACACCGCATTCCAGGACTTACTCGCAACTGATCTGGGAATTCATAGGAGTGGTTCCCAATGAGCCTGACGATTGTGCGCCTCTACCATGACTTACTTGGTACCTATGGCGATCAAGGCAATGCGGAGATCCTGGTTTATAGAGCCAGAGCTCGCAACCTAGAGGTTGATTTGGTTGAGGTAACTCCGGGTATGGCAGTACCGAGATCAGGAAACATCTACCTGCTTGGAGGTGGGGAAGATGGTCCGCAGTCTGCCGCATTAGAAATGTTAAAGGTTGATGGCGGATTAAATTATGCAGCAGCAGGTGGGGCAACTGTTTTGGCTATCTGCGCCGGATTTCAAATTATTGGAGAATCCTTGCCAGATTCAGCTGGTAAAACTACGTCGGGTCTAGGGCTGGTTGATGCCCATACGGTTTACGATTCATCACCACGAAGTGTTGGCGAGTTAGTGATCCAGCCAAGCCGGGGAGGCTTACCGGTGCTCACTGGATTTGAAAACCATCAAGGTTTGACCCGTCTTGGTGAAGCCATGCCACCCCTTGGCCTAGTTCGTGGCGGGATAGGCAATGGCTTTAATAATCAAGAAGGTGTCTGGCACGGAAATGTATTTGGAAGCTACATGCATGGACCAGTTCTAGCTAGAAACCCCGAGTTAGCTGATGCGGTATTGCAGTGTGCAATTGGACCTATGAAGGCATTTGATGATCCATTGGCCCAGGAATTTGCAAAAGAGCGCAGAATTGCCCTGGGCGGAATAATAACCGATAGTTAAGTCTCATTAAAAAAACCCCGCAAACCAAATTGGTCTGCGGGGTTTTTAATTAAATTAGTGCTGGCTGATTTGCTTTAGGTGTGATTCAGCTTCGTGCAATTCGTGTGCGGCATGTTCGGCTGCTGCGCGCATTTCCTCATCAGTTGGAGTTGGAATCACATCAGAGTAGAACCATTGGGAAAGCTTGGCTCGGGCTCGGGACTTGGCAGCCTTTGGATTACGAACCCCGTTAGCATCAACTGCAGATGGCAATGCCATTGGAATCACATCGGCCTTTGCAAGCAGTTTTGCTTTTTCGGCTTCCCCGATTGGCTCATGAATTTCGATAAATTCACCACTTGGTAAGCGAAGGATTCGACCAGTTTCGTAGCCGTGAAGTAACTTGTCATTGTCACGGCGCTGTAGCCCTAGACAGATTCGCTTAGTTAACACAAACGCCAGCGGCGGAAGTATGAAGAGCAGGAATCTAAATGCCCATGTGATTTGGTTAATGGACAGGTTAAATGCCGAAGCGATGATGTCATTTCCACCTGAGATAACCAAGATCATGTAGAAGGTAAGTGACATAACACCAAGTCCGGTTCGGGTCGGCGCATTACGCGGGCGATCCAATAAGTGGTGTTCGCGCTTATCGCCAGTTGCCCAAGCTTCGATCCATGGATACAAACCAAGAGCAGTGAACATAATTCCTGGAACTACCAGAGCTGGCACCAGAATGTTCCAGCTCAAGGTGTATCCAAATATTTGTGACTCAAGGTTTGGCATCAAACGAACTGCACCATCCAGCCAACCGATGTACCAGTCTGGCTGTGAGCCTGCGGTCACCTGGGAAGGCGTGTACGGGCCATAAAGCCAAACTGGGTTGATTGTTACCAGGGCAGAAATCAAAACCGTGATACCAAACACTACGAAGAAGAAGCCACCGGCTTTAGCCATGTAGATAGGGAACAAGCGGAAGCCAACTACGTTGCTTTCGGTGCGGCCTGGGCCAGGGAACTGAGTGTGCTTTTGGTAGAAAACCATAATCAAGTGAACTGTGATCAAGGCCAGCAAAATACCAGGAATCAAAAGGATGTGAATTGAATAAAGTCTTGGCATGATGTCAGTTCCTGGGAACTCGCCACCAAACAAGAACATTGCTACATACGTACCAACCAGCGGTATTGCTTGAATAATTCCTTGCGCAATCCGAAGACCAGTTCCAGATAGCAAGTCATCTGGAAGTGAGTATCCCGAGAAACCTTCAAGAAGCGCAAGAACCAAAAGTAAAGTGCCGATTACCCAGTTGATTTCACGAGGTTTGCGGAATGCGCCAGTGAAGAAAACTCGAAGTAAGTGAACTGAAACCGCAGCAGTAAAGAACAGCGCTGCCCAGTGGTGAATCTGGCGCATCAAAAGTCCGCCACGAACATCAAAGGAAATCGCCAGAGTCGAGGAGTAAGCCTCTGACATCTTTACGCCCTTAAGCGGGACGTAAGAGCCGTTGTAAATAACTTCCGTCATCGATGGATTGAAGAACAGGGTTAGGTATGTGCCCGAAAGTAAAAGAATGATGAAACTGTAAAGAGCAACTTCACCAAGCATGAAGGACCAGTGGTCTGGGAAAACCTTATCGACTAATCGCTTTGTGAAACTGGCAGAAGCTAAGCGATCGTCGATGTAGTATCCAACCGCACCACCTTTAGTGTTTGGGGCAGCGTGAGCTGTCGTCTGTATTGATTCTTCGGTTGTGCTCATCCGCGCTCCCAGAAACTAGGTCCTACTGGTTCATTAAATCCACTTTGAGCAATTAGGTAACCCTCGGCGTCAACTGTGATCGCAAGTTGAGGCATGCGACGTGCAGACGGTCCGAAAACCACATTGCCCGAGTCTGATAGATCAAACGTAGACTGGTGGCACGGACACAGCAAGTGGTGAGTGCGCTGTTGGTAAAGTGATGTTGGACACCCAAGGTGGGTGCAAATCTTCGAGAAGGCCAAGATTCCCTGATAATCCCAGGTTTCGCCCTGTTGCGACACTATCTCGGCCGGATCCATACGAACAATAATGATCGAAGCTTTGCCGCGCTGGTTTAGATTTCCATCTTCGTGTTCAATCTCTTTCAAGTTCTCAGGAACCGCATTAATCAGGCCACCAAGTGGGATATCTGAAGCTTTGATCTTTCGGTAAGTCGCATCGGTTACTAGGTGGATACCTTTGTCCCAAATAGTCTCGCGCAACCGCGTACCAGGCAGTGGTCCAAGATCTCGAAGCAAGACGATTAGTGGTACTGGAAATAATGCAAGCGCGCCCAAGAGGGAGCGGCGAATGATTTTCCGATCCTTGAAGCCTGACTCGGCAGCACCACGCGCAAGACTGGATTGCACTGCGGCGCGATCTTCATTTGATGACGTCAAAGCATGACGTTCTTGGATAACTTCTTCATCCGGCATTAGCTTCTTGGCCCAGTGAATTGCGCCAAGCCCGATTAGCAGGATTGCCATCCCGAAAGTGAAGCCAATTGCAAGGTGATTTGCATTTAATGTGCCGACAACTGGAATCGTTATCAGAAGATCGGCCGGCACTTTAATGTAGGCGACAACAAACAAAATTATCATCAAGGATGAGAGCCCGAACATTGTGGCCACTTGGCGCTCAGCGCGAATCGCAGCTTTTGGATCTATGTCAGCCTTGCGGGGAACATGTGGTTCCATCGGGAAAACTGTGATGCCACTGATTAAATCTTTACCATCTTTGGCACCGTATGGGTCACCTGTTGGATGCTCTAATTCGTTCATTACTTTGCTTTCGCTCCGATCCATACTGCGGCAACGATAAGCACGCCAAGTCCAACAACAAAGATGAATAAACCTTCAGTTACTGGTCCTTGTCGACCGAGGCTAAATCCACCTGGACTTTCATTTTTTTGAAGTTCAGTTACATACAAAATGATGTGTTGCTTTTCTTCAGTACTCAGAGTGCTGTCCGCAAAAAGTGGCATGGCCTGTGGACCCGAGACCATAGCTTCGTAAAGATTCTTGGCATCAGCATTCATCAAACTTGGAGCTTTGCGACCTTCGGAAAGTGCTCCACCGACTGCAGTTGCGCCGTGACATTGGGCGCAGTTAGTGCGAAATAGTTCGCCACCCAATGCAAGTTCCGCATTTGTGGTGTCAAGCATCTCGGCCGTTGGTATGCCCGGGCCAGCACCTAAAGTTGCGATGTAGGCAGCAAGGGCGGCAGTTTCTTCTGCGTTATAAGTTGGCATTTTCGGCATTGCCTGAACACCAGGTGCGGCAAGTGGCATTCGGCCTGTGCCAACTTGGAAATCTACGGCAGCAGCGCCCACACCGAGAAGCGAAGGTCCATCTGATGCGCCTTGGGCAGCAAGACCATGGCAAGAGGAACAGCCCTCTAGGAACAGTTGCTTACCTTGTTCGACCTGAGTTTCGGTTTGCACCACAACTTTTGGAGCAGTTTGGGTGCTCACAGCTGCATATGCGGCACCTGTAGTACCGAGTGCCACCACCAGCAGGGCAAACAATGCCGCAGGATGTCTTTTACTAAGTGCCACTGGATTCCTTATCTACTTCACAAATGGGATTCTTTGAAATTTTTATTGAATTAGGTAAATCGTTGCAAATAGCGCGATCCACACTACGTCGACAAAGTGCCAGTAGTAAGAAACGACAATTGCGGTTGTTGCTTGCTTGTGGGTGTAGTGCTTAGTTGCGTAAGTGCGAGCCAACACAAATAAGAACGCAATGAGGCCGCCAGTTACGTGTAATCCGTGAAATCCAGTTGTTAAGTAAAACGCTGAACCGTATGCGTTTGACGAAAGGGTAAGGCCCTCATGTACCAAAACTGCGTATTCGTAAACCTGACCGGCAACGAAGTAGAAACCCATCAGAAAAGTTATGACAAACCATTTGCGCAGCCCCTTTACGTCGCCTCGCTCGGCAGCAAAAACGCCGAGCTGACAGGTCACGGAAGAAAGCACCAAGATCGTGGTGTTAAATGAGGCAAACGGCAGGTTAAGTAGTTCAACTTCTTCGAACCAAAGTTCTGGATTTACCGAGCGCAAAGTGAAGTACATCGCAAATAGCGCTGCGAAAAACATCAATTCACTGGATAGCCAAACAATCGTGCCAATTGACACCATATTTGGGCGTTCGGCTTGGCTTGGGACTCGGACCGCAGAAACTGTACTCACACCTCAAGTTTACCCACCAACGGCTGGAATATCCCCTCAGGCTGCCCAAAAGTGCCCTGATGTGATCTATTGCATTTATCGACCTTAGATCAACAATCCCAATTACCAATTCGGATTGCTGGTCAGATACTCTTTTGCTGTGTCCAACAGTGCCCCCAACCTCAAAGTGCTTGTCTACAGTGACGATTCAGCCGTTCGCGCCAGCATCAAAGTAAGTCTTGGCCGACGCCCTTCATTGGACTTTGGGGAAATTGAGATTTTGGAATGTGCCACCCAGCCAGCAGTGATCGCAGCCGTTGACTCGCGGCCATTTGACTTACTGATTCTCGATGGCGAAGCCACGCCTTCAGGTGGCATGGGGTTATGCCGACAACTCAAGGATGAAATTTTTAACTGCCCACCGGTTCTAGTTTTGGTTGGTCGGGTAGATGATCGCTGGTTGGCGACTTGGTCTCGAGCCGATGCGGTTGTGGCGCACCCAATTGACCCCCGCGCTGTGGTTACCGCGTGTCTAGATTTACTCAAATCCCAAAATCCCATTTCCCAATAGTGAAGTCGCATCAATCATGACTGCTCCAGGCTGGAAAGAAATTTTTGGAACTTTGGTTTCTGGAAGTGACCTAACTTTTGAGCAAGCTTTCTGGGCAATGAACGAAATGATGTCTGGCACTGCTACTGATTCACAGATTGCAGGCCTAGTAATTGGACTTCGCGTCAAGGGCGAAACCCCGCAAGAAGTCAGCGGCATGGTTAAAGCAATGTTGGCGAATGCAATTGAAGTTAACTTAGATCGAATTGCAGTTGATGTTGTTGGAACAGGTGGCGATGGCGCGCACACAGTAAACATTTCAACTATGGCAGCACTCACTGTTGCGGGCGCCGGTTATCCAGTTTTAAAACACGGCAATCGAGCAATTTCTTCCAAGGCTGGTACTGCAGACGTACTCGAAGCACTTGGCGTGGCAATCAATATGCCAACAAGTTTGTTGTCGTCTTGTGTGTCCGAGGCTGGCATTGCGTTTTGCTTCGCACCATCACATCACCCAGCAATGAGATTTGCGGCTAACGTTCGAAAGGAATTAGGAGTCCCAACTGTCTTTAATGTGTTGGGGCCTTTATCTAATCCTGGTCAGCCCGAGGCTGCCTTACTTGGTTGTGCAGATATCCGAATGGCACCTGTTTTAGCGCAAGTTCAATTGGATCGTGGATTCAAATCAATCATCGTGCGCAGTACCGATGGCTTAGACGAACTTTCCACATCTGCGCCAACTCAAATTTGGGATGTCACTTCAGGAGTACTGCGAGAATCAATCCTGGATCCAAGCGAATTGGGTTTCCAACCTGCAACGCTTGATCAACTTAGAGGTGGCGACGCTCAGTACAACGCTCAAGTCGTTAGAGAGATTCTTGCTGGCCGAACAGATGGAAATTTCTTGGCGATTCGAGATGTAGTTGCATTGAACGCAGCCGCAACTATGGTTGCCTACGATGCCGCAAAAGAATCCAAGCGCTTTGGCGAAACTACTGATTCGACGGTTGCACGGATTGCGCGCGCGCTTCCAGTTGCTTATAACTCCCTTGACACTGGGGCAGCTAAATCGCTGCTTGATGTGTGGGTTTCAATTAGCCAGCGTTTCGCACTATCCGCCAATTAGTTCATTTGCTCTAACTTTGGCATTAATGGGATGCAACCAGGTGTGACCCTCACTGATTTCAACCAAGCGGGTAACACCATTACTTAGCCACTTAAGTACCAATTCGATCTCAGAAATCAAGGTAGGTAAGCGAACATCTGCTGGAAGTGAGGCTTTCAGCTTTAGGACATAAGGCTTAGGGTCTTCGCCTGGGGGAGCAACAATGCCAGCGGCAAAACGACCGTGCGAAAGGGCATGAATGTCCCAGCCACCGATTGCATTTTGTTGAGCTGCAATGATCAGCGGAATAGATGAGATCTCACGGAGCCGGCTGGATCGATAGATTCCGTCTTCTAATGCATGCATCCGATCTCGGATTGCTGCGGCATCTTCAAATTTTTCGCGCTGAACCAAATCCCGAATTTTCTCCATCAGTTGGCTGGAAACTTCGCGAGAATTTCCACTAAGGATCGAGTTAGCATCGGCAACTATTTCTTCGTAACCAACGGTGTCGCCGCCTGTCATGCAAGGGGCGATACAGCGCTTCATTTCATGCAGTATGCAGGGCGCAATCGAAGTCTTACTCGTTATGCGCTCTTTACATTGCCGTAAATCTGTAACTTGATGAATCGCATGCATAGCCAATTCAGCGCCAGCTCCATTTGTGAAAGGACCGATTGCAATTCGATCTGAATCTGGCAAGGTCGATTGCCGTGAAAGTGAAAGTCTTGGGAATCTTTCATTTGTCATAGTGACCCAAGTAGTTTTTTCTGGATTTCGAGAACGAAAATTATAAGAGGGTCGCAATTCATTAATCATTCGTATTTCTCGAATTGTTGCCTCTAGTGTCGTGGCGCAAACATGCGCGTCAACACGT
>Ga0315905_10004877_pt1 | contig 13712 bp, 13 predicted proteins | sample LakEriMetagenome_5_FD_203522 | JGI IMG/M metagenome (GOLD analysis project Ga0315905, IMG submission 203522) | Freshwater fungal communities from buoy surface, Lake Erie, Ohio, United States - Buoy 4 MA121 | ecosystem: Environmental > Aquatic > Freshwater > Lake | place: USA: Lake Erie, Ohio... | reverse complement strand
CGTTCTGCTGGTGCTGTTGACGGGCATCTACGCCTGGGCGACGGTGGCCTTCGGTCTGCGCTTTTCCAACCTGACCTATCGCGGGGTGCTCACGAACGGCCCTTATGCCTTTACCCGGCACCCGGCTTACCTCTCAAAGAACACCTTTTGGTGGCTCTCGACGCTGCCGTGGCTCACCACGACCCATTCCATGGTCGATGCGATCCGCAACACCGCGGTCCTCGCCCTCGTCAGCGCGGTCTACTACTGGCGCGCGAGGACCGAGGAAACACACCTCCTCGCCGAGGATCCCAAGTACCGCGAATACCATGCGTGGATGGCCGAGCACGGGCTGATCACCGCGCGGCTCAACCGCATCGGCCGCATGCTGACGCGCGGCCGGCCGAGGATGGAGCCCCCCGCCATCGGAGCGGTGCACCCGGCAGAGTGAGCGGCCCCGCAATAGGAAGACATCAAGTCAGTCCGTCGGCCCGGACTTGATCCGCGCCTTGGCTTTTCTTCCCGAGCGCTGCGCCAGAAGAACAGGCAACCCCCGTGTCAAGCACGGGGTGACGGAGAAGGGGGCAACGCAAGCTCGTCAGAAGCTAGATCGCCACGCCCTCGTCCGTCTCGTAGAGCCGGATCACCCGGTCATGAAAGCCCAGACCAGCACGCGCCGCAACCCATTCGGCCATATGCGCCGACTTCGCATGGGCAGTGAGCGCGGCGCGGTCGGTCCAGCGCTCCGCGACATGGAACAGCGCCGGATCGTCGATGTCCTGCGCATAACCGTACTGGATGCAGCCGGGCTCGGCGCGGGTCGCCTCGGCCACCTTGCGCGCGAGCGGCAGCAGCGCCGCAATGTGCTCTTCCGCCACGCGGAATGTGCCCATGATGACCAGCATCGACTTAGAGATCCTCGCCTTCGTCGGTGTCGTAAAGGCGTATGTGGCGCTCTTTCATCGTCAGCGTCTGGAGGACCGCGATCCATTCGGCCACGTGTGCAGTCTTGAGATGCGCGCCTAGCGCCTCGCGGCTCGTCCAGCGCTCGGTGATGTGGAACAGCTCCGGATCGGCAATGTCACGCGAATAATCGTACTGGAGGCAGCCCTCTTCCGCCTGCGTTGCGGCGACCACCTTGCGTGCCGCCGGCAGCGCGGCCTCGATGGCTTCGGCGTCGATCCGCAGCTTGCCCATCACGATGATCATGCTCTCTCTCCCGCTGTTGTTTCGGATTTAGAAGGTTTTGGCCTCATATATCGGATCGACTTTGCCGCCCCAGGCCCCGTGATAGAGTTCCAGCAGGCGCTCGGCGGGGGTCTTGCCGGAGCTGACGATCTCGTCGAGCGGGTGAAGGTAGCCGGTCTCGTTGTCGCCTGCTTCGTTCAGCTGGCCGCGCGCCGCGAGGCCGCCGCGTGCGATGGCAAGCACTTCCGCCGCGATATCCCGCAGCGTGCCGCCGCCGGGCAGCGGTGCATCGAGGCCCAGCTTGGGCACGCTGGCCCGCAGCTTCTCGCGCCCGTCCATGTCCCAGTCCTTGACGAGATCCCACGCCGCATCGAGCGCGGTCTGGTCATAGAGCAGGCCGACCCACAGCGCGGGGAGCGCACAGATCCGGTTCCACGGGCCGCCATCGGCGCCGCGCATTTCGAGGAAGCTCTTGAGCCGGACCTCGGGAAAAGCAGTCGAAAGGTGGTCGATCCAGTCCGAACGCGTCGGCTTCTCGCCGGGGAGCGCGGGGAGCTTGCCCTCAAGGAAGTCGCGGAACGACTGGCCTGCCGCGTCGATATAGCGTCCGTTCCGGAACACGAAATACATCGGCACGTCGAGCATGTAGTCGACATAGCGCTCATATCCGAAGCCCTCGTCAAACACGAAGGAGAGCATGCCCGTCCGGGCGGGGTCGGTATCGGTCCAGATATGGCTGCGATAGGACAGAAACCCGTTGGGCTTGCCTTCAAGGAAAGGCGAATTGGCGAAAAGCGCGGTCGCCAGCGGTTGGAGCGCCAGCGAAACGCGGAACTTCTGCACCATGTCCGCCTCGCTCGAATAGTCGAGGTTGGTCTGGATCGTGCAGGTGCGCAGCATCATGTCGAGGCCCATGGTGCCCACGCGCGGCATGTGCCGGAGCATGATATCATAGCGGCCCTTGGGCATGATCGGCAGCTCTTCGCGCGTCTTGTCGGGCCAAAGCCCCATGCCGAGGTAGGCAAGGCCGAGCTTGTCGCCAATGGACTTCACCTGTGCGAGGTGGCGACCGGTTTCGGCGCAGGTCTGGTGCAGGTTCTGAAGCGGTGCGCCCGAAAGCTCGAGCTGGCCCGCCGGCTCGAGGCTCACCGCGCCGTCCGGTCCGCCCATCGCGATCACGTTGGGGCCGGTGTCGCTGTCTTCCTCGATAGTCGTCCAGCCATAGTCCCTGAGCGCGAGCAGCAGATCACGGATACCGCCCGGCTCGCTATAGGACGGCGCGGCGCGGTCTTTCGTGCGATAGACGAACTTCTCGTGCTCGGTGCCGATCCGCCAGGCCTCGCGCGGCTTCTCGCCCTTGGCCATCGGCTCGACGAGTTGGTCGCGGCTTTCTATGATGGGATCGTTGCGATTCGAAACTTGTCTCGTGCTCATGCGCGTTGCGTTAGTGCCACGCGCGGCGAGGCGCTAGCCGAAAACAGTCGGTGCGGGTTCACTCTGCGCCCACGCCCCAGTCGCCACGGACCCCCATCCACAACGCAGCTGCGCCAATTGCAGCGGTTTCGGCGCGCAGGATACGGGGGCCGAGGGTAATCGCCTGCGCTGCGGGGTGCGCCCGGATCGCCGCGCGCTCGGCATCATCGAACCCGCCTTCGGGGCCGATCAGCAGCGCGGCAGGCCCGGGATGTGCGGCAAAGGCTGCTGCAGCGGGCGCGCCGCCTTCCTCGTCCGCAAAGAACAGCCGCCGCCCTTCCGGCCATTCCCGCAGCAAGGCGTCAAGCTTCGCCGGCTCCGCCAGCGCAGGTAGCGCGGTCCGCGCACATTGCTCGGCGGCCTCGGTCACGATGGTCCGGGCGCGTTCGGGATTGAGCTTGTCCGCCACGCAGCGGCGGGTGAGCACCGGGCGGATCGCGCTGACGCCGAGTTCGGTCGCCTTCTCCAGCACCAGATCGAACCGGTCCTTCTTGATCAGCGCCGGGCAGAGCCACAAGTCGGGCACCGCTTCGCGCTCGCGCAGCTGCCGCACCACGGTCAGCATCACGTCGCGCTTGCCCGCCGCGCTCACTTCGGCAAGCCACTCGCCCGTCCGGTCGTCGCACAGCACCACCGCATCGCCCGCGCTCACGCGCATGACCTTGCCAAGATAATGCGCCTGCCCGCCATCGAGCGATACCTGCACGCCCGCGCCAAGCGGACCGGGGACAAACAGGCGGGGCGCGGACTTTGGGGGCCAGGCGGGCGTTGCAATCATGCACCCGGCTCTAGCCGATTGCGGCCGTGGAGGCTATGCAGCGGACATGAGCGCCGCGCCGGAAATTGTCCCAGACAGCCAGTATCGCGGCGTGCTTGCCATGCTCCCGCCCACCCTGCGCGATCTCGCCTTGCTGGCGCGGTTCGATCGGCCGATCGGCTGGTGGCTGCTGTTCTGGCCCTGCGCCTGGGGTCTGTTCCTCGCCGGGGGGACGGGGCGCTGGGAGATGATCCTGTGGCTGCTCCTCGGCTCCATCGCAATGCGCGGGGCGGGCTGTGTCTACAATGATATTGTCGACGCCGATCTCGATTCCCGCGTGGCGCGGACGGCGGCGCGGCCCATCGCGAGCGGGGCGATCAGCAAGAAGGTCGCGTGGACCTGGCTCTTCGCGCTTTGCGGCGTCGGTCTCGTCGTCCTGCTGCAATTGCGCTGGGAAGCGCAGCTGGTGGCGCTCGGCAGCCTTGCGCTGGTCGCGGCCTATCCGTTCATGAAGCGCATCACCGGCTGGCCACAGGCGTGGCTCGGCCTCGTCTTCACCTGGGGTGCGCCGGTGGGGTGGATCGAGGTTGCGGGCTTTGACCGGCTGGCACCGCTGGCCGCGCTCTATGCCGGTTGCTGGGCCTGGTGCATGGCCTATGACACGATCTACGCGCTACAAGACCGCGAGGACGATGCCATGGTCGGCATTGGCTCCTCGGCGCTTTCGTTCGGGCGGCATGTGCGCACAGGCGTGATCGGGCTCTATGCCATGGCCGCCGCTTGCTGGGTTGGCGCTCTCTGGCTCGTCCGTCCCGATCCGGCGGCGCTGCTGGCGCTGGTGCCCGTCGCGCTCCACTTTGCCTGGCAGGCACTCACGCTCGATACCGCAGACGGCCTCAGCGCGCTCGTGCGGTTCCGGTCAAACCGATTCGCGGGCGCGCTGATGGCAGCTGCATGCTTCGTTGTGGGCGCCGCCGGTCAGGTGTAGCTGACCAGTTCCCACTCTATGCCGTCCCAATCGAAGACATAGAACCGGCGGCCCGGATCGTAGTCGCCATGGTTGAACGGGATCAGTCCGGCCTCGACCACCACTTGCTCGGCTGCATCGAGATCCTCGACCAGCAAGCCGATGTGGTTGAGCGGCTGTCCCTTGGAGAAGGGGCCGGGAAGCGGCTCATCCCCTTGATAGAGAGCAATATAATCGGTCTCCGCGCCGAGGTGGATGGTCCATCCACCGAGCGCCGAAGGGCCGCGCCAGCGTTCGTGCCAGCCGCAGAGCCGAGTGAGGAAGGCGGCGGTGCGATCGGGATCGCTGACGCGGATATTGACGTGTTCGAGGCGGGCGGCAGCTAAAGCCATTTCGGTTTACTCCGTTCTGGAACATTCACGCGCTACCCTTTATGCGATCTCAAGCTTACTTGAGGTCAAGATAAAAATCCGGGGTTTCGCAATGCTTGCCAAACCGGCCAAGGGCCGCAACGATCTGGTGCCGATCGGCGTGATCGCGCAGCGCACCGGGATCGCCGTATCGGCGATCCGCTACTACGAGGAGCGCGGCCTGATCGCCTCGATCCGCACCGAGGGTAACCAGCGCCGGTTCTTGCGGTCCGACATCCGCCGCCTGAGCTTCATCCTGATCGCACAGCGTCTGGGGCTGGGCCTTGCCGAGATCGAGCGCGAGCTTGCCTCGCTCCCCCATGGTCGCACGCCGACAGTGCTCGACTGGCAGCGCATCAGCCGGTCCTTGCGCGGCGAGATCGACACCCGCATCCAGCTGCTGACACGCACGCGCAACAAGCTTGATGAATGCATCGGCTGCGGCTGCCTCAGCCTCGACCGCTGCCAGCTCTATAACAAGGAAGACCGCGCAGCGGCCGCCGGACCGGGGCCAAGGTTTGTGCTGGATTAGAGCGCTTTCCGACCAATCTGGTCCGCCGCTTCGCGGTTGCGTCAGGAAGTCTCTCGGACAGCGTCGCGCCGCTGGCACGGGCTCCCGGCCCGCACTGCGCGGCGCTCCTTGCCGAGAAGCTTCCTGACGCAATCACTGTGTGCCAGATTGGTCGGAAAGTGCTCTAGATCCCCAGCGCCTTGCGCAATTCGGCATTGATGCGCGATTGCCAGCCCTTGCCCGTGGCGCGGAATTTTTCGATCACATCGGGATCGAGCCGCAGAGTTACCTGCTTCTTGGGGTTTTCGGAGACGGGGCGTCCGGGGCGGGTAAGCGTTCCGTTGGCAGGCCGCACGACCTTGCCGCCAATGGAGAACTGTGCCCGCGCAAACTGCTCATCGGTCCATTCTGGGAGATCATCATCATCCCAATCGGTTGGCAAACTTGCGCTGTTCTCGATCATTGCATTTCCGCATCGAGATCACATGAATTCCCTCTGGGATTGGGGTCCACGCGAACATCACAAGACGTTTCTCCAAGAGCCCATAGGTTTGAAACCTCGGCTCGGGGTAGACGAAACGGTCATCCTCCTGCGTGAAAGCCGGGCCTTGAAACACCAACGGCGCATCAAGAAAATCCAAGCCTCGCTCAGTGAGAGTTCTTTGCCGCTTCTGATCGTCGAATGTGACTTTCACTCGCCAACTCCAGATCGTCAATTCATGCTGTCTTGATGTCCTTTCCTTCCTATGCCCTGAGCGTTGACGGCGCGGGCAGTGCCGTCAAAAGTTAACGTAGCTACAAAAAAATTTGGGTCAAGCCCCCGCACTCGCCAGCAAACTCTCCGCCCCGCCCAGGTCGACGCTCACCAGTCGCGAAACCCCGCGCTCCACCATCGTAACACCGAACAGCCGGTGCATGCGGCTCATCGTCACGGCGTTGTGGGTCACGATGAGGTAGCGCGTGGTGGTCTCGGCGGCCATCGCATCGAGCAGGTCGCAGAAGCGCTCGATATTCGCATCGTCGAGCGGAGCATCGACTTCATCGAGCACGCAGATCGGCGCAGGGTTGGTGAGGAACAGGCCGAAGATCAGCGCAACGGCGGTCAGCGCCTGTTCGCCGCCCGATAGCAAAGTGAGCGATTGCAGGCGCTTGCCCGGCGGCTGGGCGAAGATCTCAAGCCCTGCCTCGAGCGGATCATCGCTGTCAACCAGCGCAAGATGCGCCTCACCCCCCCCGAACAGGCGTGCAAACAGCCGCCGGAAATGGGCGTCAACCGCCTCGAACGCTGCACGCAGGCGTTCGCGGCCCTCGCGGTTCAGCGCACCGATCGAACCGCGCAGGCGGTTGACCGCCTCCGCGAGTTCGGCCTGTTCGGTGACGACGGCAGTGTGCTGCGCCTCGGCCTCGGTGAGTTCGGTCGCCGCGACGAGGTTGACCGGCCCCAGCCGCTCGCGCTCGGCAATCAGGCGGTCATGCGCGGCGGATTCCTCTGGCGCGGCGGAAACATCGCTGCCTGGAAATCCGATCCGTTCGGGCAGCAGCGGGGGAGGGCACTGGAAACGCTCGCCCGCAATTCCGGCCATTTCCTGGCGGCGCTGGTCCTCGTTCTCGGCCCTGGCACCAAGCGCGGCGCGGGCCTCACGCGCGCTGGCGAGCGTCTCGTTCGCTGCGGCAAGCGCTGTATCGGCAGCGCGTGCCTCGGTCTCGCTGCGCGCCAGCGTCGTTTCGGCTTCGGCCAGTGCCGCTGCGTAGCGCAGACGCAGCGTCTCGGCTTCCTCCAGATCGCGGGCGAGGGCAGGTGGCTTGGCCGCAACAATGGCGCGTTCTTCGGCAAGGTCCTCGGCTTGCCCCGCCATCGCGGCGAGCCGCCGGGCGGCATCGCCTGCGCGCGCCTGCCAGCCGCGGATGTCGCCGCGCAAGGCACCGAGCCGCTCCTTGCCGACCGCCTGCGCCTGGCCGTGCGCCGCAACGGCTGCCATCGCTGCCTGATAGGCGGCGCGGGCACGGTCATTCTTCTGCCGCTCTGCCTCCACGGTGCTACGACCGGCGGCAGGATCGGGGAGCGCCGCGCGGCGGGCCTCCGCTTCCGCAAGATCGGCGTCGGCAGCCTGCCGCTGGGCCGCGAGATCGGAGGCAGCGCGGTCTATCTCCTCGCGTCGTGCCGCGATCCGTGCGCGCGCCGCCTCTGCCTGATCGAGCGCGCGCAAGGCGCTGCGTTCAGCGTCAGCCGCCGCCGCAAGCGCGCGCTCGCCCGCACTCAGCTCGCTCTGCACGCGGGCCAGTTCGGCCTGTGCGCGCGCCAGTTCGCCTTGCGCTGCGGTGCTGGCGGCCTCGGCTGTATCGGCCGCAGTGCGGCGTTCGGGAAGCGCGGCCTCGAGTTCGGCAAGGCGGTTTTCGGCTGCCAGTATGGCCGCTTCCGCGCCGCCCTCGCCGCGCGCGATGAATCCGTCCCAACGCCGGAGATGGCCCTCGCGGGTGACCAGCCATTCGCCGGGCGCAAGCGTCTCGCCCCGGTCTTCATCGACGACACGAACGAGCGAAAGGCGGGCGGCGAGTTGCAGTGGGCACTGCGTGACGTGGTTGAGCAGCGCATCGACCCGTGCGGCGGGCGCCTCGGCGCCGGTCCAGAAGCGGCCTTCGCCGGGAGTTGCTTCGCCAAGCGGGGCAGCGGCATCGCGGCCGAGCACGGCCGCCAGCGCACGCTCAAAGCCCGGCGCTACCCGCGCGGCGCCGAGCGCGCTGGGGCCCTTGCCGGTACGCGTTGCCGCAGCCTCGCGCGCGGCCTTGTCGCGGGCGAGCGCCGAGCATTCGCGTTCGAGCCCGACGCAGTCGGCACGCGCGGCGGCGAGCTCGGAGGCGGCGGCTTCGCGCGCGGCAGCAAGGCGCTCGCGGTCAGTAGTCAGGCGCTCGCGGTCGGCAGTCAGGCGCTCGCGCGTCGCGCCAATATCGGCCAATGCAGCGGCGGCTTCGGCGCGGCGCGCCTCGGCGGCGGCCATCGCTTGCGAGGGGTCCGGTTCGGCTTCCAGCGCGCGCCGAGTTGCCATGAGCCGCGTGTCCTCTCCGTCGAGCCGCGTCAGGCGCTGGCGGGCGGCCGCAAGCGCTGCCTCCGCAACGCGCCATTCCGCCTCGATTCCCGCCTGCTCAGCCACCATTGCCGCCAATGCAAGTTCGGCAGCCCGCGCGGCCTGTTCGGCAGCGGCTTCGGCGGCCTTGAGCGCGGGGCCTTCCGCTGTCTGCGCGGCAAGCGCCGCTTCGGCGACGGTGAGATCGGCCTCAAGGCGGGTCAGCGCCGCAGCGGCGTCGCGGGTGAGGCGATCGGCCTCGCTGCGTTCGTCCTCGATGCGGCGGATCTGGCGGTCGATATCGGCAAGGCGCTGGGCCGCCGCTTCGGCCTGCGCAGTCAGCGCGGCAATGCGCTGACCCTGCGAAGCCGTGTCCTGCCGCCGGTCGAACAGGGCATCGCGCGCAGCGCTTTGAGCGGCGCTGGCGAAGTGCTGGGCTTCCTGGGCGATGCGGGCGGCGCCTTGGGCGGCCGCAACAGCTTCCTCGGCGCGCGCGGCGGCGGCGCGGGCGGCCTCGGCGGCGGCGGCGGCATCGCGCCAGCGCGCAAAGATCAGCCGCGCCTCGGCCACGCGGATGCGTTCCGAAAGCTGCTTGTAGCGCTCCGCCGCCCGCGCCTGCCGCCGCAGCGTGCCGACTTGCGCCTCCAGTGTGACGATCAGGTCATCGAGCCGCGCAAGATTGGTCTCGGTCGCGCGCAGCTTGGTCTCCGCGTCCTTGCGGCGCACGTGGAGCCCGGCGATCCCGGCGGCTTCCTCGAGCATCGCACGGCGTTCGGCTGGGCGCGCGGCGATGACGGCGGCAATACGCCCCTGGCTGACGAGCGCGGGGCTGTGGGCGCCGGTCGCGGCATCGGCAAAGACCAGCGCGACGTCCTTGGCGCGCACATCGCGTCCATTGACCCGGTAGGCGCTGCCTGCGCCGCGCTCGATGCGGCGAACGACTTCAAGTTCGCCCCCGAACGGTCCGGACGGGTCGGTCTCGGCGCTCAGCATGACTTCGGCAAAATCGCGTGCCGGTCGGCTGGCGGTCCCGGCGAAGATCACGTCTTCCATGCCGCCGCCGCGCAAGCTGCGCGCGGAGCCTTCACCCATGACCCAGCGGATCGCCTCGAGCAGATTGGACTTGCCGCAGCCGTTGGGGCCAACGACGCCGGTGAGGCCGGGTTCGATCCTCAGCTCGGCAGGTTCGACAAAACTCTTGAAGCCCGAGAGCTTCAGGCGCGTGAACTGCATGGGAACGCGGCTCGCTGCTCCGCCCCCTTCAGCCATGCCAAGCGCCCCCGCACAGCATGGACCGGATCAGCTCCTGCCGATCAACGCGCACCGGCCTGCTGAAGGATGGGCTCGAGCGCCTCCCAGCTGGCGACTTCGGCATTCTTGCCGTTGACGAGGAAAGTCGGCGTGCCAGTGATGTTGAAGGTGTCGCCGGCCTTGGACGTATCATCGGCCAGCTTGCTCGCGGTTTCGGTCTTGGCGAGGCATTGCGCCGCCTGATCCTTGGCGATGCCGCGCGCGGCGAAGAAGTCGATCAGCCCGCCACGCTCTCCGATGGCCTTGAAGATCTGATTGGGCGGCAGGTTGGCGGCCTGAAGCTGCGCGCCAAGGGGCTGGAGCTGATCGAAGATCGCCTTCTGGTTCGAATAGACTTGCTCGGTCAGCGCGAAAAAGCTCTCGGGCGCGCCGCAGCGGGTCAGCATCGCCATTGTCGTATCATAGGGATCGCGCACAAAGTTGCGGAATTCGAAGCTGACGGTGCCCTTGGCGACATAGTCATCGCGCAAGCGCGGGAAGCCCTTCTCCTCGAACTCGGCGCAGTGCGGGCAGGTCAGCGAGCCGTACTCGATCACCTTGATCGGCGCATTGGGGTTGCCCATCACGTAGCCGCCTTCAGGCGTTGCCGAGACAACATCGGCCCAGGCCTTGCCCGCCGGTGGCGGCACGGCGTTGAGCGGCCCGCCGACGGGGAATGCGCCGGCGGCATCATCCTTCTTGCCGCAGGCGGCAAGACCAAGGGCGAGCGGAAGCCCGATCAGTGCAAGAAGAAGGCGGCCGGGCGTGGAGAGCTTGGTCTGCATGGGGTCGGGTTTCGCTTCGCTCGTGAAAGGCATGAGACAAGTGTCGTGCTAGCCGATTGGTCGGCGGTATTGAAGGGCCGCCAGCCACCGGTCCGGGGATTATCGCCCGCTCAGCGCAGCCGTGCTTCGATCTGCGGCTTGAGCGCGGCCCAGCTGTAGGTTCCGCTCAAGGGAACGCCATTGAGCAGGAAGCTCGGGGTGCCGTTGACGAAGTCCTTCTCGCCGGCGTCCTTGGTGTGCTGGGCGAGGCGCTCGGCCAGCGCCTTGTCGCCAAGGCAGCGATCGACTTCGGCGCGGCCATAACCGCGCGCTTCCATCAGCGAGTAGAACCCGAGATCGCTGGCGATGGCTCGGGTGCGTGCGCCGAAATCGGGGTTCGACCAGCGCGCCTTCTGCCCGTCGGTCAGGCTGGCGAGCGGGGCCATCCACGTCGCCTGATGGCGCATGAACGCGCTGTGATTGCCGAAGAACTTCGATGCCGCGCCGCAGTGGGTGAGCAGCGCAGCGGTGAGGTCCACCGGATCGCGCACGAAGCTGCGCACCTCGATCGAACCCTTGCCGCTCGAGACAAAACCGATCCGCAGCTGGGCATCGGATTCCTGCTCGAAATGTGCGCAGTGCGGGCAAGTGTAGCTGATGTATTCGACGAGCTTCACTTGGGCATTCGGGTTGCCGAGCAGATGGCTGTCGAGCGGGGTGCGCGCGACGACGGAGTTCCAGTTGACCTTGGCGGCGGCCGGCGGCGCGACGCGCGCGGGCTTGCTTGCGGCAGTCAGCAACGCCGCGCCGCACAGGGCAGCAAGCAGCAGAGCTAGGTTCTTCATGATCTTGCGCATCGTCCGTCTTGCTTCCCGTTCACTTCGCCTCATTCGCCTCACCGAGGCTGCGCGCCAGCGATTCCAGCACCGTGCGCAGCTCCGGGTCGCCGATATCGCGCAGGCTGTCGCCGAGTTCCACAGGAATCGGCTTGAGCGACGGCGGCGCGGTCCGGAGTGGCCGCTGCCTGTCCGTGACAGCGGGCGGCTGAACCGCACCTTGTCGCAGCTTGATCCGCGCCACCGCGCGGTATCCGAAGAACTGGTTCACCCGCTCGATGATTTCCGGGATCACATGCTGGATCAGCGGGGCGTGGGCCGGGGTCACCACCAGTTGGAGGATGCCATCCGCCTTCTCGCCGGGCGGAAAGCGGATCGATTCGGGCGCGCAGTGGCGGGCATGCGCGGTGCCGACGATCTCGCCCCAGCGCGAGACGACCGAGCTCTGCACAAAGCCGAAGCGGCGGAACGCGGTGCGCCCGATCGTGGGCATGAGATCGGCGATGGCGCGCGCTTCGCCCCCGCGCGGGCGTTCGTAGGGGCGCGGCGCGGCGCCCGGCGCGGCGGCCTTCTTGGCGCTTTTGGGAGGGGCAGGCGGATCGCGTTCCATTGTCGCCGCCGCCATGCCATAGCCGCGCCATGCAGGCCAGTGGCGAGAGCGTTTGGATCGGGGATGGGGGCAGCGTCGCAGCGGCCCTGCTCGCATGGTACGACGTGAACGCGAGGCGCCTGCCGTGGCGCGCGCTACCCGGTGAACCCGCGCCGGACCCTTACCGCGTGTGGCTCTCTGAAGTCATGCTCCAGCAGACCACTGTGGCGGCGGTGCGTGCCTACTACGCCAAGTTCCTCGCGCTCTGGCCCACGGTCGAGGCGCTGGCGGCGGCACCGGACGCCGATGTCATGGCCGCATGGGCAGGGCTGGGCTATTATGCCCGCGCGCGCAATCTGCTTGCCTGTGCGCGCGAGGTGGCCCGGCGGGGTGCATTTCCGCGCACCGAGGCGGAACTGCGCGAGCTTCCCGGGCTCGGCGCCTACACCGCCGCAGCCGTCGCCGCGATTGCCTTCGCCGAGCGCGCGGTTGTCGTCGATGCCAATGTCGAGCGCGTGGTCGCGCGCCTCTTCGCGATTGCCGAGCCGCTTCCGGGCGGGCGCGCACCCATCCGCGCCGCCACCGATACGATCACGCCGGACGCCCGCTCCGGCGATTTCGCGCAAGCCATGATGGACCTCGGTTCCTCGATCTGCACGGTGCGCGCACCCCGCTGCCTGCTCTGTCCGCTCGCCGAGCCCTGCGCCGCGCGCGCGGCGGGCACGGCAGAGGCCTATCCGGTAAAGGCCGCGAAGAAGGCCAAGCCCACGCGCACCGGCACTGCCTTCTGGATCGAGCAGGATGGCGCGGTGCTCCTCGTGCAACGCGAGGGCAAGGGGATGCTCGGCGGGATGCGCGCGCTGCCTGATGACGGCTGGTCGGCCCGGTCCGACGGCCACGGCACGCCGCCGCTGGCCGGCGATTGGCGTACCGCCGGCGTGGTTCGCCACGGTTTCACGCATTTCGATCTCGAACTGCAATTGATGCTTTGCCGCAGCGCCGATTGCGCTAGTCTGCCGCCGGGGGAGTTCTGGCCGGTCGAGCGCGTCGAGGCGGCGGGGTTGCCCACGGTTTTTGCCAAGGCCGCGCGCCTGGCGCTCGCAAACAGGTAGTCCATGCAAGATCAGACGCTTCAGCTTTCCCGGCGCTCCCTGCTGCGGTCTGCGGGCTGGCTCAGTGCTGGCCTTGCCGGCTCGGCCCTCATGCCCGCGCGGCTCCTTGCCCAGCCCTCGGTCGAGCAAATGTACCCGGCGCTCACCAACCTCGTGTACGAGTATGTCGCCTCGGGCCGGCTCCCCGGCGCTGTCGCGGCGCTCGGCTGGGGCAGCAATGCGCCGATGCAGATCGCGCGCGGCACCATGGCGTTCGATTCGGCCACGCCGGTCGATCTCGACAGCCTCTACCGCATCTATTCGATGACCAAGCCCGTCACCGGCATGGCCGCGATGATGCTGGTGGACGAGGGCAAGATCGGGCTCGACCAGCCCATCGGCGATTTCCTGCCCAAGTTCGCGCAGATGCAGGTGCAGGTGACGCCGGACGGTTCGATCACCGATCTCAGACCTGCGCAGACCGCGATCACGCTGCGCCATCTCCTCACCCACACGGCAGGCCTTGGCTACACGATCATCCAGAAGGGCCCGATCAAGGACGCCTATGAAGCGGCCGGCCTCGTTCCCGCGCGCGTCAGCCGCCTGCCGATTCCGGTGCTTGGCAAAGTCAATACAGCGCCCAGCCTCACGGAATTTGCCGACAGGCTCGCCGAGCTGCCGCTGGTCTACGAGCCCGGCACGAAGTTCAGCTATTCGGTCAGCCTCGATCTCGTCGGCCGCCTGATCGAGGTCGTCTCCGGGCAGACCTTCGATGCCTTCCTTGCCGAGCGTATG
>Ga0315905_10004876_pt1 | contig 13714 bp, 27 predicted proteins | sample LakEriMetagenome_5_FD_203522 | JGI IMG/M metagenome (GOLD analysis project Ga0315905, IMG submission 203522) | Freshwater fungal communities from buoy surface, Lake Erie, Ohio, United States - Buoy 4 MA121 | ecosystem: Environmental > Aquatic > Freshwater > Lake | place: USA: Lake Erie, Ohio... | reverse complement strand
GCTATAGTCCCAATGTGGCCTCGCCAGTTGGAATCGAACCAACAACCCCAAGCTTAGAAGGCTTGTGCTCTATCCAGTTGAGCTATGGCGAGATGAAATTCCCTGTCTTTCCAGAGAGTCAGATTGATTTTATCCTCACAATCTTTGGTAATGGTACACCCTATCCGATTTGAACGGATGACCGATTGGATATAAGCCAATTGCTCTAACCGCTGAGCTAAGGGTGCATAATGAACCAGCGGTTTCTTTATCGAGCTTCTAATGGCGTCAATCGGACTAGCTTAGATGGCCTCACCAATTGGATTCGAACCAATGACCCGCAGCTTAGAAGGCTGCTGCTCTATCCAGCTGAGCTATGGTGAGATGAAATGGTAGGCGGGGTGGGATTTGAACCCACGACCGATTGGATATAAGCCAACTACTCTGACCCCTGAGCTACCCGCCTATGATGGTAGTGGTCATCTTGATGAGTAGAAATCTTAGTGGCTTCCTAATCGATCCAGCTATGTTAGAATCTTACCTTGTTTTCCTATCATTTACAAGAAGATTTTAACTTGGTGATCAAATCTTTTACACCCTGTTCATTGTTCCCAACGACTGAATCGATCTCCTCGCCGCCGTAGAAAGCTACGACAGTCGGCACAGACTGAACACCCATGTCTCTCGCTAGCGTCATCGTCTCCTCGACGTCGCAGTACGAGAACTGTACGTCTGCGTTGTCTGCAGAATCAGCTATCGCCTGGAACTTAGGCTTCAGCACCTTGCAGGGTCCGCACCAGGATGCACCAAAGAGTATCATCACCCGCTCGTGGGAATCAAGGAAGGCTTCTACTGTGCTATCGTTGTGGGTGTTCATGGGAGCAATATAATCAGCTCTCTTCAAAATGTTCAAACCTTCTGCAGTGTGAAGCAGAAAGTAGACATGAAGCGGGTCATGCCATCAGGCATGATCACCTTGTAGTGCCAGAAATTGCGATCATCAACTTCGTTACGGGAGAGCGTGTATGGTTCGCACATCTCGAGGAAGATGACAAGGTCAATCATGCTACCGCTGTCATCGTAGCACATTGCTAGGTCACCTGTATTGAGACCGCTCATCAGTGTGAGATCACAGTCTCGCAGCTTTCCACACGCAAATCGCAAGAATACTAATAAGAATTGCGCCTTGCCAGTCAAAACTTCCCATGTAGTCCTCCTGCGGAGATTATTATCACACTGATCAGATCTTGTCCAGGTAAGCAGGGTGTGCCATCTCGACCAGGTTACCCACCATCACCCAGCAGCATGGACCGTCTTCCTCTACCTTGAGGATGATGCCAAGAGATCCAGGAGGAATACTCGATCTTGCTATTAGCAGATCAAGTTCCTCCTAGAGTCCGTTGAATACGACGAGATCGCCCTTCTTCAGGTCTGTCGTCGCCGGTATTAATCTTGCTTCCCTGATACAAATTCTCTGAAATGGCTCCCGATCCCTGACTTGAACAGGGGACCCACGGATTACGTACCACTTCGATTTTCATCGCCGGTTTTCACCGTTTGTGGTCTGGACTATGCCATCATCCTTGTAGGATGGATCGATTATAGTCTCTACACCTTCCCTTTCGGGCTTGGCTCGGCGTTGTCTCGACTTTCGTCAGGGAGTTCACCGAATTTACGATCTTTTCGATGGTGGTTACCCACCAAAGCTGCCATTTGACAGTCCGTTGCTCTAACCAACTGAGCTAATCGGGAATAAAGTGGAGCGGGCACCGGGATTCGAACCCGGTTATCCAGCTTGGAAGGCTGGTGCACAACCCATATGCCATGCCCGCAAAATGGCGTCCTCGATCCGATTTGAACGGATGACCTAGTGCGTAGGAGGCACTTGCTCTATCCAGCTGAGCTACGAGGACCTAAGTCCCTGATTTCTTCTTGTTCCATCAGCGACATAATCAATATACCTTATCGATACGTCTTTTACACCTATCATCAATCTTTTTTAGGAATGCTGATGGCGGGCTTTCTCCTGTACCTTCCTGGTAATTCATCGAAGTATATCGTCGCTTTCAGGTGAGGCAGAAAATGAGCGGGATCGTTGACGCCAAGGATCAACTGGAGAAGATCGATCCTTCCTATGTTTTTCCTTCTGATCCTGTAGTCGACGAAGCAGGGCCATGACTTTCCATCGCTGTGCAGCACATCCCATCTCGCTATGACCTGTGTGATGAGCGCTGTCCGTGATAGAGATATCTTCAGTGCAGGCTCACCAAACACGATCACTCTCTCGCCCCAGGCATCGACGAAGAATGTTCCGGGAGGAACTACGTCAACTAGGTGCTTGATTATCTTGTTCTTGACGTCTGCAAGCGTCTGGTGCGAGTTAATTCGGAACACATCAGATTATACCTAGCTCGCAGCACGTTGATCAACTTTCTCAAAGCATCCTGCGTGCATCCCTTCGAGCTTGATATCACAGATGACAACATCGACCCTGTCGCCCTTCACGAAGGTAACAACCCCGAGACGGCCAGTGATCCTGTCGAAGTGAGTACCCTGCAAGACGGTTATGAACTTGACGAGGTCACCTTTTATGAGCTTCTTCTTTTTGACGAGCGATTCCATCACAGAGATTATATGTAGAAGTACCCGCACTGATTCCGCCCTGCTGGAGGTTTATGAGATGTTGGAAGAGATAAAGCGTGTGATAAGCCTTCTACCCTACACTGACAATCATCTCCCAGAGATCTTCTCTGGAATCTGTAGTGTGATTATATTTCCGATATTCTGGAAGAAAGAATTCGGAGCATGCGATACGTGGATGCTCTACCTTCTAATTTCATCGGGGATTATTACAATTGCTGGATCCCTGGCATCAAGCTACAGAGCAAGAAGGATAGGTGCTATCACATCTTTTGTGATAAGCACTTCTCTCCTAATAAGTAGCATAAGGAATGGCCAGGACTCGAGCGTGGCAGCAGTGATGCTTTGCACAATCGCTTTTTGGAACTATTTCAAGTCTGGTTTTGAGATGTCTATCAGGAGTAAGACAAAATGAATGACACAATCTATACAGTCATCGTAACTGCACTTACTGTCCTTTCTTCTTCTGCTGCCTGGAAGTTCTATGAAAGGTGGCTGTCACTGAAGATGAAGACGCAAGACGAAGTCTCAAGAACACACAGCCTCTTCAGAGAAGATCTGCAGAGTAGAGTAGACTTGCTAGAGACGAAACTGTCTGACACAGAGAAAGACAAGGATTCTCTTCAGTCAGAGATTAAGAAGTTATCTGAGGTGACAGCCGCTCTCAAGGTTGAGGTCGAGTTCCTCCGCAAAGAGAACGTTCTTCTTCGGTCTCTCTACGAGAAGATGGGTGGAACGCTTCCTGTCATCGCACCTACACCGAAAACCAAGCCATAGACGTTGCAGGATCACGTCTGTTGCTTCTCTGCGAGAGATCCGATACTAACATCAGTATGAGCGATGCCAGCGTCTGCGCTAGTGTTGGCAATGCGATCGACACGTCTCACCTCTTCCTTCCACATCCATCCTACTTGACCGCTGCACAGAACGACAACCTTGCGCTTGTCAGGCGAAGTATACCTGAAGAAGACGCACAGAGTGCCGACAGGGACAAGAAATTGTTGTCTTCTTCCGTCGATTCCGCCGAGGACGATTTTGTCGTTCTCGCCGTAGTGGTCTATTACCTCGAGCAGATCTCCTGCATTCATTAGTCAACCGCCAGAGACATCTCGTTGAGAGCACCAATTATCTCAGCCTCAGCAAGGGCATGAAGAGAGATATCTTGTCTCGGAATACCCTTCTTCTTGATCTCGTCACCTTTCGCAAGTGTCATACAGATCTCATGCGCAGTAGCTTGTGCTGCGAGAGATTGCGTGAATCTATAGGGGTTGATGACCGAATTGAAAGAAGGATTTGTAGAGAGATCCATTAGTCTTCCTCGAGTGAATTCCAAGACTCTTGAGCAGAAGCAAAGTGGCGTCTGATCACAGAGTTTATTGAAGGAACGCTAGAAACCTCGTGCAGGACGAGAACAGATTGTGGAATGTATCCGTCTCCCGCCCTAGATTCGATCTCTTGTGCTGCCCTGATTCCATCTCCATCGAAAAGGGCGCTTAGGGAGATCTGTTTGATCTCGTCGCCGCTTTCCTCTAGTATGTCGAAGAACTCCTCGAAGCTCTTGACTGCACGCCATCCCTTGGGTGGCGCATTAACACTATCGAGCCAAAGATTCAGGCTCATGTAATCTTTTTCCTCCTGCAATCATTTTAATAACAGAAACTAACAATTACACAAAGAATTATTAGCCTTCTATCTCTTCTTCCCACCTTGTCCTGTACATCTTGCCGCTTTCATCGAAGTGCTGATCGACGATGCCGTTCTCCTCGTACGTGACATTTCCCACTGAGTCGTAGATTGGTTGCTCATCTTCTATGACGGGAATGTAGAATTTTAGAAATCTCTCATTCTTGTAGAGCAGGTCAAAAAGAGATTCATGAACCTCGTTGACAAAATTTCCTATCGATTCGTCTAGGGAATCTGGGACAACCTCTATTGGTGAGATTTTACCGGCTGCTGATTCAAGAGGTGGGACAAGTCCGACTGCAGCTGCTAGAAGATCTACAAACTTATCTGGAAGATCTCCGGCAGGAGTGTTTCCTGCAAACCTTGACATGAGCTGTTCAAACGTGCTCCTTATGGCACGCATGATCTCCCTAAAATTGACACCAGGGGCTCTCGCAGCTCTAGCAGATTCCCTTTCAAGGATCTTAGACTCTGCAGAAGCTATCTCTTTGCGCATGATTATGCGAAGAGAGTTGATCTCATCAGGCGTCAGAGGCTCATCGAGAGATCCGTCATCTTCCTTCAGCAACTCCATCATATCCATGAATCTGTCGTGAGTTGATACGAAGTCGTCAGATCCTGGATCATCCTCTACATTAAGCACTATCTCTATCATGTCATCGACGATAGTGTCTACGATGTCCTCGCTGTAGGATCCTGCGAAGTCAGGGTTAGAGAATCTTGCTGTCACGGGATCGTATTTTCCAGGTGGGCCCTTCTTCTTTCCCTTTGAGTCTGTTGGATTGAAATGTCTCTCAACGTCAACTGAAGACTCAGCATCTGGATCAAAGACTTCACTTATTAGACTCTCAAAGAGAGGCCACGCACCTGGCTGTCCAGATCTAATGTCTCCCGGGAATGACTTCTGGGAGTACATCGTTCCTGATTTACCCAGTATGTTCTTCTCAAACGCTGCTCTCATGATAGGCTGCATTGCCCTGTCCAGACCCTTTAGAGCCTGGATAGCATCATTGATGATCAAGTGGGTCTCACGTGAGAACGTGCTTCCTGATACGCTGTACTCCTCCCTTGTGTCATCGTCAGATATCCCACATAGAGCGTTCAGGACTTTCACATGTGACATGAAGCCGTTGGGCATGTAGAGAGCATTCCTGATATCGTTCACTTGATCTATCCCGTACAGCCCTTCAGCAGATGACTGCCTGGGCTTCGTTATAAATCTCTTTATCTCATGCAAGGACGATTTGCGCTTGTACATGCCCTTGAATTCACGCAAGAGCATCTTGTGAGTCAGTCTATTGTTCATGTTTCTAACTATGCACAAGAGGCAGTATTACTTCTCAAGCTCGTGTGCAAGATTGACTATGAACTTCTTCTGAGTTATCATGTCAAGAATTTGCGCGTAGACAGGGCCAGATGGCAGAGGAATCAGACTTAGTATGACTCCGTCTGCCACCTTTCCCGAAGATCTCAATACAAAGATCCTGTCTCCAACCTCTCTCAGTTCCAGCCTATCTCTTCTATTTCTTCCTGCGGGATCGAAAGTATTCTGTTTGTAACTCTGCAAAGTACCTTGCCTTCTTCTGTTGACTTTAGCGGGACAACAGTTGATCCCTTTACCAGGAAAACAGACTGCTGTGTTTTCACGTCTAGATACCATCCTGTGTATTTCTCTCCACCGATAGCGTGAACAGGCTGACTCAACAAGACTCTTCCGTTTATCACCCTTGTGGTTCCACTGGGCATGAAACACCTCCCTTGATTAAATATCAGGGAGCACAGTCGTCCTCTCGAGGCTATCGCAGACGCTGTTCAAGAATTCGTGAAACTGAGCTTTGCTAGTCAGCGACTCTATTTGCTCTTGTACAGCTATCCTTCTTGAGTCGTGCAATTTCTTTACTCTCTTGTTGAGATCATTTGCATCAAACCTGTCTCCGCTAGGATTCTCTAGTCTGATTTCTAGATCAGGTGCTGCGCAAGAGAGAAGAGTCTGAAGTATGTTCTGTGCTGACTCTCTGCTGTCTGCGTGGACGTATGCTATGCACTCGTTTCTTGAGACAGCAGCGTAGACTCCTGGCACGCTAGTCTTCATCCTGCCATCTATGACAGCCTTGATCTTAGGCCAGATTATTGAAACTCTTTTTGAGCAGGTGGCAGGTTTGCACTCAGGATATTTTTGAAGAATTGCATAGGAGAGATCTCTCTTTGTCCTTATACCAGAATCCCATATGGTCGAATCAGGCACCTTTCTGTCAAATAAGAGTTTTTCGACAACTTGCGGCGCTAGAGACTCATCAACTCGATTCTGTATCTGTCCTTTGATGACTGCCATTTTTTAATCCTTTTCTCAATTTCTAGGATCTTTTTGCGAAACTTGCCATAATCATTCTTCAACAAATTTCTCTGTTTTTCAAATGATTTGGATCCAACAGAAGATCCAATCATAGAAATGACCCTCTCACATCTCTTGCGAGTAGAGCTAGAGAAGATCTGCTCTTTTTGCTTCTCAAGCTTTTGTATCTCAACGTCTCTTAGAGATACGACATTTCCCATGAGAATTTGACATCTGTCCATGCACCTGCTCTTAACAAGGGTGGTCTTATCACGAGATGATACAGAAGGTCTTCTAAAGTCCTGTGCAGTAAGAGAGCTATAGAACAGCACAGCACACTTATCGAATGCCGGATTGACAATCACGTAGAGATAGTCTTGTACGACTTTCTTCTGCAAGGATCTATAGTCAGTCTGCAAGTTGACAGATCCGCCCGGGCACTGCGACGTTATCTTGCACTCGATACTTCTTGTATTCCCAACGAGAATATCGGGAGATCCTGCTTTCCCGTTGGAAGAAGTGCCAGGTATCAAGGAATTGATCTTGTCAGCAAATATCTTCTCCTGAGCAAGAGAGAGTATCATATTCCTCCTGCCAGGATTTTCTCTCAAGTCTATACCGATCTCTAGGAAGAGATTCTGTAGAGACAGGTAAAAAGATCTGAGCTCAGCGATCGCCTCTTTGACGATCGCATGATCTATCTCGATCTTATCCATTCCAGCTTAGAGATGACTTGAGCACATGCAAGCATGCAATCCACTCTGCTTCTGATCTTACTATTTCAGCGTCTACCTGGTGAACTATGACCTCGTTCTCTCCTTCACCGACAATAGAGATGTCGCGAGAAGTTACCCGAAAGTCAGGATTTCTCCAGCCTTTTTCTTTGAGAGATTTGATTGCGATGTCTAGTATTCTTAGAGGATTCTGAGGAACTTGTGATCTAAAGTAAGATCTATCAGTTCCCGATGTTGCAGGATTTGTTCTATTCTTCACGAGCTGGAACCTCACGTCAGTGGGAATCCCTCTCAGTGAATCCATCATCTCATTAGACGTTGCCATTCTCATTTTTGAGATTCTCTCCTTGAGATTTCTCTATCGAGATACCACTTGGCTTTCTTCAAGTCTTCCATTGAGTTTCCTGACTTGAGTCCTGCTCTGCAGATGTATTTGATCACATTTCCTAGAGAAAAACTCAAATTCCACGACTCTATAACGTCAATGGCTTCGTGACTAGAAGAAGACCTATAGTGCTGTGGATGATCTATTTTTTCGTTTTCCAATCAGAAATTCCCGTATGACAGGTTAAAGAAGCTACAACTCCTTACGTACTATGAGACAGATAATTCGAGATACTCCCGTGGGATTATCACTAACTTCTGTGTGAAAGAAGTTAACGATTAGAGATCTCGCAATCCCATTATACTAAGAGTTGTCTTCTTTTATTCTCTGCTTGAGAAGATAGAGATAGCCTTCGAGAGTATTAGCTTCAGCTGCTAGAAAATCATTAAGTCCAAGAGAGAGGCTGTTGCTTTCTTCAAGCGTATGAAACATGTTCTCGACGAATTGAAGAAAATCGGTCACCATTTGCGCACCTATCAGAGATATTCCGACTGAATTGAGCTCACACGGTGAAGCGTATTTCTGCATTATGTTGGCAGCCAAGACTGTAACGCTTAGAGGATCTGCTGTGTGCTCGTCATACAGGCCGATAGCTTTCTCTGCAGCTTCATCAAAATGATCCTGGAATCCCTGGTATATTTTAGTGTAAAGAATCCCGTGATCTCCTGCAAAAGATGTTCCTCGCGCACTGTGGTGTGCTCCGTGAAACCAGAGTTGCATAGCACGCACGTATCCAAGATACTGCTGCATTAGTTCTCTTGCGATATCTTCCATTTTTCAATCCTCTAGGATAACTATCCCTACTCTCTCGATTAGCCTTTCAACGTCGAGATCAACAAGCTGATGCTTTTCAATCTTGCCTAGAGACTTGATTCTCTTCTCTGTTTTAAGGGCCATCGAGTGAGTGAAGCCGCTCCAGGATCTTAGTAGAGACACGGGTCTTTTTGACCTCGTGTATTTTGCACCCTTCCCGCTGTTGTGCTCTCTTAGCCTTCTGTCTACGTCTTTTGTTATTCCAGTGTAGACTGATCCGTCTCTGCAAAGCAGCATGTAGACATACCACTCATTTTTTATCACAGCTGCCACAAGTAGTCTTGATCCACCCTTTCCCGTTCTGCTTGCCCGGTGAACCACAGTACTCACAAGTCCTGTAACTCATCGATTCAGCCATTGAGATGACGCCTCTTATGTAATCATCTGCGTTGTCGACATAGAACCTGAGGCCTCCGAACTTCTCTTTCACCTGCACGGCGACGGGCTGGTGAAGTTCATCAAATTCCTCATCTGTCATCGAAGCATACGGTTGAGATTTTCTCTTCCAGTCAGTGTGACTCTGTATGTTCTTGCATGCAGCATCGATGATATTGTACCATCCATCTCCATGTGAGAAGCCCCAGCACATGCAGGTCTCCTGCATCGATGCATTGCGCATCTTGAAGATCTTTGGGAAGCTTTCGCAAAGCTTCTTATCGAGCTCGTCTGTCATTGTCAATCTCCCGGGTTTTCTCAGCGATGTATGCGTTAATTGCGCTAACAACAAGGCTGTTAAATCCTTCCTCGTCGCCTGGAGCAAGACCGAATCTTAGGAAGAATGCATCGCTCCTATCCTCTTCAATCTCGAAGACTAGTCGAGTACCCCCTAATCCGTCTGGTTGCTCAGTTATGTCTATAAGACCAGGAATCTTATTCATCTCCCTTGCTCTCCTTTGAGAAGTTGCGCTTAAGCCAGCCAATTCTCTCTTCTACATTTAGAACAGGTTTTTTGTGATCCATGTCAGGGTTTTTAGCCCATGTAGAATATTGCCAGCCCTCTGCTATCTTCCGCCACAGATCGATACTGATCTTGAGCCTTACGCACGGTCTTCCCTTGTTCTCATCATCCCAGTCTATGACATTGGTTGAAAGAGAAGCTTCCCATCCGGCACCATCTAAGCAGAGATATACGCTGTCTCTGTCTAGGCACTCTTCATATAGGTGAAAGTCATCATCATACGCTATGGTGCAACGTGTACTCAACTCTACCTCCTGCTTTCTCGTATAGATCATTTGAGAGAGACGATATGTACGCTTTACTACTCTCTGTTGGCATGCTGCTGTCATCACACTCTGCGATAATAATCTCAGATGTCTTTCCAGTGCCTGGCCTAATAGAAGATACAAGAACCTTAATCTCTTCTAGAAGCCACAAGTCTCTGGTAGGAATAGATCCCTGTATCAAGGGATAATAACCAGAAGCTGTAACAAGATAGATCTGATGCATCATGTGTCTGATTTCATCAGATCTTGAATAGGATATTCCTTGATTTCGCCAGTATCATGGTGAACTACAGCAGTGACATCCTTCTGTAGAACTCCTCCTAGCATCCATCCCTTTGTGGGGACTTCCTTTATGCTTAAAACCTTTCCGTGCTTGTTCATAAGCATCCAGGGATACACCCTGTCTCCTACTTTTATCATTGAGATCTCCTTCGTGAAATACACGGTCTATAGTACGTATATTTAGTGATAATTACAACTTGGAGCCCAAGATGAACGAGATAATGGTTAGACGAGTCGTGAGATCTGTTCTCTTGGAAGCTGACAACGGTCTGTCAGATATGGACAAGAAGATACTGTCTTCTGCTCGAATCACTTATCTCAACATACTCAGAGGTTTGCCCTCTGGTGCAGATAAAGAGATGCTGATGTATGCATCTATAGCTTACGCTCTCCTTGATTTTGACAGCTTTGTGAAAAGAATGGCTGTATCCTATTCAAAGTCTGCAAGAGTTGCTGCAGGAGTCGAAAGCGGTGAAAGATGGTCAGCAGAGATCGACGCTGATAAGGCATTGAAGTATTATGACTCTATCAGACGTATTGTGACACAGAATCTGGGTGATTCGCCTAGAGGTGAAGACATTTACAAGCTAGCGTCTAGCTCAATATCTCGCGGTGGACGCAGGGCTCAGTCTCGAGTAGTGTTGCCGCCGATAACAGATCAGGAAAGAAGGATATTCACGGAAATGTCTGGAAGATCTTCATCGGGATCTTCATCAGTTCCTCAGGAGAATCCTACAGAGAAAACTGGATCAGACGTAGTAGTGCCCAGCGATTTCGAATTACCAGAAGAGAAAACAGATACCAAGATGGGAACGGTGCCCTTGCATAAGCAAGACGGCGCTGAAGAAACATCGACGAGAGACATCTTCCTAGAATCTGTCTCTCAGTACATAGATCAGGTGATTCAAAGGAAAGGTGCTAGTGTCGATGAAGAAAAACTCAAGAGTCTCGGAATTGATTCTATCGCTATAGTTTTCTTCATATCAGAAGACGGATCTGTAAAGATCCATGACATGGAAATAAAACCTCCCATGAATGAAATTTCAAAAAATGCGAGAACTTTCACAGATAGTCTTTTGGGCGCATTTCCTAAAAAGGTTCATTCCCTTCCCAGGAATGAATCATGGGTCGACAGGATACCCTACAAAGTAGCCATAAACTGGATGATAAACTAAGATGAAGAAAAGCAACATGAAGATAAGAGAAGAAGACATCGTAGAGCCTGATGAGACAGGGTCTGTCACAATGAAGCTTGACAAAGGCGACACAATAACACGTCGCAATGGGACAAAAATAACAGTCAGCGAATCTCAGATAAGATACATCGTAAGGAAGATGCTGTCAGGCTCTTGACCAATCATCTTCAATCCTTACGACATCATCTAGCTCAGGGGTTGAAACCTCTGTGAGAATGACATCGTGGTCAGTTGCTCCAAACCTGTGAACTGTTCCAGGAGAGACATGGTAAGAGTTTCCCGCGTCAAGCTTTCTCTCAAAGTACGTTCCATCAGGATTGCCAAGAGTCAATGCAAGAGACCCTTGCATCACGCGTATGGTCTCAGTCTTTTTCTCATGGTACTGTAGACTAAGTCGATGTCCCGCTTTGATGTAGAGAATTTTTCCAACATAATTGTCTGTCTCTGCCCATATCTCTTCGTGACCCCAAGGCTTCTTAACGATTCTCATGAAGTCTCCTGACAAGATCTGAGGACGACTGAATTTTACCTCCGCCAACTCCCGTAAGAACGCGACACCCAATCTTGTCGCAGATCTCGAACTCAGGTATGTTTGTCCTGTCTGTTCTGTCTCCGCCTTTTGTAAAGATGCTGGGTCTAAGAATTTCAACTGCACCTGTGACAAACTGCGTTCCGTCGTCCCACGTTGTCACGTAATCAACGCCAGATATGCCATCAATTATCTCCATGCGCTCATCGAGAGGCATAAAAGCATATCCTTTCTTCCTGTTGAGGAATCCGTCGCCATTAACAACGACGACAAGCTTGCAATCGCTGTCTCTTGCTATTAGCGCAGATTCAATAATGCACCTTAGATGACCAACATGAAGAGGATCAAACCCGCCTGATGTCATCACGATGCGACTATTTGCTAGTGTTGCCAGCGCCTGGCTCTTCAGAGCCACGATGTCAGTCTCTATCATTTCTGTCTAGCTCTTATTAGAGTGTTTTCTTAGATCGATGTCCCAGTTCTTTGCAACTTCCCTAAGAGATCTCTCTGCGACTCGATCATCTATCATATCAAGAAAATCAATCAAGAGAGACCTTGCGTCAATCTTGTTTCCGTCCTGTAAGATAGCCTCAACCAAATCATACTTGTCCATCGCACCTACCTCTTAATTGAAGAAAAACTAACATGCCGCGAGAGAGCAGCATCTATATGCTTTACAGCAACCTCTATGACCATCGCTACGTCAGCCTGCTTTACCATCGCAGTCATAGGAGAAGATCCACCCTTGAGCGTTGAGTAAAAAGCTATCAGCTCTGATCTAGCTTTCACAATATTATCTACTTCTTCCTGTGTCACTATTGCCTCACGATTGAATCTTTAAAAGACTGTGGGAACATGTTCTCGTTGCGCGAGAAGAATCTCTCCCAATCAGAGTCTAGAATATAGGTAACGGCGAAGTCATCGCTTGATCTCACTGATCTTCCTATCGCCTGTATTATAGTCTTGGACGTCTGCAGAGGGTACCACCATTTCCACCTGTTCATCCTCTTTCTCACAATTTTATCGCCGAGAGAGGGATATGGTATCTTGCATATTACCTGGAACCTGCTTGCGTCTCCCTTCAGGTCTACACCCTCTGTCATAGAGGGAGAGAGAAGAACAGTCGGCTTACTAGAAGACATGTGATCTTGAAGTATTTTATCACGATCATTTGAATCGTGAATCAGGATTCTATCTGATCTAAGGTTGGTCTTGAGATAGTTCGCAATCCTGTAGGTGTGACAGTGTATGATTCCCTTCTCTTTAGGGTGCTCTCCCAGGATTTTCTTGACCATTTGCAGGAGCTTTGGGAGTGATTGCTCGATGTGATCAGCACCCATATTACCTACTGGGAAGAAGAAGACGGGCCTGTTTTCTGCAGGAAACGGAGTAGGAATGCTGACGAATGAGACGTCGTCTACATTAAGACCTAGCGATCCACAGAAAGCTTCCTTGTCTAGGATAGTTGCTGATAGCATCAGCACCCTTCTTCCCATTCTGAATAAGTTTTCCCTGGCATATTCAGAGATGTCAATGGGCTTGAATGAATAGCTCCTCATCTTCTGCCCTTGCGCAGGAATTTCTTCGAACACCCAGTTGTCAGGATCTTGTATCTCAAGAAACTTCTGAACTTTCTGTGTGTGAGATTTGAGTAGCTCAAACTCCTTTGCGAGGTTGGAGATCTCCTTGATCTTAGCCTCTAGACCCTTGAATTTCTCAAGCGTCTTCTCAATGTGCTCTATTTTGGAAACACACTTTGGGAGATAAGTTTCCTTGAGCCAGGTCACAACTTGGTGATGAGTCGTCGCACTTGGCCACAGCAGCCCAAGAACGTGAGATGAGAATCTCTCAGAAATCGTAACCTCTACAAACTTAGAGATCTCTGTCTCTATGTTGTGAGCTTCGTCGATGACACGG
>Ga0315905_10004875_pt1 | contig 13715 bp, 6 predicted proteins | sample LakEriMetagenome_5_FD_203522 | JGI IMG/M metagenome (GOLD analysis project Ga0315905, IMG submission 203522) | Freshwater fungal communities from buoy surface, Lake Erie, Ohio, United States - Buoy 4 MA121 | ecosystem: Environmental > Aquatic > Freshwater > Lake | place: USA: Lake Erie, Ohio... | reverse complement strand
TGTCCGCCATCGCCGCGGGTCATGGCGAGATAGGCTGTTTTATAGTTCCGATCCCTTGCCATATAGGCCAGCAATCGGGTATTCTCATCGTCTGGATGGGCGGCAATGTACATGACCGTTCCCAGTACATTCAATCGCTTCATGGCATGCAGGATTTCACTGCTGCTGGCAGCCACCTGCTTTTGTGCGGTAGCACTAAATTGAACAATAAACATGAACAACAGCATCAACAATAACCTAAATGTCGAAAGGGATCGCATGAGAAATATTTTCATCAGAATAGAAGCTTGGTTAAGTGAATAAAAATAATCAAATAGGACTTAAGAACTTAGGCAGATACCATATTCTTTTAAAATGATTTCTATCTTTATGGAATGAAAAAGATTTCCACCCGTTTGCACGCTGCCCATCTGTTGATGGCGTTGACATTGGTCTTGTTGTGTTGCATGGCTTCAGCACAGATCAATCCCTATCAATACACGATCAACAAAATGGCCAATGGCAGCAAGGGCGCGGTTTCATCGGCTCATCCGCTGGCCAGCCAGGTGGGTCTGGAAGTCCTCAAAAATGGTGGAAATGCATTTGATGCAGCCATCGCCACACAATTGGCCCTGGCAGTAGTTTATCCTGGCGCAGGAAATATCGGCGGGGGTGGATTCCTCGTTGCTTATACAAACAAAGGGAAAGCCATTTCCATTGATTACAGGGAAAAGGCACCCGGAAGCGCATCGCGCGATATGTACCTCGACAAGGATGGCAATCCTTTGTTGAACCTCAGCCAGAACGGTCATCTTGCCAGTGGAGTGCCGGGAACAGTTGCCGGGCTTTTTGCATCACATAAATATGGCAAACTTGGGTTTGTGGCCCTGATCCAACCAGCCATCGAATTGGCTGAAAAAGGATTTGTAATCACTGCCGCTGAAGCCAGGTCATTGAATGGCAGCAAATCAGCATTTGAAAAATACAATACCGTTCGTCTTGCATTTGTAAAAGAAAAGGCCTGGAAAGCAGGCGATACCCTGGTGCAAAAAGACCTGGCCGCAACCCTTTCAAGGATTCGCGACAATGGGATGAAAGGTTTTTATGAAGGCGAGACTGCAAGACTGATTTCAGCGGAAATGAAAAGAGGTGGTGGAAAAATCAGTTTGGAAGACCTGAAAAATTATACGGCAGCAGAAAGGGATCCCATCATTTTTGACTACAAGGGCCATACCGTGATCGGCATGCCCATGCCCAGCAGTGGCGGTTTGCTGATGCAGCAAATGATGAAAATGATTGAAGACAGGGACATCGCATCCATGGGATTTCACTCTCCCGCTGCCGTGCAACTGATGATTGAAGTGGAAAGGCGGGCGTATGCAGACAGGGCAGAATTCATGGGTGACAAGGACTTTGTAAAAGTTCCTATACAGACACTTTCAAGCGATGCTTACCTGAAAGAAAGGATGAAGGACTTCATTCCAGGGAAGGCAACCCCCAGTGATATGGTGAAGCCAGGCAAGGTCAATCCTGAAAGCGATGAAACAACCCATTTGTCTGTGGCAGACCAATACGGAAATGTGGTCAGTGTAACAACAACCCTCAATGGTGGATACGGATCAAAGACCGTTGTTGGCGGTGCAGGTTTCTTGCTGAACAATGAAATGGATGATTTCAGTGTAAAGCCAGGTGTGCCGAACATGTTTGGTGCAGTTGGCAAAGAAGCCAATGCGATTGCGCCAGGAAAAAGGATGCTCAGTTCCATGACCCCAACTGTTGTGCTCAAGGACAAGAAACCTTGGCTGGTGGTGGGTACTCCTGGAGGCACTACCATCCCTACCTCAGTATTTCAAACCCTGGTGAACATCATTGACTTCAAGCAGTCCAGTCTTGATGCAGTAAACAATCCAAAGTTTCATCACCAGTGGCTTCCAGACCAGGTGATGGTTGAAAATGATTTCCCCAAAAGCCTGCAAACATCCTTGGAAAAAATGGGGTACTTGTTTACCAACCGCGGTCAAATTGGAAGGACTGAGGTCATCAAACTGGAATGGAATGGAAAGAAGGTAAAGTCGATTGAAGCGGTAGCAGATAAAAGGGGCGATGATCACGCAGCTGCTTATTGATATTTTTCTGATTCATTAACGTTTAATTCCTTTGGCATACGCCATTCTCTTGTGAGGATTGGTTAACTTTACCACAAACTCCTCTCTCTGAGAAAAGTATTTAAAATAGTCTCCTTTTTTCTGTTCGGAATCATTGGCTTGGTGCTGATTCTCTGGCTTCTTATTCAAACCCCCTATGTCCAAAAAAGGCTTGTTGATAATGTTTCAAATAGGATCAGCAAAAACCTGAAGACTACCATCAGCATAGGTTCCGTCAACTTTACCCTTTTCAACACATTTTCCATCAACGATGTACTGGTGAGGGACCGTTCAAAAGACACCCTCTTGCATGCTGGCCATATAAGGCTTAACATCAGCGACTGGTTTTTCCTGAAAAAAGATATTTCCATCAGTTATGCCGGGTTGGAAAATGTATACATCAATACCTACCGCAAAGACAGCACCTGGAATTACCAGTTCATCCTGGATGAACTTTCTTCTGGAAAGCCCAGCAATGGAAAACCCACTGATCTGAAACTGAACATCACTGCATTGGATTTAAAAAAAATCAGGTACAAAGTAAAAGACCAGTGGCGTGGAGAAGACCAGGACTTGACCATTGGCAAGCTTTCCCTTTCGGCACCGCTCATTGACCTGAAGAACAAAAAAATTCAGCTCAACCTATTGACCATCAACCAACCTTATTTCACGCTGCACCAATACACCGGCAAGAGGCCCAGGTCTTTGATTCCCAAAACAGAAAAAAGGATCAACGGAAAATTGTACTGGAATCCTGGACAGTGGAACATCAGCGCAAGGTCCATCAGCCTGCAATCAGGAAGTTTCAAAAGCGATCTTGAAACCAATAGAAAAGCCTACGACTACTTTGATGGTGCCCACATGTTTTTTTCAGACATCACGGCGGGCATCAATAACTTGAAGATGAACAACGATTCTTTGTCTGGACAGCTTTCGCTGAAGACAAAAGAACGCAGTGGATTCGAAGTAAGGTCTTTGCTTGCCAACGTAAAGATGGACCCCACCATCATGGCCTTCACCAACCTCTCTATCGAAACACCTTATAGCAAAATAGGCAACGCCTTTTCCATGGGCTATGATTATTTCACTGATGACATGGCCGACTTCGTCAACAAGGTCAGGATGGAGGGCAACATCACCAACAGCACCGTGAACCTCAAGGATATTGCCTTTTTTGCTCCTGCCCTCAAGGGTGAAAACATCAACTTGGGACTGAACGGGAAAGTGAAGGGGCCCGTAAAAGACCTGGTTGCAAAAGAGATGAGGATTGAATATGGAAACCTCACTGCCCTATCGGGTGAACTGCAGATTGAAGGGCTTCCGGATCTTGCAAAGACCAGTTATCGGCTGAAAAATGCCACAGCCATCAGTGCTGCCAAGGACCTGTACACCCTGCTCCCAAGCCTTAAAAAATCATTGGGCATTGATCTTGTAGCGATGGGTGCGATCAGCTTCAATGGTGATGTATTCGCCAAGGGAGAGAACATGGACATCGAGGGTTTGCTGAATACTGCCTTGGGCAGTGTAAACACCCTTACAAACCTGAAGCAGATAGGCACCAATGCATTGAATTACAGCAGTACCGGAACAATCAATGGATTGGAAGCCGGGAAACTGTTGAACATAAAACAGCTTGGTAATATTGCAGGGAAATACAGTGTTTCCGGGAATGCGAAAGTTGGCATCAATTTTACTGCGAAGCTCAGCAACCTGGCTTTCAACCAGTACAGTTATACAGACATCAATGCAAGAGGAAGTTACCTGAATAACATCCTTGAAACCACGGTGGATATTGATGATAAAAACCTGATTGCCGCACTGTCTACTCGCATCAACCTCGGTGGCAAAATGCCGAGAACAGTTGTGGATGCCCAAATTCATCTCTCTGACCTGAAAGCCCTCAACCTGACCAGCATGCCGCTGACTTTTTCAGGTAAAACACAGATGGAACTTACTGGCAACAACCCTGACAACATCAATGGCATTGCCCGTTTTACAAACCTGAATGTATTCAGGGGGAATCAGGCCTTTGTATTTGATAGCCTCACTTTCAAGGCTGAACAGGTAGAGGATTACCGATCGCTGACCTTGTTGGGAAAGGATATTGAAGCCAAGATGAGGGGGCAATTTGAATTTGCAGAACTTCCGGCCACATTCAACCAATATTTCAGCAGTTACTATCCTCTCTATTTCAAAAAATCTGCCCCTCCCAAAAAAGACCAAGACCTTGTTTTCAGCTTCGAGCTCAAAAACGCAACATCTCTTTTACAAATTCTCGATATTGGTGTGAGCGGCTTGAATTACAGCAATATTGAAGGTGATATCGACACCAAGAACAAGCATTTCAACCTTACAGCAACCATCCCCAAACTTGTCTATAACAACCTATCGGTGTACGACTTTGAATTGAATGCTGCTGGGGGAGCAGACAGCCTGGTGATTGCGTCCAAAACAAGTTCAGTGGTTTTCAACGACAGCCTATTTTTCCCTAACAATGAAATCCGCATCAGGTCATCCAAGGATATTTCTGTTGTTGACATCAACACTTTTTCTGAGTCATCCCAGTATGGGGCAAAACTTTCAGCTTCCGTCAACAACCTGATCGATGGTATCCTCGTTCATTTCAATCCATCTTCACTCGTGTTCAATGAAAAAACATGGAACATAGAAAAGAACAGCGAGGTCTTGATCAGCAAAGCTAAATTTGACGCCAGCAATTTCAGGCTAACCAATGGTGAACAATCGATCGGATTGATCACGCTCCCACCTGCAGCTGACAGGGAGCAGACCATCATCCTTACCCTAGACAAAGTGAACCTAGGCGATCTTCTGCCCTTTGTACTGAAAGAGCCAAGGATACAGGGTATCACTTCCGGTGATTTGACCATTGAAGACCCATTCAATAACCTCAAACTCTACCTCAATGCACAGACGGATAAAACAAGGTTTGAGAATGACTCTATCGGCCTGACATCCATCAATGCATTCTGGGACAGCAACGAGAAGCAGGCCAGCTATTTCCTTGAATCAGAAAACCCCAACTATCAATTCGGGGTGAAAGGGAAACTTGATCTGAAAGACAGCAGCCAGCAAAAGATTGAAACAGATATTGATGTTGTGAATGTCAAACTTTCCTTGCTCCAACCCTATCTTGGCATTGTATTCAGCCAGATGGATGGTTTTGGGAATGGCAAGCTGCGCATCTCGGGAAACCTCAAGGAACCTGATTTTACAGGGGCCGTAAAAGTATCCAATGCCAAGGTTACGGTGGCCTATACCCAATGCAGCTACACCCTTACCGACCCTGTGATTGAATTTTCTCCCGGAAAAATTAACCTGGGTACTATCCAACTCAAAGATGCCAATGGCAATCTTGCCACGGTAAAGGGAAGTATAGACCATCATTTCTTTAGGGATTTCAGGTACAACATCAGTGCTTCATCCAAAAAAATACTGGTGCTCAATACTGGCAGAACAGACAACAACCTTTTCTATGGCAGGGCCATTGCAAAATTCAATTTCAACGTAACCGGACCTGAAAATCAAATAAAAATGTATGTCAGCGGTGCGCCCGTTGACAGTTCATCCATTGATATCCTTACCAGTACCAGCAGCAAACAGGCCGCAGATGTGGACTATATTGTATGGAAGTCTTATGGAGATGAGATGAAGGCCAAGGCTTCAGAATCCATCTCAAACCTGATCATTGACCTGGATTTGACGGCTTCTCCTCTGTTGAAAATGAATGTTGTGCTGGATGAACTGACGGGGGATGTTATTTCAGGTCAAGGCAATGGTAATGTAAAGATCCATACGGGCACCAAAGAAAACCTGTCCATGATCGGCCGCTTCAACATCGAAAGTGGGAGCTATAATTTCAATTTTCAGGATGTTTTCAAGAAACCCTTTAAGTTGTTGGGTGGTGGCAGGAGCTATATCAGCTGGACAGGCGACCCCTTGAATGCCGAAATCAATATTGATGCGCTGTACCTGGCAGAAAAAGTAAGGATGAGCACCTTGTTCACAGACCCCAGCAGTTCAACTGTTTCTGGTGTCAGCGCTGATGTACTCAGGGAAATCAGTGATGTGGAAGTGCGTTGTAACCTCTCTGGAACCTTGTCCAGCCCCAACCCTACCTTTCAAATTGCCATCCCACAAAACAGTACAGTCAGGAACAATGCCACCATTGATAGCAAACTGAAAAACATCAACCGCGACCCCTTGGAAGTGAGCAAACAATCAACTTACCTTATCGTTTTCAAGAGCTTTGCTCCGCAGGCGGCTGTTGTTTCGAGCAACCTTAACAGTGAACTGCTCAACACAACCATTTCAGGTGTCATCAACGGAATTCTTGCCAGCAGTGTACAAAACTTTTTTTCTAAGGTCCTGGGATCTACTGTTGACGTCAATTTCAATTATTCCAGGACAATGACAGGCATCACTGGCTCAACTGGAAATACTGGAAGCGGACAGAATAATTTCAGGGAAAATGTGAGCCTGCAGTTTATCAAATCCATGTTGGACGACAAGCTCATCATCACCTTTGGCAGTGATTTTAATTTTGCTACTGCTGGCGGAAACAGTTTTACCAACAGTTCACAATCGTTTCTTTTTCTTCCTGACGTGAATGTTGAATACAAGGTTACGCCGGATGGAAAATTCAGGACTTCCTTCTTTTATAGAAGTAGTTTTGACATGCTATCTACCTCAGGAAAACGGGATCGCACCGGTGGAAATGTATCGTTTAGGACTGAGTTTGATAGGTTTTTTGAACGCAAAAGACGGGTCAAAGGCTCTATATTACCTGATTAATTTACATGAATTCCGTTGTTGACGCTGAAAAAGGGGCATTTAATGCACATTCTGAACCAAAATGATGAATATTTGTTAACATTTTTTTATGGATTTCTACCTTAAAATCGTAAAATTTGCATTCGAATTAAAAAACAGTTTATGAGAAGACATTTTTTCAGCTTAGTTCTCACGCTTTTAGTTTCCATGGGGGCCTGGGCGCAGGTAACCACCAGTAGCATCAATGGTATTGTAAAAGATGCTTCAGGCAAGGCATTGGAAGGTGCTTCCGTTACTGCGGTACACACCCCTTCTGGAACAACCTACAACACTGTTGCCAAAAAAGAGGGTATATTCACCCTTCCCAATCTCAGGATCGGCGGACCATACAGTGTAAAAGTTAATTTTGTAGGATTTGGAACACTCACTGCGGAGAGCATCAACCTGCTTCTTGGTGAGCCATTTTTTATCAATGCCGTGCTTGGGGTAGCTGAAACTACCTTGAGTGAAGTAACTGTTACGGGAAAGAAAAGTAGGTTGTCTGCTGACAAGACCGGCGCCTCTACCAACGTAGGTGTTCGTCAACTCCAAACCCTTCCCACCATCTCAAGAAGTATTACTGACTTTACCCGTTTGACTCCACAGGCAAACGGAACCAGCTTTGCAGGAAGAGATGCACGCTACAACAACATCCAGGTTGACGGTGCCAACCTCAACAATAACTTTGGACTTAGTTCAGACCCCCTTCCCGGAGGCGGCAATCAACCCATCTCTCTGGACGCTTTTGAAGAAATCTCTGTTAATATTGCACCCTTCGATGTAAGGCAGGCAGGTTTCACCGGAGCTGGTATCAATGCTGTAACCAAGAGTGGAACCAATACCTTCAAGGGTTCTGCATACCGTTACAATAGAAACCAAGATTATAATGGTACCAAGGTTGGCGATACCAAACTTCCACCGGCAGCCCTCTCTGAAAGCCAGAGTTTTGGCTTAACATTGGGTGGACCCATCATCAAAAACAAACTCTTCTTTTTTGCCAGTGCTGAGAGAGAAACACGTGAATTCCCCGGAATTCCTTTCAAGCCCAGGGGCGGAACAGGAGCAGGTAACGAATCCAGCACCCCTATCGATTCTTTGAAGAAGTTTTCTGACTTCCTCAAAACAAAATATGGCTATGAGACAGGATCCTACGACAATTTCCAGAACTTCATATCTGAGAACCTCAAAATCCTTGCTAAAATTGACTGGAACATCAGCAAAATCCACAAATTGACTGTAAAGTACAATGAAATGGTGAGCGAAAATGACCAGCAGCTGAACGGAAGTTCAGTGCCCAATGGAGGTGGATTTGTTGTTAGTGGTAGAGCGGGAACACAGGCACGTCTTCCACAAAACAGGTTCGGACTGTTATCCATGTCTTTCCAAAATTCCAATTACCGGTTCAAGGATATCGTTAGGTCTGGAACATTTGAACTGAACTCTAACTTTGGGGGCAAGTTCTCCAACCAGTTCCTTGCCACACTCACCAAGATCCAGGCTACACGTTCTTCAGGTAGCCAGGTATTTCCTTTCATTGACGTCTTCAATGGTACAGGAAACAACTATATGAGTGCCGGTTACGAACCTTATTCCTACAACAACGATGTAATCAATGATGTCTATAGTGTCATCAACAACTCCACCTGGTACAGGGGTAAGCACACCATCACAGCAGGTGGTTCTTATGAGTACCAGCGAGTAGGTAACATGTTTATGCCAGGTTCTCAGAGCTATTACATCTTCAATTCACTGAATGATTTAATTACCAACCAGGCTCCTGTTTACTATGCTTACACTTATTCATTGGTTCCTGGTCAGAAATCCATCTATTCTGCTGAATTAAAAATTGGTCAGTTGGGTGTTTACGCACAAGATGATATTGCTGTAAACGATAACCTGAAGGTAACTGTGGGTATTAGGGGTGATGTACCCATTTACCATAGCCAGCCATTGGAAAACCCAAAGATCACTGAACTGAAGTTCCCTGATCAAAATGGTAACCTTGTAAGCTATAATACCGGATCTTTCCCCAAAAGCAAGATGCTGCTTTCACCCCGTATCGGTTTCCGCTGGGATGTGAATGGTGATAAAGACCTCATCATTCGTGGTGGAACGGGTGTTTTCACCGGAAAAATACCTTTTGTTTGGCTTACCAATATTCCTACCAACACTGGTATGTACCAATTCGGTTCCAATGTAACAAATGGTTCACCAGCAGGAGCAGCAGCGCTTCAGACCTACAAATTTGATCCTAATCCTGATGCATATGCAAGCAGGTTCCCATCCACAGCAGGCACTTCAGTACCTGCCAACATTGTGGTAACAGATCCTAACTTCAAATTTCCACAAATCTTCAGAACAAATCTCGCATTTGACAAACGCCTTGGAGACGGATGGACCTGGGGTATGGAAGCCATCTTTACCAAAGATATCAATGCCATTGCGATGCGTAACCTGAACGAAAAGCCCACAAACGGACAATTTTCAGGATCAGACAACCGTCCACGTTTCAACGCCAATACCAATGCAGAGAGAAGGTTGTATCCAACCCTTACTTCTGCCATTGCCTTGGAGAACACCAACAAAGGCGGTGGATTTTCTTTCACAACACAGCTTTCCAAGTCATTTAAAAATGGCTTCTACGGATCTTTGGCGTACACCTACACCAATTATCTTGATGTTACGTCGAACCCTGGTTCTCAGGCCAGTTCTGTATGGAATGGCAATCCAACTACCGGAACACAAAATGCCCTTCAGCTCTACAGCGCTGCAGGTGTATTGCCCAACAGAATCATTGGTTCATTTTCTTACCGCAAAGAATACCTGAAGCACCTGGCAACAACCATTTCATTCTTCTATGAAGGTGCAAGCCTTGGCAGGTTCTCCTACGTAGTGAACGGTGACATAAACTTTGATGGTAACAATACCACCGACCTCATGTACGTTCCAAAAGATGCATCACAAATCATCTTTGTTAATCAGGCTGCAGGATCTGGAATTACAGCTGCAACCGCACAACAGCAGTCTAATGCATTCTTCCAGTTTATTGAAAACAGCCCCTACCTCACTAAAATCAAGGGTCAGTACGCCGGTAGGAATGAAGCTACCCTGCCTTGGTATGACAGGGTGGACTTCAAAATCCTCCAGGATGTATTCACCAACATAGGCAAAAACAAAAATACCATCCAGGTAAGTCTTGACATCCTCAATTTCACCAACTTCCTGAGCAGCAAATGGGGTGTAGTGAAAACCACTACTGTAAGGAATCCATTGATTTTCGATTCACTGGATCCTGTTTCAGGAGCTCCCAGGTACCGTATGACCCAAATCAGTGGCCAAATGGTAACACAACCATTACAGGTAGTGAACTCCTTTGCCAGCACATGGGGAATGCAATTTGGTATCAGGTATATTTTCTAGTAGAACCAATCAGTTCATAAAAAATAACCCCGGAATTTCCGGGGTTATTTTTTATATCCATGAGACCAAGAAGCAGATAAAATGGGGATCCTGATACCAAAAAGAATTTGGATCTGGAATCATGGATTGGATTTCATCTGATCGATCTGGCTTACAAAATCATCTATTCCCATTGCATCATCTACCAAAAACGCTCCTATTCTTGTCCTTCTGAGTGAGGACAAATAGCCTCCACAACCCAAGGCATTTCCAAAATCAAAGGCAAGGCTTCTGATATACGTTCCTGTGGTGCATACAACCCTGAAATCCACCCTTGGGAGTTCTATATTGGTAATTTCAAAGACCGAAATCGTTATTTTTCTGGGCTCCATTTTAACCTCCTTCCCTTTTCTGGCCAGCACATAGGCGGGTGTACCTCCTTTTTTGATGGCAGAATGGGCAGGGGGAATTTGCATGATTTCTCCTGTAAATGCAGTTGTCGCATTTTTGATCATGTCTTCAGTGAGGTGATCGGTAGCTGATTGAAAAACTGGTTCCGATTCCAGGTCGTAGGTGGGTGTTGTAGATCCAAGGGTAAAGCTGCCTGAGTATTCTTTCTCAGCCGCCATGTATTCATTGATCTTCTTTGTAAATTTTCCGGTACAGACAATCAACAAACCAGTTGCCAATGGATCCAGGGTTCCGGCATGGCCTACCTTGCTGACCTTGGTCAGGATGCGAATTTTTTTTACAACATCAAAAGATGTCCATTGAAGGGGTTTGTCCATCAACAGGACCCTACCATCCAAGAAGGATTGGTTATCGATTACAGGATGTGAATGTTGCATGGGCGCAAAGGTACAGCGGAAAGCAGGCTGTATGCAATAAATTTATTGCTTGATAAACTTGGTAGAAGCATTGGAAGCAACGTCAGTCAGGCGAATCTGGTAGATGCCTGGAGCAAGGGATTGCACATTGATTTCTTCTTGCATTTCCAGCAGATGGCCTGTTTGGACAATTTGGCCACTTGAAGAGATGATGGCAAAATTCTTTCCGTTGCTGCCAAGATTTGTATTGACCAGCAATTTGATGTTGCCAGACTGGACCGGATTGGGATACACCACCAAATCGCGGGTGTTGACAGTAAGAATTTCAGGTTCCATGTTTACGTTCCATGCTGGAGCAAGGGCTTTTGAGTTGAGCAAACTGTTTCTTTTTCCATTGACCTCAAACTGCGCCCTCATGACCATTTTTTGTCCGGCAGAAAACATGCCCATGCTGGCATCGTTGGTAAAATCCATGAAGTTCATGAACATTTCGCCTTCAGCACTATTGTTGCAGACAGTGGTTTTAGGGAAAACAGGCGCTCCTGCGTTTCCGCTGCGTTGCTTTGGGGTATCTTCAATTCCATCGTCTCCACATTGCTGATCACCCCAAAGGTGCTTCAAGCCCATCCAATGGCCCACTTCATGCGTGAGGGTCCTTCCGAGATTGAATGGGGCACTCACCTTACCCATGGTACCAAAAGCATCATACCGGATCACAATGCCATCAACAGCCCTGTCTGCACCGGGAAAACTAGCATATCCAGTCAGTCCAGGTACGGTATTGCAAACCCAAATGTTCAAATAGGATCTTGTATCCCAGGTAGTGCTGCCGCTATTGGCCAGGTACTTGATCTTGTCATCATCGGTCCACATCATTCGGGTGGATTTCTTTCTGATGATGCCTGTAGTAGCCTTTCCCATAGGATCAGTCTTGGCCAGTTCGAATCGGATGCTGGTGTTCGCAGCCAGTTTGGCAAAAACGGAAGGAACATTGGAAAAATCCTTGTTCGACTTGGCAAAATCTGCGTTGAGTGAAGTGATCTGGGAAATGATTTGTGCTTCGCTGATGTTTTCAACGGTATTGTAATATACAATATGCACCACCACGGGGATGGTAATGATTTTTTCTGGAGAGAGGTTGTTGCTCTGGCCCGAAATAACAGGCATGGCACTGTTGGCAACAGCGGTACAATTGCGTTGTGCATTGACACTGAATATAGATACAAAAGACAGGAATAGGATAAAAAGCCTCATAATTACCGTTTGGTGATGAGGTTTTTCTAAGAGATTGAATTGTTGGGGAATTTCGAAGGATTGGATTCCCTTTCGGGATAATGCCGGATGCAAAACTTGCACTAAAAATCGGCATTTGCAAGTTGCAGGGCAGATTTTAAGATTTTTATGCCCCTAAATCAATCCATTTTGTCCAGAACTTAACAAATTGATTTGAACATCAAGATAAATTCAGGAAATTTGGGTCATGAAAAGGTTACAATTATCCCTAACGACCGTCTGTGTTGTTTTATTGTTTTCCTGCGTAGGAAATACTGAAAAAAGCCAGGACCAATCCAGCGCTGTTGAAAATCAGATTGCAGCACCAGCCAACCTGTCTTATACCGTAATCAATTCCTACCCGCATGACACTGCAGCTTTCACCCAAGGTTTGGAGGTCTATCAAAACAGTTTCTTGGAAAGTACGGGCCTTTTTGGAAGGTCTTCCCTGCGCCGGGTGGACATAGAATCCGGTAAAATTTCAAAAAGTCAAAAAATGGACAGCCTCATTTTCGCAGAAGGCCTAACCGTTTTTAATGATACCATTTTCCAATTGAGCTGGGAGAATCACCTGGTTTTCATGTATGCGGCAAAAGACTTCAAGCCTATTGGCCAATTGCCCTGGACAGGTCAAGGCTGGGGCATCACCCACGACGATAACAACCTGATCATCAGCGAAGGTTCAGACAAACTCTATTTCGTTGAACCCAGAACCCTGAAACTGAAGAAAATTGTGAGTGTAAAAGACCAATATGGTGCCGTCAACAACCTGAATGAATTGGAATTCATTGATGGTTATATATATGCCAATCGCTGGCAATATGATTATATTCTCAAGATTGATCCGAACAGTGGTTTTGTAGCAGGGATCATCAACCTGCAAGACTTCCTCCAAAAGAACAGCCGGGCAGACCTGAGCTACCTCAAAAAAGAAGGATCAACAGCCATGCAATCTGGCGCTGTGCTCAATGGGATTGCCTACAATAAAAAAGAAAAAACGCTCTACATTACAGGCAAACTTTGGCCAGAAATCTTTGAAATAAGGTTACAATAAATGAACAGGGATTGGATGATTCAGGTTGATTCTTCGCATTTTTAAATTATTTTTGAAAGTAGTTAGCTTTAGCCCAAACCTACAACAATCAAGCAATGATCGATTCATTTGAGAAAATTCCCATTTCCATTCACGAAAGTGCTAAACAGGCCACCAAAATCATTGCCGCTGAAATCGCCAAACTCATCAGAGAAAAGGCAGCAGCGGGAA
>Ga0315905_10004872_pt1 | contig 13718 bp, 8 predicted proteins | sample LakEriMetagenome_5_FD_203522 | JGI IMG/M metagenome (GOLD analysis project Ga0315905, IMG submission 203522) | Freshwater fungal communities from buoy surface, Lake Erie, Ohio, United States - Buoy 4 MA121 | ecosystem: Environmental > Aquatic > Freshwater > Lake | place: USA: Lake Erie, Ohio... | reverse complement strand
AGTTTTCATAATTTCAAGGTACAGAAATAGTAGGTTTTTTTGGTGTTAAAGATTCAATTGAATGCGAAAAAATAATAATTAACTGTTTTTCAAACCATAATAATATCAAAAAAATGAGCGAATATGGGAAAAAATACTTAATAGTAATGAAGGATTAATTAATTATAATAACAATTATATTCAAAATCTAATTGAAAATTACACTGACGATATGGATACATTTATAAAAAACAATAAAGATGCAAAGCGAATTATGAAAACGAAGTTTTCATAATTTCAATATAATAAATATGTTGTACAATAATACTAAAAATTATAAAATATAATTCTATATTATCTAGTCTAATTTAATTATAAGTTTAATGATTATTAATAAAAAATTGAAAAATAACATTAGATATAAAAACATTAATACTTAAACAAATACTAATATATATAATTAAAATGAATATTTGTAATTGTTATTTTGATTCACAATGTACATATGTTGTGAATCAATTAAATGATAAAGTAATAGAAGAAAATAAAATTACTATTGTTGAATATTTAAATAATAAAAAATTACAAAAAAAAGTTAAAGAAAATAAATGTTTTTTAGTTTGTTCTAATGGAAATGAATTAATTAAATATAAATCTAATATTAAACGTTCGCATTTTAAACACAAAAGTGATCCAAATGGCGATGGTATGAGTGAATGGCATAAAAATTGGCAAAGTTATTTCAAAATAACTGAAAAACCTATAGGTAATAGATTTGCTGATGCTTGTGTAAATGATAAAGTGTTGGAATTTCAACATAGTCGAAATTCCAAAAATTTAATTGATGAAAGAAAATTAAACTATGAAAATAATAAATATGAATTACTATGGATCATTGATTGTAAAGATTCAGTAACTATAGATGAACTTGAAAATAATCGTTATATGATTACATTTAATAATAATCAATTATGGAAATATGAACATTTTACAAGTCATGATACTATATATTTAGATGTTGATAATAAAATATTTAGAATTAATCCAAATAAAGTTAAAAGTCATCAGTATGATGTAAATGAATTTAAAACCAAAGATGAATTTATTCAAGCAATAAAAAATAATATAAATATATGGTCTAATGATGAATTATCACAATGTATATTATATCATAATCAACGAGGTGCAGGGTGTGGGAAAACATACGAATCTATACAATTATTAGATAAAAGTGAAAAATTTAAACATAAAGATACATTCATATTTTTAACAAAAATGCATTCTGCTAAAGAAGTTATTTATAATGAATTAAAAGAACAATATGAAAGAGGTGCGTTAAGTAATTTAGAATTACCAGATGATGAAAATGATATTGTAGGAAAACAATATAAAATAAAATATAAAAATAATAATAATAATAAAGATTGTACTTTAATTATAGGAACTATTGATAGTTTTATGTTTGCAATCGGTAATAAAGATATTAGAGATAAAGATTATTTTGCAGGTATTGTTAAATCAATAAGAGATGGATTTGTTAATACTAGTAAAGATGGTTCTATTAAATATGCTTCAAAAACTCAAAAAATAAATAAGAATTGTTTAATAATTATAGATGAGGCACAAGATTTAGAACATACATATATTGAAGCAATTTCTAATATTATGCGAAATACATATGTTGATACTTATGTAATTGGTGATAAATTACAAAGTATTTGGGGCGAACATAATATTTATACATATTTAGAAAATAATGATTTACCAACAATTAAAATTGAAAGAAATACAGGAGTTAATCATGTAATGAGATTTCATAATAAACATTTTATGGATTTTGTTAATAATATTATTGATTTTAAAAAATATAATCTTCCTCCAATTGAAAAAATTTGCGATAATGATAAATGTAAATATAATCATGAAAATGATATTATACCATATACAGTATTTAAATCTGCACCAATATTTGCTAATGAAGTTAATGAAATAAAAGTAAATAAAGTAATAGAACAAATTATTAATTTTATGGAATATGAAATTAAAAAATATAATTATTTGCCTAATAACTTTATGTTTATTTTCCCAATTTTATCTAAAAATTTCTTAGCTAATAGACTAGAAACAAGATTACAAGATTTTTGGATTAATAAATTTGAAGACAAACAATATCAAGAAAATGTATTAATGAAACATAATTATTGGAATGATAAAATTAATACAAATACATATTATAAATATGTATATTTACATAAATCTGACGAAGGAAAATCTATTAACTTGAAAGAATCAGAAAATGCAACTAGAATTTTATCAATTCATGCAAGTAAAGGCAATGGGTGTGAAGTTGTATTTTTATTAGGAACTAGTGAAGAATCATTAAAATGTCATAGTTTTTATACTGGAAATTTAAAATATGATTCTTTATTGCATGTAGCTTTAACAAGACAAAAAAAATCACTGTATGTTAGTTTACATAATATGAAAGATGATATATACAAAAGATTTAATAATACATGTAAAATACAAATAGATTCACAAGTAGATTTAGAACTAATACAAAAAATTGAATATAAAAATATTCAATATTCTAAAATTATAAATCACTCATTAGAATATAACTTTAAAAAAATAGATGAACATTTTATAAAAAATAATAATTATGAAGAATTAATACCTAAAACAGATAATAAAGATATTATTGATTGGGGGCATCATATTATTAGATATGTTGTTTTTCATTATAATATAATGGCTAATATATGTAACAATAATAAATTAGTTTTTAATGACAATGAAACTAATTTTGTTGATCAATTTACAACAATTTTAAAAAAAATTTCAAAATTGCAAATATATGTATTACTATATAATGAATATTATAAAGAATTAAAAAAAATTAGTAGTAATATTAAAGTCAAAGATTATAATTTAAATAAAGTTATGCCATTATTAGCATTCAAAACCAATGACAATACAAAATATTATAAATATACAAATATATTAAAAACAATTATTAAACATATACAAAATAAAATTATAGAATCATTGAATAATAAAACAATGCCAATATTATGTTCATTAGAAACAATAATATTATATCATATTATTGAAATAATGGATAATGGGAGATATGCAGAAATAACAATAATGGATATATATTCTATATTATATTGTTATGATGAATGTTCAAATACATTAGATGAAAAACATAATTATTATAAATGTTTGTGTAAAGATAAATTCACTGAAGGTAATAATAGTAATTATGAATCTTCATTTAATGATATTAGACAAAGTATAAAAAATCATTATGATAAAACAGAAATGGTAAAAACAATATATGCAAATTATTATGATTATATATCTAAAAAATATAATGAATCATTTGAATATAATATAAATCATAGAGTATATTATGGTAAAGAAAGTAAAAATTTTAGTATAGGCGAAGAATTTCCAATTATTGGTTATTCTCAAAATTATGTTATTCAATTCATAATTAAACCACAATTTAATAAATTAAATTTTAATGATATTATATTTACTGGTTTATTTAATACTTTTTTATTATTAAATAATAAAAAAGAAAAATATATTAATAAGAAAATAATTACATGTATATTAACATTAGATTCATTAAAGCCTATATTTTATTATTTTAATATTAATAAAAATAATAAAGAATTAAAAGAATATATCAAACAATATTTATTAAACGCAAATATAAATAACCATAAAGAAATTTATGATTTTTATCTTTATCATATTGAGCGAAAACCAAAAGAAAAACATAATATAACCTATATTATTGAAGTATTAGAAAGAGATGAATATGAGAAAGTTCAAAAATATATAAAAGATTTTTTTGGTAATATAAAAAGAGATTATAATAAAGAAAAGAATCAAGAAAATAAACAAAAAATATTGATGAAAATAAATGATAAAGAATTATTTTTTGAAGAATTAAATAAAGAATTAGAAACAGCAATTGATGAATATCTTGAACTTGTTGAATATAATGAAGATTATATATAAATAAGTTTATAAATATTATTTAAAATATTCTTGATATTCATTTATAAATTGCAACCAATCATTATATAAATTGTCATTTTTCATTATATTTTCTCTCTTTTTATAATTTTTATGCTGCGTACATATCCATCGACCAAGCCTTTTAATATTTTTATCTTGATTATGTTGAGATGGTAATTTTTTATTTAGATTTATATATAATTTTATATTATTTAAATTTTCATTCCATATAGTTATATTATCTAAAAAATATTCTCTATATTCTTCTATGAATTGTTCATATTTTTTTTTAATTATATCATTTTTCATTATATTAGTATTTTTTTTATAATTGGTATCTTGAACATGCAACCATTGTCCAAGACTTTTAATATTATTATCTTTACTATTACGACTTGGTTTTTTATTATTGTTTTTTATATAAAAAACAATTTTATTCATTTTATCATTCCATACATCTTCATTAGTTAAAAAATAATTTTGGTAGTCATTAATTAATTCTTCCCAAAGTTTTTTTATAATTGGATTTTGTAATATATTTTTATTTTGTGTATTATTAATTTTTTGCATTTGAATCCATTTTGCAAGATATTTTACTTCTTTATCTGTATCGTATTCTTTAGGTAATGTTTTATTATTATCAATAAAAGTTTTAACTTTTTTAATATTATTTGTCCATAATGTAATATTATCCAAAAATATATTTGAATATTTATTAATAAATTCTTCCCATTTTTCTTTTATAAATTGATTTTTCATTATATATTTATTGTTTTTATAAGCTCTATTATTATTATTTATCCATTGTTTTATATCATCATTGTTTGGTTTTTTACCATATATATCTAAATAAGATACTAGTTCATTTAATTTATTTAACCATTTCGTTTCATTACTTAAAAAATATTGTTCATATTCATTCGTAAAATCTTCCCAAATTATTCTAATATTCTCATTTTTCATTATATTTATATTATTATTATAATTATTATGAATATTTGACAACCATATTCCAAGTTGTTGTATTTCTATATTTTTATCAGTACTACTCGGTCGTTTACCATTCACATCTATATATTGTTTGACTATCTCGAAACGCTCGTGCCATGTATATTGTCTAAATTCTTTGATATCTAAAATATATTTTTCTATTAATTTTTTATCTTCTACTACTTTAACATCCGTTTCTGTTTTGTTCATAAAATTGGTTTCTAAAATGCTTATTTTATTTTTAAATAATACATCATATTCTTTAATTCCACTTAGTATATTTAATATTTTATCATATTCATTACACCAAAGGAATATGTTGCCAATTTTGAATTTATTATTTTTATCAGTTCTAATACATCTACAAAGTCTTTGAATCGTTCTTATCTTACTATTACTTGGATAAGTGATGTAAATACTATCACATGATGGAATGTCAATGCATTCGTCGCAAATGCGTATACTTAATAACAATTCTATCTTATTTGATGATTCAAAAACATTTAATATTTTTTCTCTATTCTTATATGACGTCTCGCTAGTTATTTCTTGAATATTTAAATCAATTGCATAAAAATCATTTAATTTGACAATACAATCTTTAATATCATTTAAATTGTTCGTATTTTGACAATACAAAATGCATTTCTTAGAACCATGAAATAACAAATTCTTAAATAAAAACATACATTTTGCTTTTAATTCATTATCAATATCATCTATCCCAATTTCATTATTTAAATCTGAATTATCTTCATGTATTGAAGGTAACCAAATCTTATAATCACAAATATATTTCTTTTCTATAGCTTCGGTAAATGTCATATTATACACAATTTCACCTAAATCTATATTATCATTTTCATCGTCATCTTCTAATTCGTATATTCTTGGTGTTGCACTCATTAATAGAAATTTATTATGAGATTGTAATAATTTATAAAAATCATCTTCTTCATTACATACATTATTCTTAGACAAATTATGAAACTCGTCAATAATAATCAAACAATTTGTTAAATTTAATTGTTGTAAAATATCAACAGATTTATAAGTTGCGCTAATTAAGAATTTAGCATTGTTATTTATAAACTCGGTTACTTGATCAATATCTCGCGTTCCATCAGAATCTAGTAATAAAGTATTTTTTCTACCATATTGAACATAACGATCTAAATTTTGTTTTGCAAATTGCCTTAATGGTGAGATCATAACAACTTTATCATATTTATTAGCAATCAAATAAGATGTATATGTTTTCCCACAACCACAAGGCATGCTTAATATTGCTTTATCATTATTATCACGAAAATAATTAATAATTTTATTAGATGCTTCTATCTGATAATCATGAGGTTTAAACTCTATTTTAACTTCTTCTTTTATTTCTATTTCATTCATTAACAATTTAATGTATTGAATACGATTGTTAATCGCATTTTCTGTTATGTTTCTAGATAACTTACTAGTATAATATACGTTTCCATTTACATTTGTATGATTAAACATTTGCATATAAAAACCAGCTAAATCTTCAATTATTAAACCGGATTTGTATCCATTCTTACATTGCACAAATGTAAAATTATCTTCATCTTTTTGTAAAATATCAATACCTACATCAATCAAAGGATTATTATTTAATTTCTCTTTCCTTTTCAATCGATTTTCATTATGTGAATGAATAAGTTTAGAATCAATTAATATTTTTTCAGGAATGTCTTTCCATAGATAAGCTTCTTTATTTAGATTATTAATGATATGATTTTTAACAAAAACTTCATATTTGTAGCCTTTCTCTATAGATAACATAAATTATATTATAATATAATTATTTTTTTAAATTAATATATTGTTCAATTTTTATAATAAAATAAAATTTCACATAGGTTTTTCATTGAAAGAAGTAATTAGTAATTTTTTTACATCATTAAATGATAATGTTTTTTCATTCTGTAATATTGACAAATTATTTACTGATAACTTACATAACAACTCACATAATGTTTTCATAAAACCTGCTCTGCAATTTGGTAATATTTGTTTGATTGCTTTAGCACGATCAGGATTAAAACCTAATTTTTGCATTATATCTTTTTCACTATAATTTACAATAATTTGTAGGTCATCTATAATATTTTGCAAATTGTTGTATTGCTTGTCTCCATTTAGTACAATATCTCCTATCTTTATTTTGTAGTTATGTAAATTATCTATTATTTCAATATCATTAATTAATTCTATACACTGATGTGGATTTCTAAACATTATCGTATCAAATAAAATAGATACCTGTTGATTTTGAATGCATTCTTTAGCAAAATGTCCAGATTCTCCACATTTGAAACATTTATTATTAGCACTTTTATTCATTTTTTTTAATTGGTCTTTAGTAGATTTATTTAGTTCTACTGACACGAATGAACCGCCGCGAACGTTGTCAATTCCATATTTGCCCATATAAATTATTGTATATTTGTCTTCATCATAATCATCACAATCTGAGATTAATTCTAAAATATCAATTGGTTTGTATAATTTTGTCCATTCTGAACCTTGAGAATTGAAGTGACTTGCTAAACGGAATTGAGGATTTGTAGTTTTACCAATATAATATTTACCTTTTTCTAATTGAAGAACATAAATATATACCATTTAATATCTTTAACTAATTCTGTTTGTTTAAATCAAAAAAATATTTTATCAATTTTTTTATAATATAAAGTAATATTTATTATATTTTTTATAGAATAGTTTTGGAAAGAGTTTTTTATTAATAATGTACTTAATTATTTAGTATCACCTATTGGTGAAATTAATGTAAACTAGAATAAAAATGTATTAAAAAGAATTGCGTGAATTGTTGATTGATAAAGATAATACTAAAATTTATGATTTTTTGCGAAGCACATAAACTATTATCAATCAACAATTGTTAATATATTATTTAATTTTTTATAAATTAAAAAAATTAACTAAATATTTGAAATTAAATTAATTTTTAAACAAAGCTATGATAAAAACTAGCTTTTTTTTGATGTTTATTATAATTAGCATGCAATTCTACTACTTTAGCTTCATAAGTTGCTTTATTTGCCAAGTCAAGATTTTCTAACATTTTATTTAAAACATCCTTGGCTACAGTCGTGGCTTCTGTTTCTGTTGTTTCTGTTTCTGTTTTAGTTACCATGGATTCGATTACTGTAGATATCAAGTCACAATTTTCTAACAATATAGTTAAATTACGTTTATCATTTGAGTTTTGAGTAAAATAATCATTACTGTATTCTGAATTCGATACCAACATCAAATTTTCTGACATTTTATTTAAAGCAGTTTCAATATTAGATTCTGGTTCTATTGTACTATTGATTTTAGTAGCATTATATGCAGCCAATCCTTTTTCAGTTTTTTTAATAGCATTTTGATTTTCTTTAATAAATTTATTGATTGTCGTACGTGTGGAAATATGTTCAATCATAGCTTCAAAATATTCTTCTTTGGATGTTGGCATGTTTGAAATGTATTAATTAAAGTGTTATTCAGACAAAAAAAAATTCAATTTTTTTTTATGTATAAACAAAAATGTTATTGTGACATTGAATGTATTTGGAGTTGTCGTTACTAGAATAAAAATGGATTAAAAAAATTGCGTGAATTGTTGATTGATAAAGATAATACTGAAATTTATGATAATAAAGCAAATCAAGAAGATAGGTTCCAAAAAATATAGAAACAAAGCAAATTATGAAAACTAAGTTTTCATAATTTCAAGGTACATAAATAGTAGGTTTTTTTGGTGTTAAAGATTCAATTGAATGTGAAAAAAAAATAATTAACTGTTTTTCAAACCATAATAATATCAAAAAAATGAGCGAATATGGAAAAGAATACTTTCAAGGAAATAAAAAGGAACTATTAAACGAGATGTTACAAATTGTAACAAATTATATCACTTAACTAATAAATAAAATTAAAATTAATGAAACTTTAAAAACAATTTTTTAAAAAAAAGTATCTCTCTCTCGCTAACAAAATAAAAAAAATGTACTTAAAAATATATATTGTACTTAATTATAATAATAATAAATTATAGCTATATAATAAAAATTAGAAAAAAAAGAAGTTTTATTTTAAAAAAATGACATAAAATATTATTTTATCTTTAAAAAATGACATAAAATATTATTTTATTTTAAAAAAATAACATAAAATGTTATTTTTATTATTTAAGAAATAATTAGATATAAATAAAAGAATATAAATATATTATAGAATATTTAAATGGTATTATATATTTGTAATAAATGTAATAAAAATTTTACTAGAAAACAATGTTATGATGTTCATATAAATAGAAAAAAATCATGTATAACAGAAAATAATATAAATAAAATTATAAATTTAGAAGATAAAACAAAAAATTTAGAAGAAGACAATAAAAAATTAGAAGATAGTAATAGACAATTAGAAGTAGATAATACTAAATTAGAAGAAGATAATATACAATTGAAAGATAAAAATAGACAATTAGAAGTAGATAATACTAAATTAGAAGAAGATAATATACAATTGAAAGATAGGATTAAAGAATTAGAAAGTGAAAACAAAACATTAAATAATTTATTAGATAAATGTTTTAAAAATAGTAAAACAATAAAAACTAATAATAATACAACAACTAATAACAATAATACAATCAATAATATAAATAATATAAACGTCACTCTTGTACCATTTGGAATGGAGAATATAGATGATTTGACACCAGAAGAAAAGAAAACAATTCTAAATGCAGGGATGTTTTGTTCTGTTATGTGTGCTAAAAAATTAAACTGCAACCCAAGATTACCGCAGTATCAGAATATAGCATTTACAAATTTAAGAAGTAACGATGCTAAAATATATGATAAAGACAAAACTTGGAAAACAGTAGATAAAGAAGATTTATTTGAAACTGTTATACCAAGAAGAATCGATGATGTTAATGCATTAATAGAAAATGAAGAGATAAAAATATCTCCATATATGGATAATTTAGTAAAGAAAGGTACAGATGAGGATGAAGTAGTAAAAAATACTAAAGTAAAAAAAAGATTTAATAGAACAGTATATGATTTTAACCAAAGTAAAGAAAAAAAGAAATTAACATAATTTCGACCTAATAACATTATATAAGTGCAAATATTATATTTAATCATTTAAAAGATTTAAAAATTAAATTACAATATTTAAAAGATACAAAAATAAAAGATATATCAGATAATAATATAATGAAATTAATAACAAAAGATGAAATATATGAAGTATCTGCTAAATCAATATTTGAATTTTTTTCATATGGTATATATATGCAAAATTTTACAGATTCAAATAATATAGAATTAAAAAAATTAGAATATAATATAGAACTAAAAGAGCTAAAGAAGAAACAAAATTAAAAATAAAAGAAGAAGATACTAAAATAAAAATAAAAGAAGAAGATATAAAACTAAAAATAAAAGAAGAAGAAACAAAAATAAAAGAAAAAGAAGAAGATACAAAAGTAAAAGAAAAAGAAGAAGATATAAAAGTAAAAGTAGAAGAAACAAAACAGATAAAATTAAGAATAAAAGAGTTAGAATTACAAATAAAATTAAAAGAAATAGAAACAAACAAATAAAATATTAGATGAAATCAAAATTATAATTTTTATTATATTTCAAAGATAATTGCTCAAAAAGTTATTTTAATAATAACTTTTTATGTAGGTCTTTCATTAAAAGAAGTAATAAGCGAGTTTTTAATATAATTTACAATAAAATTATATTAAAAACTTATAATAAGTATATTTAATTTATAATTAAAATTTTTTTATATAAATTAATTTTTATAGTTATATAATCATAAGATCTTTAAGTTGGTTATGCTTATTAATAATTTTAGTATGTTTAAAAGTTGGCATAATACACTGTATAGGATGATCTAATTGAGTTGTGTTATTATTGTAATTTATCAACAAAATTACTGTTGTTACTGTAATTATATAGAATACTATCATAATCAAAAAGATTACATAAAGTGATATAGAATATTGTTTATTTTTAATTTCTGGTTTCTCAGGATAAAGTTCCATAATATTTTCAATATCTGGTTTATCAGGATAAAGTTCCATAAGATTTTTAATTTCTGGTTTCTCAGGATAAAGTTCCATAAGATTCTCATAACATTTTAACTTTTTTTCTTTAATAAGCATTGTATGAATAAGAACATCCTCTATTTTAGGATAAAGTTCCATAATTTGTTGAATATCTGGATAACAAAGTCTAAGTCTCCTAATTTCCATATAATATTTAGTTTGATTTTCTGCAATAATCATTGTATTTATAAGTGCATCTTCTATTTTAGGACAAATTTCATAATTAGAAGAACAATTAGAATTAATATCGCGCATAAAGTGCATTTCTATTATAATAAAGTTTGGCAAATCCTGAAGGAAAGATATTAATGATTCTTTTAATTCATCTTCTTCTTTATATTTGTGATGTAAAAAAGATATACGAAACTTTTGTAGAGATTCCTCTATAACAATTATATTCTGCTTAAGTTCTTTAATATCATTTATTATATGTTCTCTTATTTGTTCATTATTCATTGCTATTGTATTAATTTTATTTATATAGTTTATTTAAATATAATATTATCAATTTTTTTATATTAATAGATAAATATAAAAAAATTGATTTATAAATATGTTACATATTTATAAATAATTAGTTGTAAAAAAATGTCATCTTTTTATAAAAATGGAATACAATACTTAAGATATACTAAACAACTAACTTATAAAGAAATTATAGAAAATTATCAACCTGAATTAGATTTCATTATTCAATTAATTAAATTAATTGAAAATATTAAATCACAAAAATATAATAGTAATTATAGTAATTTATTAGGTAGACAAATATGTAATAGTTTATATAAATATTTTCCTAAAAAATATGATTATATAAAAGAAGTTAATAATAAAGATGTATTAATTCATTATAAAACAAAAGAAAATGAAATTGAATATCAAACAATTGAAAATATAGATGAATTGGAAATATATTTAAAAACGAATGAAGAATTTATAAGAGATCATATATATTATAGATTAGATATAGGGAGTGTTTATAATAATGATTTTAAAATTATAAATCAAATAAATAAATATATTATAAATAATAGTAATGATTATAATATTAATCAATTATTAAAAGAATATAATCAATATTGCTATAGCAATATATTAGAATTTATATTTGTAAATCTTATGTATAAAAAAATTACAGATGATAATATTTATAATAAATTTTATCATTATGCATCACAAATAATTCAAAATAAAAAAATATTAGAAATAAAAAATATTAATGAAATATTTGACAATTTTGAATTATTATTTTGTAATCAAGAAAAGATTATTTCAGATGTACGTAGATCTTATGATTGTCCATATGTTAATGTTCATAAAATTAATATTAATATTATGGAAAAAGTATTCGAAATTATTCAAAAATTAGAAACATTACCTGATCTAGAACCTATTACTAAATCTAAAGAACCAAAAGAACCTAAAACTAAAGATAAAGAACCTAAAACTAAAGATAAAGAACCTAAAACTAAAGATAAAGAACTTAAAACTAAAGATAAAGAATTAAAAGATAAAGAATTAAAAACAAAAAAACAAACTATTCCAAAACCATTAAAGAAATTAGTTTGGAATAAATACATTGGTGAAGATATTGGTAAAGCTAAATGTTTATGTTGTAAATTAACTGATATTACACAATTATCATTTCATTGTGGTCATATTATAGCAGAAAGTAATGGTGGAGAATTAAATCTTAATAATTTAAAACCTATTTGTAATAGCTGTAATTCAAGCATGGGAAAACAAAATATGGATGAATTTATAATGAAGTACAAGTTGTAAAAAATACTAAAGTAAAAAAAAGATTTCATAGAACAGTATATGATTTTAACCAAAGTAAAGAATACATAGTACAAAGAAATTAACATAATTTTATAATAAAAGAAAAATTAAGACATTATATCACAAGAATATTTAATTTTACCTTTTAAAAGCTCCAAATCTATTTTATAAGTTCTAGTTTTATTTTTGTATATGTACTTGTTTAAATTTTTTTTAATTTCATCTATATGTGCTTCAATATAATTTTCTATTTTAAATATAAATACAATTGGTAATTTATATTTTTTTGTTTTATTTTTTTTTTCGCTAATGTATTTTAATTTATATATTCCATCTCTAACTTTCAATATATATATCAATCCTTTGTCATCCTCTTGCGGATCATTTTCAAACAATTCTTTGTTACTATTTTTTTTTATATTCATTTGTTTATCTAAATCATTCACAATTTCTTCTTTATATTTTACAATTAATTTTTCTAAATCAATATGATATGTTCGAATTAGATTAGCTTTTTTACTTTCTGACATCATACATAATAATTTACAACACTTTGGTGATAAAACTAGATTATTAGTATTCTTTTTATCTATAATATAATCTATTTCTTTAATAAAATTGTTAGTTAATAATTCTTTTAACTTTTCTTCTTTAATATCTAACCATTTAGCAATATCATATAAATTAATTGTCCAAAATAATTCATCTGCTTTTTCATCAAAAAATGTATGATAATCATCAATGAATTCAT